>PVBE010049541.1_pt1 | contig 10661 bp, 7 predicted proteins | sample 1631181 | NCBI WGS metagenome assembly PVBE01 (sample SAMN08397723, study PRJNA350692) | Marine metagenome, whole genome shotgun sequencing project. | isolation source: water | place: Pacific Ocean | collected 2012-04 | reverse complement strand
GGACGCCAGATCTTCGTTACACTGTTTTTCATCGGGTGGAATACTCCTTGTTGATTGTTCAGCCTTTACAACTGATCTGATCAATAGGGACCACCCGAGTTCAATTTAACTGCTCAGTATTTCTGCTCCGTTATTTAGCTGCTGGGGGCGAGTCACTCCAGTTCTCCTAACAGCTACGCCGTCGCCGCGGTGAGGAAAACGGTGCTGCATTGTTACACGGCTGGGCGTCTGCGAACAATTTCGAAATGGCGATGATGCGTACCCCGGCCCGCAGCCCGTACACCACGGAGACCGGTTTTCGACCGTGCGTCATTTGTTGCGCCGCGTCACAACGTGCAAATTCCCGCGGGATGTTGTCGTGCGTGAAATACGCGACGCGGCGGCCTATAGTTTGAGCAAGCGCAACCGTTCAGGAGTATTGCTTTGAAGATCGTACACGGCGCCTGCCCCCATGATTGCCCCGATACCTGCGCCTGGCTCGTCACAGTCGATGACGACGGCCGTGTCGTCAACTTCGAGGGCGACCCGGCGCATCCGTTTACCGATGGGGCCTTGTGCTCGAAGCTGAAACGCTACCCCGACCGCGTCTACAGCAAAGACCGCGTCCTGCACCCGCTGCGCCGAACGGGCGCGAAGGGCGAAGGCCGGTTTGAGCGCATCGGTTGGGATGAAGCGATCGATGAAATCGTGGTTCGGCTCCAGGAAACCGTCGACGAGCACGGGCCGCTGGCGGCGATGCCCTACAACTTTGCCGGCACCTGCGGGATGTTGCAGCGCTACGCGGGCGAGCAATTTTTTGCGCGCTTGGGCGCGACCGAGATGCTCGGCGACATCTGCGGCGCGACCGCCTACGATGCCGCCGCCTCGGTCATCGGTCCGATGGACCCGATGCAGATGGAAGATCTTGAACACAGCCGCTTCATCGTGATCTGGGGTTCGAATACGGTGGCCACGAACGTTCACCTGTGGAGTGGGCCGATCAAGAGGGCACGCAAAGCAGGCGCACAAATCGTCGTTATCGACCCGGTCAAGACTCCGACCGCGGCACACGCCGACTGGCACATTCCGATCAAGCCCGGCACCGACGCCGCGCTGGCGCTCGCGATGATGCATGTGATCGTAGGTGAAGAACTCCACGACGCGGCGTTCATCGAACAGCATACGCTCGGCTTCGATCAGTTGTGTGAACGGATCAAGGACTACCCGCCCGCGCGTGCGGCCGCGATCACGGGGATCGAGGTGGCCGAAATCGAAAAACTCGCGCGTGCTTATGCGACCACGCGGCCGTCGGCGATCCGTACCGTGGTCGGCATGGAGCGCTACTCGAACGGTCATACGGCGGTTCGCGCCGTCTCCTGCCTGCCGGCCCTGATCGGCGGCTGGCGGGAACGTGGCGGGGGGTTGGCCTCGTTCATGGTCTCCGTGTTCTTCGAAGCGCTGGATTACGGGGCGATCCTGCCGCCGCCGGCTTTCTTGCCGCGGGAGCGCAGCGTGCACTTAGCACAACTCGGGCGTGTATTGACCGATCCGGCCATGGCGCCCCCGATCAAATGGATGATGGTGTACAACGCCAACCCGGTAGTTACCGCCGCGAACCAGAACCTGACGATCGAGGGTCTCAAGAGAGACGACCTGTTCACGGCCGTGCACGAGCAATTCATGACGGACACCGCTCGCTACGCCGACATCGTGCTGCCGGCGACGACGCAGTTTGAGCATCTGGAACTCATGCCGTCGTGGGGTACGCGCTATCTCGCGCTGAATCTTCCGGCGATAGCGCCGCAAGGCGAATCGTTGCCGAACACCGAGTTGTTCCGGCGCTTATCTGCGCGCATGGGTTTTGCCGAAGAGTTTCTCCACATCAGTGACGAAGAGCGTATTCGGCGCATGCTGGCGAGTGGCCACCCCTACATCGACGGGATCACCTACGAACGTCTCGAACGAGAGGGCTGGGCAGCGCTCAATATCGGTGACTACCGGCCGCTGGCGGAAGGGCGGTTCGCTACGCCGAGCGGCAAATGTGAATTCTACTCGGAGGACTATGCCGAAGCCGGGCAGGATCCCGTGCCGGGCTACGAGCCGCTGGATGCTCACGATTACGGTGCCGATCGCGATGCGCCGCTACATCTGGTGAGCGCGAAAACGAGTCACTTTCTAAACTCTGAATACGTCAACCTGCGGCACCCGGGAACCATCAAGCACGAACCGGAAGTCGCCATCAACCCGGCGGACGCCGCCCCGCGGGATATCGATGACGGCGACATGATCCGCATGTTCAATCGCTACGGCGAAGTTCGGGTCCGCGCCAGCGTCTCGGACCTCACCCTCCAGGGCGTCGTCTATCTGCCCTTCAATTGGTGGCCGGAGACGACGGCAAACGGCCAATCGGCGAACGCGCTGACGCCGGACGGGACGAGCCGTCGAGACATCGGCAGCAACGCCTTCGATGCGCAGGTCGAGATCCAGAAAGCGGGGTAGGAACAACCCACGCGACCGTTTGCCGCCGGCGATGCCATGGCGCGACCATACGATAACGACCAAAGGAGTTCTGATGAGCGATATCTACCGTACGCCCGATGCGCGCTTCACTGACCTGCGCGACTTTCCGTACCAAACAAACTACGTCGAGGATTTGGCCGATTATGACGGGTTGCGGATGCACTACCTCGACGAGGGCCCGCGCGATGCGGCGCGTGTCTATTTGTGCCTGCACGGCGAGCCAACCTGGAGTTATTTGTACCGTAAGATGTTGCCGGTCTTTGTGCGGTCCGGCGGGCGCGTCGTGGCGCCGGATCTATTCGGATTCGGGCGTTCGGACAAGCCAAGCGAAGAGACTTACAGTTTTGATTTTCACCGTCAGAGCCTGTTGCGCTTGGTCGAGCGCCTGGCGCTGAGCAACATCACCATTGTGTGCCAGGACTGGGGCGGGCTGCTCGGTCTGACCTTGCCGCTCGAAATCGGAGACAGAATTGGCGGCGTGATCGCGATGAATACGATCCTCGTCACCGCGGAAATGTCGCTTCCGGACGCATTCGCCGATTGGAAGCAATGGGCCGCGGCCCACCCCGACATGGACATCGGCGCCGCCATGCAGTTCATCGACGACACCTTGCCGATGGACGTCCTCGACGCATATCGCGCGCCGTTTCCTGATGAACGAAGTAAGGCCGGGCCGCGTTCGTTTCCGAAACTCGTGCCGATCAGCGAAGACATGGCGGGTGTCGACACCGCCCGCAAGGCCGTCGCATGGTGGCAAAACGAATGGCGTGGCGAGGCACTGGTCGCGTGCGGCGTGCACGATCGAATTTTGAGCCTTCCGGTGATGCAGTTGTTGGCAAGTTGGATCAAGAATTGCCCGCCCGTACTCGAGGTCGGAGATGCCGGCCATTTCTGCCAGGAACGCGGCGAAATCGTCGCCAAGAAGTACGTGGACCTATACGTCGAAGGAGAGTAGATTTCGGCGTCAGACGCTTTTGATTGCCCTATCCGTTTCGATCGGCCCTCGGCTCTCGGAAGGTCGACCACCACAGGAGGAGTGCCCATGAAATTCAGCCTGCTGTATCTGCCGGCATACGATCCGAGTGTCCATGGTAGCGAGCGCGAAATGTACGATCAGATCATGGCCGAAGTCGATTTCGGAGAACGCGAGGGCTTGGATCGGGTATGGGTAGCTGAGCATCATGCCGGCGGTTACGGCGGACAGTTACCCTGTGTGCCCATCATGTTGTCGGCGTTGGCCCAGCGAACCAAGCGCATCGGACTTGCGAGCGGCGGTGTGTGCGTGCCGCTGCACCGCCCCATCGAACTCGCCGAGCAATTGGCGATGGTCGATGTCTTATCCAACGGCCGCCTTGCGGTCGGATGCGCGCACGCGTTTCTACCCTACGAGTTCGAGGCCTACAACATCGGCATGGACGAGAGCCGCGAACGTTTCAGGGAAAACATCGAGGTGATGCGCGGCTTGTGGTCGAACGAGCGTTTTAGTTATGACGGCAAGTATTCGCAGCTCGACAATGTGGAGTTGACGCCGAAGCCGATGCAGAAACCGCACCCGCGTTTGTCAATCGCGACGATAATGACGCGGGAGTCGTTCGAGTATGCGGGGCACAATGGATTCGATCTCATGGTCGTGCCCTATATCAATTCGCTGGAGGATGTGGCCGAGCGCATCGGTTGGTATCACGCGGCTCTACGCGGATCCGGGTACGATCCGGCCGACTTCAATGTGATGGGCACCTTTCATTCCTATTGCCACGAGGACGACGCGGTCGCATACGAGACGATGCGCGAACCCATGTACGAATATATGAGAAACGTACGCGATTCTGCGCGCAAAGGGGTTTTCGGCAAGGGCTACGAAAGTTACGCGAAGTTGAGCGATGGCGTGCAGAAACTCATGGACAACTACGATCTGATGTACGAGGAACGAACGCTGTTCGGCACCCCGGAGAAATTGCTGGCGCGCATCGCCGACGCCAAAGCGGCGGGCCTCACCGAAATATCGTTTATCACCTTGATGCCTTCGTTATCGGCCGAGCAATCGATGCGATCCCTGCGGTTGTTAAACGAGCGCGTCGTTGCCGTGTTCAACGATACCGTGGATGCAGCTTAACTCACTGCCGACGGATCCTTGACCGCCGCTCGTTTCGTCTTCCTCCCGCGCGAGCATTTGTATCGGCCCCCGGGTCCCTCGATTAGAGCCCGATCGTGTTGGCCGTGGTCCGTTAGTTTGAGACCACGGCGCCATTTTTCTTCAGCGCGGCCATGTCTTCTTCCGTGAACCCCCATTCACTCAAAACTTCCACGGTATGTTCGCCCGGTACCGGGGGCGGCAGCGTGAGTTCGGGCGAAGTACGGCTGAAACGCGGTGTCGGCGCGACCTGGTCCACCCCCTCGTGATTGACGAAGACTTCCCGTGCCTTGAGGTGCGGGTGTTCCATGGCTTCTGCTATCGTCAATACCGGCACGGTACAGGCCTCCTCGCGCTCCATCAGCGCGGCCCATTCGTCCCGGGTCTTGGTTTTGAAAATGGAGGCCAGTTCCTTCTTTCTCCCGGGCCAATTCGCCCGGTCCCGCTGGCCATTCAGCAGATCGGGGTCCGAGCCGGTGAGTTCCAGAAGCCGCGTATAGAACTGCGGCTCGACGGCGCCAACGGCGATGTACTTGCCGTCCTTGGTTTCGTAGGTGTCGTAGAAGTCGGCCCCGCCGTCGACGACGTTGGAGGATCGCTCCTCAACCCACCGCCCGGCCGCGCGCAGGCCGAAGACCATATTGGCCAGCAGCGCCGAACCCTCGGTCATGGCTGCGTCAACGACTTGTCCTTCCCCCGACTTCCGGGCTTCGAGGATGCCGCACACGAGACCGAAGGCGAGAAACATGCCGCCACCACCAAAGTCGCCGACCAGGTTGAGCGGGGGTACCGGCTTGCCATCCTTGGGGCCAATCAAGTCGAGAACGCCCGACAACGCGATGTAACCAATATCGTGGCCGGCAACGGATGCCATGGGCCCATCCTGGCCCCACCCGGTCGTGCGGCCATAGACCAGTCCGGGATTTCGTTTCATGCAGTCCTCGGGACCGATGCCCAAGCGCTCGGTCACGCCCGGTCGAAATCCCTCGAGTAAGGCATCGGCCTTTTCGACGAGCTTCAGCACCACTTCGATACCTTCGGGTGACTTGAGATCGACCGCGACCGAGCGGCGGCCCCGGTTAAGGACGTTGACTCGGTCGGGCAGCGGTATACCCGGCCCGTCGCGCTTGGGTCGGTCGATTCGGATCACTTCCGCGCCCATGTCGGCAAGCAACATTGCGGCAAAGGGCCCTGGCCCAATGCCCGCGAGTTCGATGATTTTGATACCCTCAAGTGGTCCCATGTCCCGATCTCCCTGATAGTTTTTGCACCATCAAGAACGCGCCCTTGATGCTTATCGCGATTATGGTGTCGACTTCCCGATGATCAAAGGGGTTGGCCGCCGTCAACTTCGATCGTGGAGCCAGTGATAAACGCTGACGATTCCGAGGCCAATAACAAGAGAATTCCATCCAAGTCCTCAAGTTTCCCCAGGGCTTTACCCGGAAAGCTGGAGATTACGGTTTTGCCTTTTTCCGAGTTGAAATACTCCGCGTTCGATTCAGTCGCAATTTCGCCCAGACAGACGGTGTTGACGTTGATGTTGTGTCGCGCCCATTCGAGCGCCGTCGCGCGCGTCATGACGACCATGCCGGCCTTCGACATGGCGTACACCGAAGATCCGAGAAAAGCCCGGCGCGCAACCGTGCTCGCGATATTGATGATGCTGCCCCCTTGGTCGTGCCCGATCATTCGACGGCCGACTTCCTGAGCCAATAGAAACGACCCCTTCAGGTTGGTGTCGAGCACCGCGTCAAAGTCTTCTTCCGTCACGTCGACCGCCAAATCGTCGCGGCTGATGTCGGCATTGTTCACGAGTACGTTGATGGGGCCCAGTTCGGTCTCTGCGATCTCGACCGCACTCCTCACGCTCGTCGGGTCGGTAACATCCATCACTATTCCTAAGCCACGTCCGCCGGCAGCTTTGATTTCCGCTTCCAGGTCTTTCACGCAACCGCTTTGGCGTCCCGTCAGGGCGACCGCCGCACCGTTGGCGGCCAGCGTGCGCACGAAGTGTTGGCCAACGCCGCTGGTGGCGCCGGAAACGAGGGCCACTCTGCCTTCAAGATTGCAGGATATAGTCACGCTATGTTCCGCCTCAAAGACTCTGTCCGTCGTCGGCGACAATGAGGGCGCCGGTGATAAAGGCCGAAGCTTGCGGTGAAGCCAGAAGTAAAAGCAGGCCGTCCAGAGCGGCGGGACCGCCAAGTCGGCGCCGCGGCCAGCGCTTGACGACCCGCTCGCCGTCGGCCGAGCGGTAAAAAGATTCTGTCATCTCGGTTAACAGTACTCCCGGACAGATAGCGTTCACTTTGATCCCATGGGACGCCCATTCCCGTGCCAGCGAACGGGTCAGACTGGTTACCGCGGCCTTGGATATGCCGTAGGTTGACACGTTCCGTGACGGCCTGAACGCCGATTTTGAGGCCATATTGATGATTCGGCCTCCTTGACCGCGCGCGATCATGCGCCGGCCCGCTTCCTGGGCGACCAGGAAGACGCCCTTGGCGTTGGTGTCCAGAACTCGGTGGTACTCGGCTTCAGACGTTTCGACGACAGGGCGAACCACGGAGAAGCCCGCGTTGTTCACAACGACGGAGACCGGACCGAGAGCAGCTTCGATGGCGTCGAAGCCCGCACGAACGCTATGCGGGTCGGTGACATCCAGGGAAGCGACTGCGCAACGACCGCCCAGTTTCTCGATTTCGTCCTGAAGGCTGTTCAGGGGATCCAGTTGCCGCCCGGTAGCGGCAACCGCGGCGCCATTGGCGGCCAGGGTGTGGGCGAAATGGCGGCCGATACCGCGGGATGCCCCCGTAATCAAGGCGACCTCGCCGGTTAGATCGCAGGTGAATGGCATGACCTCAGTATTTTCCTTCGTTGCCTGCCTGCACGTTCACTAGAAGTGGGTTCAACATTATCAGCGGCCGTGCATCGTCACCGTCATACCGGGCTTGACCCAGTATCCAGTAGATAAAGCCCGCCGCAGGCGGACATTGTTTAACTGGACCCCTACTAGGACCGCTCCTGCGGTCCCGGCGCACTTCCGCCATCTGCCGCGCATGGAGGCGCAAATGCCGCGATGGCAGGATGCCAAGGAGCGACCATGGCGGTCGCAAGCCCGGGGTGACGGGCGCGGGTATAAGCGCGAAAGTGAAGCATCTTTTAGAACGCATAGTTAGTTCGTTTTCAATACGACTTGGCAAGGCCGAGCACTCTTTCGCTGATATAGTTGAGGATCATCTCCCGGCTCACCGGTGCAATTCGCGAGATCATGATTTCACGAAAATAACGTTCGACGTGATACTCCTTGGCGTAACCCATGCCGCCGTGGGTCAGCACCGCCCGTTCGCAGGCGCGGAACCCTGCTTCCGAGGACAGGTATTTGGCGGCGTTGGCTTCACCACCGCAGGGTTCGCCCGCGTCGTAGAGGGATGCCGCCTTGAACGCCATCAAGTTCGCCGCTTCGAGTTCAGCCCAGCACTGGGCCAGCGGATGCTGGATTGCCTGGTTCTGACCAATCGGCCGTCCGAACACCTCGCGCTCCTTGGCGTATTCGACGGCACGGCTCAAAGCACGACGCCCGATACCGATCGCCTCGACAGCGGTCAATACGCGCTCCGGATTGAGTCCGTGGAGCAAGTAGCGAAAGCCTTTGCCTTCCTCGCCAATCAGGTTCTCCTTAGGAATTTTGAGACCGTCTATAAACAACATGTTGGAATCCGCGGCCTTGCGGCCCATCTTTTCGATCTCCGTTATCTCGACGGCGGATCGATCCAGATCAGTGTAGAACAGACTCAGGCCATCGATGGGTTTCTCGGTCTCCTCCAAGGGAGTGGTGCGCGCAATCAGCAATATTTTGTTGGCGGTTTGGGCTCCGGAGGTCCAGATCTTGCGGCCATTTACCACATATTCGTTGCCATTCCACTCGGCGCGGGTTTTCAGCCGGGTGGTGTCCAACCCGGTATCGGGCTCCGTGACGCCGAAGCAAGTCCGGTCCTCACCCTTGATCAACGGCGGTAACATGCGGCGTTTTTGTTCATCCGTTCCGAACACGACGATCGGGTTAGGACCAAATATGTTGAGGTGAACGACGGCGCAGGCCGTCTGTGTTCCACTCGACTCGGCGATCGCTTGCATGAACACGGATGCCTCGATAACGCCCAGCCCGGCACCGCCGTATTCTTCCGGCATGGCGATGCCGAGCCATCCTGCGCTCGCCACATCGTTTACAAATTCTTTCGGGAATTTGCCGTCGTGATCTCTGTCGAACCAATAATCGTCGTCATAGCGAGCACAGAGCTTGGTCGCGGCGTCGCGGATGGCTTGCTGTTCTTCGGTGAGCCTAAAATCCATGCTTGGTTCTCCCTAATTGACCAGCTGATTGAACCTCGGCATTTCGATTGAGGCCACTCGTGCATCGTGCTCCCTCGCCCGTAACGCTCCGAGTGTTCGACCCCACTGTTGGCAATTCTATGCAGGAAATTGGTCCTGGTTGGGTAATCATTGGAGAACATCGCTCGTAAACAAAATAAGTACGACGGGCAAAAATCGACTACAGTAGATTTTTACCATAATGCCATGCGATGAACGTCATGATCGAAGATTGGTACGAAACAACCAACCAAACCTGGGGCGCGGTTCTGGCCGGGACGGCGGATCGCTATCCAGATAGGGAGCTGATCGTCTATCGCGACCAGCGCATCACCTTCCAGGAATTTCACGAACGGGTGCAGGGGTTCTCCCGTGGGCTCCTCTCGCTTGGTGTCAACCGGGGCGATAACGTGGCCTTGTGGATGGCCAACTGTCCCGAGTGGATGGTGGCTCAGTTTGGCGCTTACGGTATTGGCGCCGCGCTCGTGCCGATCCACACCCGGTTTTCGAAAGACGAAACGGCCTATGCGCTGAAACGCTCGGACGCCTCTACGTTGGTCGTTCAGGCGAGTTTCCTTGGCGACAAAATCGACGCCCGCGCCTGGCTCGAGGATCTGATGCCCGAGCTGTTCGAGTCCAAACCCAATGGTTTCTCGAGTTCCCGATTTCCGACGCTAAAGCGCGTCGTGTTTTTGGGGCCAAGCGACAGCAAACCCGAAGGCGCCTACAGCTTCGAAGAGGTGTGTGGCCTGGGCGAGAACTGGCGAGGGGACGACCTGCTGCGCCGCGCACAATTGGCGGTCAACCCTTTTGATGTGGTCAATATCATCTTTACCTCAGGCACGACGGGTTTTCCTAAGGGCGGTTTGTCCATGCACCGTAACAACATGGCCGCGCTCCATCACTGGATCGAGCGCAGTGATCTGCGCTTCGACGATCGCATGTACCTCGGCGTTCCGTTCGCGACGAATTTTGGTTGCGCCTATGTTTCGCAACTGAGCGTCCTGGCCGGTAACACCATCATCGTCGATGACGCGTTTACGCCGGGCAGCGCGCTTCGATTGATTCAGGACGAGAAAGTGTCTTGGTTCCCCGGCGCGCCCACCATGTACATCATGATGCTTAACCACCCGGAGCTCGAAACCTTTGACCTCGGGTCATTGCGGGGGGCGATCGTAGGCGGCGCGCCGTGCCCGCCCGAAACCATTCGTTCTATGCAGAAACGCATGGGGTTTGAATACGTGATCCACTGCTACGGCCTTAGCGAGTGCGCCGGCTTGTCCACGTGTACGCTGATCGACGATCCGATTGAAAAGACCGCGACAACGGTCGGACCCCGGTTCCCCAGCTGTCACGTACAAGTGACGGATCCGAGCTCGGCAACGCCGCTTCCCTCAGGCGAGCAGGGCGAGATTTGGATCAAAGATGTATACCCCGGATCGGCGGTTGGAAAAGGCTACTATAACGACGCGGAAAAGACCGCCGAGGCGATCACTCCCGATGGCTGGTTTCGTACTGGCGACCTGGGGGTAATGGACGAGGATGGTTACCTCAGTATCACCGGGCGTCTTAAGGACATGTACGTGGTTGGCGGCTACAACGCCTATCCGGCTGAGATCGAGGGTGTGCTTCACACTCACGCAAAGATCAAAATGGC
>PVBE011650640.1_pt1 | contig 10662 bp, 10 predicted proteins | sample 1631181 | NCBI WGS metagenome assembly PVBE01 (sample SAMN08397723, study PRJNA350692) | Marine metagenome, whole genome shotgun sequencing project. | isolation source: water | place: Pacific Ocean | collected 2012-04 | reverse complement strand
TATACGTTTTGGTATGAACTGTTTTTCTTAATTTTTAATTCAACCAAGACACCTCTAACTTTAAATTTTTGATGAACCATTATTTATCCTGACTGGAACCAGTTCAGATTTTCGCTTTTGTTCTTTCTGCCGGATCATGTGAATAATACCAAGAAGAAGTCCCGCAACGGCCAAAGTAAAAATAGCGAATCCTGTTTCCATGTTCTTAACTCCACATAAACAATAGCAATCTAACTAAAACCGTCTAACTCCAATTAGCGGCATCCCGAAATACCGTGTCTTACTCAGGCACGGTTTTTTTTGTGAACCGGGAATCACCTAACTTGCAGGTTAAGCATGGAGGACAAGACAGCCGAGGCAACGGACAGCCTCTCTAAACAAGCCGGAGGGATAGTTGGACTTGATCGTCCGTTAGACTCATTGGATTTGACCAACATATTGGCCAAGGAATTTGAGGAACAGGAACAAGGGTCCGAGGAGCCGTCACCGAGTGGTGGCGTGGTGGAGGAAGCGGAACCGGTTGGTGAAATCGAACCAACTGAGGAACCAGCCGAGGAGGCGACCAACACCGAACACGATCTTTCTCAGGATGAATCGGAAACGGAATCCGAACCTGTAGCCGAACCGGGAGAAGAACCGGAGTGGATGCAGCGGAGGATTGATCGCTTCACTCGCAAACTACGTTTGGCGGAGGAGGAGCGCGACGAATTGGATAAGCGTGGCATTGTAATGCCAATTATGTTCAGACGAAAGGGAGATTATTGTTCTCGTTTATCGCTTTTGAATTTATTTGAAATCAAATTGCGTAAAAAAACTCCAACGAAACCGCATGAAATCATGATTGAAAAACACAAAAATGGCGATGTGGATGGGCCTGCAACTAATAATATACCAAGGCTTTCAATATTAAAAAAATCTCCAGAATCTTGAAGATCCATAATAAAAGCGTGAATGAAATCACCTATTATTAAACCGATTAAAAAAGGAAGTAGTCTGTACTTTTTCACAATTTTCGTTATTGCTCCGCAGCGTGTTAATAATTTTTATGGTAATAATTAATAAATCAGTTAATACATGTGGTTGTATATTAATAAATTTAGCGATCCATTAATAACCTTCCAATTTTGTTCGACTGAAACCTGGCTCTAACTGTGGTCTTATACAGGTATGTGTTTTTTTGTAGACTGGGTTTCACATTTACGACAGTGAATTGAACGCGGAAGCTTCTTCTCCGCTCTGCTTGTCCTAAGCATTCCACACGTCATTGGTCAAGCGCTTGGGTAGTTTGGATTGCAGGGGAAAGCGGAGCGCGACACCTCTTTTTTGAGGTTGAGGGTGCTCCGGTTCTCGGTTTCCGATTTCAATTAATCCAATCAACCGAGAGCCGCGCACGTAGAACCGATTCACCGGTAAAAGCTTCGTCGCCGCTTGGTTCTGCTGGAGCACTCTATACGCCCTTGGCCAAGCGCTTGTTTTTTGGCCGCATTTGGCCTTGCTGAGTTTTTGTGGAGGCGATAGATTGGGCGTTCACCTTTCGTTGTCATGAATGACTTGGATTTTTTACGAGGCCGCTTGGCCAAGCGGGCTTTCACGTTGATCGAACTGTTGGTGGTGATCGCCATCATTGCCATTCTCGCTGGGTTGCTGTTGCCGGCATTGGCCAAGGCCAAGACCAAGGCGGTGGCGGTCAAGTGCAGCAGCCAGTTGCGCCAGCTCAACCTGGCCAACTCGATGTACATGAACGACAATGATGATATTTTTCCCTACCACCGCCGGGCGGTGAGCCGAACACCCAGCGAGGGGTTCAAGCGGTTGGTGGAGTTGAACAAGGGCAGGGGATTCGCGCGTGAGGAGACATGGTTCACGTTGATCTACGGCTATGCCCCGGCGGATCAGGCGTTTCGCTGTCCGGATCTTCGCAATTCCAAATTCACGAACTCGTCCAAGAATCATGACAAGTGGTTGTTCGACGCCCATAGCATTGGCTACGGGCAAAACTCATACTTTCTGGGCCAGATGCCGGGCCGTGCGAAGGAGCAGAGCGGCCGGCTGCCTTGCGGTTACGAGGTGAAGCTGGCCACGGTCAGGAGCCCGGCGGACTGCATCAACCTCGCCGACTCGGAGCAAAAGAACGGCGGCCACTGGTCATTGACGTTGTGGTGGCCGTTCATCAACCGGGCCAACGAGGGGGTGGCGAGTGATCGGCACGGGAACACGGCGGCGGTGGCGTTTGCGGACGGGCACGTGCAGTCGTACCGCGACCCGGATCGCACGATTAATCCCAAGCAGGACAACACCGCGGAGTACATCGAAAACTGGGATCCGAAGCAGCGTCGCCACGCGTTCCCGTGATTTTTCCGGAAGCGGCTTGGCATTATTAATCGAGGAGGGTTGAGGGAGTTTGGATAAACCGGGCGAACACGTTTCGTGCCTGAAATGGGTGGGCGTCATCTTTTCCGTCTGCCTGAATTATTCCTTCATCCGCTACATCACGTTGGGGCCGGAGGATGTGTCGCAACTACCGTTGTACGTGATGAATAAGGCGCTGTCTTGGGCGGGGTTGGCCACGATCGGCCTGTCGCGCCTGCTCGGTCATGCGGCGGCGCGAAAGCAGGCCGGCCTGATCGGGGCGTTGATGATCGGCCTGCACGTGGTGATGTCGATGCTCGTCCTGAAGCCGGAGTATCTTCGCAAGTTTTTTGATTCGATGAACGGGATGAAACTGACCGGGGCAGGCGAGGCATCGATGTTGGCCGGGGTGTTGGGGCTGGGTTTTCTTGCGTGGCTGCTTTGGGCGACGGCGGCGCAGGCCAACGGCTCTTCCGATTCAAACGGCAACGGAAGCCTTTTGCCCTGGGTGGGGCGTGCGGTGTTGATTTGCGGCGCGCTGCACGTGGCCCTGATGGGGTGGGATATTTGGTTCGCCCCGGAAAAGTGGGCCAACTACGGCCATTTCCCGCCGATCACGCTGCTGTCGTTTGTTACTGCGGTCGTATTTCTGGCTCTTCGTCGCCGAAAGGCGTAATTTGTTCACGCGGGTGAAACTGTTGGTGCACTTTTTTCAACCGTTGCCCGGCCACATGCGTGTAAACCTCGGTGGTGGAGATGCTGGAGTGGCCGAGCAGTTCCTGAATCACCCGCAGGTCGGCGCCGTGCTCGAGCAGGTGTGTGGCAAAGCTGTGCCGCAGCATGTGCGGGGTGATGTTGCGGATGATCCCCGCGGCGCGGCAGCGTTTCTTGAGGCGTGTCCACAACGTCACCGCGGCGAAAGCCGTGCCGCGCGAGGTCAGGAACACATTGCCGGGTGACTTGTCCCTAACGAGCTTTGGTCGACCGGCGGTGAGGTAGCGCTCGATCGCCTCGACGGCACGGCGCCCGACCGGCACCACGCGTTCCTTGTTGCCCTTGCCGATCACCTGAATGAACCCGGCATCGAGCCGGAGCTGTTCCATTCGCAGGCCGCGCAATTCAGCCAGTCGCAACCCGGAGGCGTAGCAGAGTTCGAGCATCGCGTGATCGCAGAGTGACGCAGGCGTGATTGGTGTGATCGGTTGCAGCAGTTGCTCGATCTCCGTGTGCGTCAACGCCTTGGGCAGGCGTTTCCATCGTCGAGGCAGGCTGAGGTTCTCAGCGTGGTTGGTGGGGAGAAATTCTTCCTGCACACAAAAACGGAAGAACGCCTTCAACGCGGCGATCTCGAGGTACAGGCTGGCGGTGCTGAGCTTGGCCGATTCGCTGCGGGGACGCCCCCGTTTTTTCGGCTCGTCCACAGGTTCAGGGTTGCTGTCTTCGCGCTGATGCTGCAGGTAGCTAAGCAGGTGGGTAAGTGTGACCTCGTTCCAGCGCTCGATCGACTCGCCCTTGGCCCAGTCGGCAAACCGGTTGAGGATATTGCAGTAGGCTTTCTGTGTGTGCTCGGACTGCCCCCGCTCGTGGCGGAGGTACTGCCCGAATTCTTCAATCAAAACCTGCATCTCGCGGCGGCGATGCTAGGGCGATTTTGGCTTTGCGGTCAACGAGCGGGAACGTATCATTCGCCGACGTTGCTGAGCCGAATTTTCATTTTAATTGCTGCCATCGCGCTGGGTGTGCCGTTGGCTGAGGCGTGTCGTTACTCGGTAAGGGATGTCGGTTTTGCGGATCTGGGCAATGAACGATACACGCTCCGTTTTTATGTCGATGACCCGGAAACGCCGGAGGCGGCAGGCGCGCTTGGCCAAGCAGCGCGGACGTTGCTGGGCGATTCCAACGTGATTTTTGAGGTGGCCAAGCGCGAGCCGGGCCGCGAGGGGCTGGTGCTGGTTTCGCCGGATGGCAAACGGTCGCACTCCATCGCTTGGCCAGGCGCGGAGGCCGGAGCCGGCGAACCGGAGTGGGATGTGGCCCAGTCCATCATCGCCTCGCCAACGCGCGATGCCCTGTTGGAAAAACTCATTCCCGCCTACGCGGTGGTGCTGCTGGTGGACGGCACGGACGCCGCGCAAACCAAGCGCGCCCACACCGCCGCAGTCGAGGCCATCGCGGCGATTACCAAGCTGATGCCGGAGATGCCCAAGCCGGTGGAGCATCCGCCGGTGGTGGTGCGCCTGCCGGTTGACCGCATGGCGGAGGAGACCATTTTGCTGTGGAGCCTATGTTTGGACACGAGCCCAACGCCGGAGCCGCAGGCGGTGGTGGTGATGGGGCGCGGCCGCCGCGTGGGCGAGTCGATGCGTGGCGGGTTGATCACCCGGACGGCGCTGCAGGAGGCGATGGCGGTGGTGGGACAGGATTGCGAGTGCGGCCTCGACCGTGTGTGGATGCAGGGCGAACGATTTCCGCTCGCGTGGGGTCGCGCGGAAAAACAGGCCGCCTTTGCCGAGCTGGGTTTCGATCCCGACAACCCGAAGGTGAAAGCCGAGATTAGCCGCATCATCGCCCGTGGCCCGAACTCCCGGCCAAGCGGTAAACCGCAGTCAGCCTCGGATAATTTTGACCAACTCGCGCTGGGTTACAGCGAGGAGATCATCGGCATCGAGGAGCCGATGGAAGAGATCGCGATGGTCACGAGCGAACCGCCAGCCTTGACCCCGCAGCCCGCGCCCACGCCGGAGCCGGCTGCAGCGAAAACCGAGCCGGCTGTCGAGGAGCCGACTGGCTCGAACCCGCTCGCGTGGACGGTGGCGTTGATCGCCGTGGTGGCGCTTGGCGGTGGTGGGATCGTCCTGTTGCGGAGGGGAAGCTGAGTGTCGCCCTGGTCACAAATCATCCGTGAGATCGCCTTCCGCAAATGGAATGCGCTTTTGATGTTCATCGGGCTGGCGGCGGTGGCGGCGACGATCAGCATGGGCAAGTTGATCGCCGAGGCGGACGAACGCGAAACGCGACGGGTCACTCGTGACATGGGATTCAACCTCCGCATCATCCCGGCGGAGACCGACCTCGGGCAGTTTTATCGTGACGGTTATTCGAGGCGGATGATGGATGCCTCGATGCTTGACCGGCTCGCGACCAGTCTGACCAACAACGTGGAGTTCAACCATCTCGTCGGCACACTGCGGCATGAGTACACGATCAACGGCGAGACGATGATGCTCGTCGGTCTCTCGGAAACCTACGTCGCGCCCGGGCAGGGCAAGAAGCCGATGGGATTCAAGATCAAGCCCGGCACGGTTCACGTCGGCTCCGAGATCGCGCGGGCGTTGAAGAAAAAGAAGGGAGACAAATTCCACGTCGGCACCGCCACGTACGAGATCGTCAACGATGCGATCGAGACCGGCACGCAGGACGACATTACGGTGTTCATGCGACTGGAGGACGCGCAGGCGACGATGCGACTGGCCGGGAAGATCAACGAGATCGAGGCGATCGATTGCCTTTGTCTTACGGCGGATCAGGATCCGTTATCAATCCTGCGCAAGACAATCGGCGAGATTTTGCCTGGGGTACAGGTGGTGCAAAAGCGGGTGCAGGCTGATGCCCGGGCCAAGCAGCGCCAGACCCGTGAGCGGGTAAACCAATTTGTCCTGCCAACCGTGCTGCTGATCGGGGCGCTCTGGGTGGCGGTGCTGTTTGTCATTAACGTCCGCGATCGGCGGCAGGAGATCGGCGTGCTCCGGGCGATCGGCAAGCGCGGCGGCCAGATCGCTGGCCTTTTTCTTGGCAAGGCGATTCTGATTGGCCTGGCGTCGTCGGTGGCAGGGGCACTGCTCGGCACATGGCTGGGACTGCAGTTTGGGCCGGAACTGTTCCCGGTAACGAAGAACGCCATCAAGCCAAACTGGAATCTTGTCAGCCAGTTGGCGGTGGCCATGCCGGTGTTTGCCGCGCTGGTCGCCTTCATCCCCACCACACTCGCGGTGTCACAGGACCCTGCGGCCACGCTTAGGGAGGATTGACCATGATTCACTGCAGCGAACTCACCAAGACATTCCGCCGCAACGGCTCCGAGGTCGTCAGCCTAGACCGCGTGTCGCTGGAGATCGGGGCCGGTGAGTTCGTGGTCGTGCGCGGGCCAAGCGGTTCCGGCAAAACCACGCTGCTCCTGTCGATCGGGGGCATGCAACAGCCAAGCGCCGGCACGGTGACGCTGGATGGCGAGAATCTTTACGCGATGTCCTCCGCCGGGCGGGCCCGTGCCCGGGCGGACAAGGTGGGCTTCGTTTTTCAAATGTTTCATCTCGTGCCGTATCTGAGCCTGCTGGAAAATATTTTGCTGGCCGCTCCCGCTTGGCCAAGCACGGAGGCACGCATCCGGGCGAACGAGTTGCTCGAGCAGTTCGGCTTGGCCAAGCGCGCCACGCATCGGCCGGATGAACTGAGTGCGGGGGAACGCCAGCGTTTGGCAGTGGCTCGGGCGATGTTGAACCGCCCCGGCGTGCTCTTGGCCGACGAACCGACCGGCAACCTCGACCCGGAAAACGCCGCCAGCGTAATCGGCCATTTTACGGAATTCCACAAGGCGGGTGGGACGGTTGTGTTGGTGACGCATGGCACAGCGGCCGACTCGGTCGCCAGCCGCGTGATTCGTCTTGAGCAGGGTCGGTTGGCTGGGGACTGAATGGTTGTTCGTGGGAATCCCGGTTGTTAGTCTCCCTGCATGGACACAGCGATGGCAGCCCTAATCGGCCTGGCGCTCAGCGCGACCTGCGGGTTTCGCGTGTTCGTGCCGTTGCTGGCGGTCTGCATTGCCACTCGTGCCGAGAAGGCGGAGGGCGAAACCTACGTGCAACTGGCTGAGAATTTCAGCTGGCTCGCGAGCGACCCGGCGTTTGTTGTTTTTCTTGTGGCTGCGATTGTTGAAATCGCCGGCTACTACCTCCCGATCATCGACAACTTTCTCGACACCCTCGCCACCCCGACCGCGATGGTGGCCGGCACACTCATCACAGCGGCATTCCTCGTTGACATGGAGCCGTGGCTGCAGTGGGTGCTGGGCGTGGTCGCCGGGGGTGGTACGGCCGGGGCTGTGCAGGCGACCACGGTTGTGGCCCGGGCGGCGTCCACCGTCACCACCGGCGGGCTGGGCAATCCGGTGGTGGCCACGGTCGAGACCGGCTACTCGTTTTTGGGATCGCTGCTGGCGGTGGTCATCGCACCGCTGGCGCTGGCCGTCTCGGTGCTGTTGATTTGTGCCGGGGTGTTTATCTGGATTCGCCGCCGAAGACGGGCCGCCACGGAGACACGAAGATGACACGGTCATTCATAATAATCGCTTTTGTCGTGATGACCATCGCCGTCGTCGGGAAGGCTCGGGCGGCGGAAGGGCATTGGGCGTTTCAGCCGGTGAAGCGGCCTGCCGTGCCGGTCATCGACTCCGCCTGGCCAAGCAGTGACATCGACCGTTTTGTGTTTGCCAAGCTGCGCGAAAACAAAATGCAGCCGGCAAAGCGGGCGGATCGGCGTACGTTGATCCGCCGATTGTCATTCGGCCTCGCCGGCCTGCCGCCATCGCCGGGGGAGGTTGAAGCGTTCGTCAACAGCACCTCGCCCGATACCTACCGCGAGTTGGTCGATCGGCTGCTTGCCTCGCCTCGTTTTGGCGAGCGCTGGGCGCGGCACTGGCTGGATGTGGCCCGCTACGCCGACACCAAGGGCTATCTCGCCGGCAATCAGGCGCGGCTGTTCACCCACTCTTACACTTACCGGGATTACGTCATCAACGCCTTCAACAACGACCTGCCGTTTGACCGTTTTTTGATCGAGCAACTGGCGGCCGACCGGCTTGAGCTGGGCGAAGACAAACGACCACTGGCGGCGATGGGGTTCCTCACGCTGGGTCGTCGTTTTTTGAACAACCCGCACGACATCATCGACGACCGCATCGATGTCGTGACCCGCGGCATGATGGGGCTGACCGTCAGTTGTGCGCGGTGCCACGACCACAAATACGACCCGGTGCCCACCGCGGACTACTACTCGCTGTATGGCGTGTTCGCCAGCAGCCACGAGCCGAAGGATAAACCTTTCATCAGTGACTCGATCGATCCCGTTCAGCGTGCGTCGTTTGAAAAGGAGCGCAAACGCCGCGAGGACAGCCTGAAGAATTACGAAAAGGAACAGTACGCGCGCATCCGCAAACAGGTGAAGCGCCAGACCGGCGACTACATTTGGGCGGCGCATCGAGCGGCCGGTGTCGAGGTAGGCAAGATCGACGAACTCGCACGCAAATCCAAGCTCGACCCGGATGTGACCCGGCGCTGGATGAGCCACTTGGCCAAGCGCCGCGAGTCGGCCGACCCGGTGTTCGCCGTCTGGTTCGCCCTGGCCAAGCTGGATGAAAAATCGTTCGCCACAGAGGCCAAGCGCGTACTTGCGGAGGAGCGCCTGGCCAAGGCATCCGAGGCGGTGCGGCAGACGCTTCGCCAGGCGGAGACGCTTGAGGCTGCGGCCAAGGCGCTTGGCAAACTTTGTTTCGAGGCTGACGAAAAACAGCCAATGCTGCGGGAGGTGGTCTACTCCGACGCATCACCGGCCAAGCTTTCCGACGGGGATGTGTGGCGAATCATGGAGGTCGCCGGCAAGGAGGGCATCCGCTCGCGCCGCCGCCGGTTCGACGAGGTCGAGGGCGAGCATCCAGGCGCGCCCAACCGCGCGATGGTGCTGCTCGACAAGTCGTCCCCCGGCGATGCCCATGTTTTCCTTCGTGGCAATCCCGGATCGCGCGGGGCGAAGGTGCCGCGTCGTTTTTTACAGGTGCTCTCCCGTGGCGAACGCAAGCCGTTTGCCGATGGCAGCGGACGGTTGGAGATGGCACGGGCCATCGCTTCGCCGGACAATCCGCTGACGGCACGAGTCATGGTCAACCGGATTTGGCTGCAGTTGTTCGGACAGGGGTTGGTGAAAACACCGAGCGACTTCGGCGTCCGTGCCGAGCTGCCGTCACACCCGAAACTACTCGATCACTTGGCTGCGGAATTTGTCGCGAATGGCTGGTCTATGAAGCAGCTCATCCGCTCCATTGTGCTGTCGACCACCTACCAACAGGGCGAGACCGCTCACGCGGAGTACGCCGAGCGAGATCCGTCGAACCGGTTGCTGTGGCAGATGAACCGTCGCCGACTCGACCTTGAGTCGATGCGCGACTCCGTGCTGGCGGTTGCCGGAAACTTGGACCTGAAGCAGAGCGGTCGCTCGGAAAAAATCGAGAACAAATCCAACGCCAACCGCCGGACGATCTACGGCTTTATCGACCGCCAAAACCTGCCGAGCCTGTTTCGGACATTTGACTTCGCGGGGCCGGACACGACCTGCGGCCGCCGCTTCACCACGACGATTCCGCAGCAGCCGTTGTATCTGCTGAACAGCCCGTTCATCGAGGCGCAGGCCAAGCGGCTGGTGGAGTCGGTGCAGGCGCTAAAGGGGGAGGAACGAATCCGGGCGATGTTCCGCCAGACTTATCAGCGCGATCCAAAGGATTGGGAGCTGGGTTCAGCGGAACTTTTCATCGACCAATTCGTCCCGTATGCGGCCGCCTGGGATCGCCTCGCCCAGGCGTTGCTGGTCTCCAACGAAATGATGTTCATCGACTGATCGACCATGAAGAAAGTGGCGCGCACTGAGATTCCGCGAAAGTCAATCTACCGGTTGTCGGTCTACTCGCGTTGCCTGCATCGACTGGAAAACAACGGTATCCACACCGTCTCAAGTGAGGTTTTGGCCAAGGCCGCCGGGGTGAAATCGACGCAACTACGGAAGGATCTGACCTACTTCGGCCAGTTCGGCACGCGCGGCCTGGGCTACGATGTGAAGCAGTTGATCGAGATGATCTCGGAGTTACTCGGGACAAAGAGCCTGCAGCCGGTGGTCATCGTCGGCGTGGGCAACCTTGGGCGCGCGCTGTTGAGCTATCGCGGCTTTGAGCGAGAGGGGTTTGAGATTGTCGGAGCGTTTGACGCGAAGCCAGGCCAATACCTGACCGCAGAGATACCGATGGAGGTGCAGCCGATGAACGAATTGGAGGGCGTCATTAACGAGCATGTTGTCAAGATGGCGGTGCTTTGTGTGCCGCCGACCGCCGCACAGGAGGTGGCTAACCAGTTGATCGGGCTGGGCGTGGTTGCACTGTTAAACTTCGCGCCCATCGTGCTTTCTGTCTCGGACGAGATCACCGTGAACAACGTGAACCTCGCGATGGAACTGGAAAATCTAAGCTACTTCATCAACGAGTAGCGCTTGGCCAAG
>PVBE011379426.1_pt1 | contig 10663 bp, 7 predicted proteins | sample 1631181 | NCBI WGS metagenome assembly PVBE01 (sample SAMN08397723, study PRJNA350692) | Marine metagenome, whole genome shotgun sequencing project. | isolation source: water | place: Pacific Ocean | collected 2012-04 | reverse complement strand
GGGTCATGACGGCGGCCGCCATTGGTCCGGCAAACACGAGTCGGACGTCTTTAGTTTGTCGATCACCTCGATGCCGCACACGCGCCTGGTTGCGACGACGAGTATCGGATACACCGACACGTGGTCCGGCACGCTGGAGTCGCCCGCGCTTGGCCTGCGGCCGTTCGAGGGTGATGTCTGGTTTTTCGTCGATCATCTCAGCTATGCGCTTGGCCAGGCGACCGACCTGACTTTCGTTCATTCCCATTACCGCGTTGATTACAGCAACTCGAATCTACCCGGCATGATTGCCTACGGGCTGGATGCGGAGCGATACAGCATCGTGCTCGGCCTCCGGCACCGGCTTGGCCAGGCGGCGATGTTCAACGTGCAATACGGCTGGTTCAGCAGCGATGAACCCAGCGCCAACGAGGCGCACGATTACAAGGCTCACATGGTCTTGGCCACCCTCCGCCTCGATTTGAATTAAAAGACACTCGGCCAGGCGCTGGTGCGAAGCCGCTCAAGCCCTCGGTCGCGAAGGAAGCCTTCTAGCCAAGCAGCACGCACCCAAGCTTGGGTTGAGTGGTGTTGATTGAGCATTCATCCGGTTTCCGTCTTGCGCCGGGGTGGGGGCACGGCCCAAGCTGCTCGGCCATCGCGTGGTTGCCCGAGTGACATTGGACGTCGCCGTCCGCCGGGAGTTTGATTACCTCGTGCCGGCGGAGCTGGAGTCCAGCGTACAGGAAGGCACGCGGGTGAAAGTGCCGTTCGGCCCGCGCGAGGTGATGGGCGTGGTCACGAAGATTCTCGACGAGTCGCCGCACGGCAATCTCCGCGAAATTATCAAGACTGTCGGTGGCCAGGCGCTAGTGACGCCTTCCATTTTACGGCTTGTCCGCTGGATCGCCGATTACTATTGCTGCGCCCCGGAGATCGCGATGAAGGCGGTGCTGCCTGACGCCGTTCGCAAGGAGGAGGAGGGTTGGCGCGAGCGATTGTTCGTGCGTGCGCTGCCGGTGCACGGCGAGTTGCCCAAACTGACAAAGCGGCAGGAGGATTTGTGGACGATCGTCGAGGAGTGGCGGGAGCTGCCGCTACAGGAACTGGTGCGCCTGGCCGGCACGACTTCAGCAACGATCCGGAGGCTTGAGGACAAGGGGCTTGTCAGCATCGCACCGCAAATCTCCGAGCGCGATCCGTACGGCAAGGAGCACATTCTCCCGACACAGCCGCTTGAGTTGAACGCCGAGCAGGCCACCGCACTGAAGGAGGTTGTCGATGCGATGGAGCGCTTGGCCAAGCCGGAGGAGAATCAGGCCAAGCGGAAAGGCCACGGCGTGTTCCTGCTGCATGGCGTGACTGGCAGCGGCAAGACGGAGGTGTATCTGCAGGCGATCGCGTACGCGCTTGGCCAAGGGCAGGGCGCCATCGTGCTCGTGCCGGAGATTTCACTGACACCGCAGACGGTCGAGCGGTTCAAGGCGCGGTTCAGCCAGGGGCCGCAGCAGACGCTGGTTGCCGTGCTTCACAGCCACCTGTCCGCCGGGGAGCGTCACGACGAGTGGCACAAGATTCGGCAGGGTAGGGCACGGATCGTCATTGGCGCGCGCTCGGCGGTGTTCGCGCCGGTGGAGCCGCTTGGTCTCGTGATTGTGGACGAGGAGCACGAACACTCGTACAAGCAGGAGGAGGCACCGCGCTACAACGCCCGCGACCTTGCGGTGGTGCGCGGCCAGCAGGAGGGGGCGGTGGTGGTGCTCGGCTCGGCGACGCCGTCGATGGAGAGTTACCACAACGTGCAGCGAAAAAAGTACGGTCTGCTGTCGCTCCCAGAGCGTGTGGACAATATCACGATGCCGCTCGTGCGCGTGGTTGACATGCGCAGCGCGGCCCTGAAGGAAAAAGGCATCAGCATTTTTTCGCCGCAACTACGCGAGGCGATCCTGCAGCGGCTTGAGAAAAACGAGCAGGTGATGCTCTTCCTCAATCGCCGTGGCTGGTCAACCTCGATGCAGTGCCCCGATTGTGGTCACGTGGCCGGATGCCCGAACTGCAGCGTATCGCTGACCTACCATCGTGCCGCGCAACAACTGATGTGCCACATCTGCGGCCACGTCGAGGCTGCGCCGACCAGGTGTCCCGAGCAGGGCTGCGGCAGCGCGGCGATCCGCTTCGCCGGTCTGGGCACGGAGAAGGTCGAGGCCGCGCTGGCCAAGGGCTTCCCGATGGCCAGGGTCAAGCGGATGGATTCCGACACGCTCAAGCGCAAGGAGGATTACCGACGCATTCTCGGCGACTTTCGCACCGGCAAAATCGACATCCTCGTCGGCACGCAGATGATCGCCAAGGGGTTGCATTTCCCGAACGTGACGCTGGTGGGGATCATCCACGCCGACTTGAGCCTGCACATCCCGGACTTCCGTGCCGGCGAGCGGACGTTTCAGTTGCTCACGCAAGTGGCGGGCCGTGCCGGGCGTGGTGACATCGAGGGCGAGGTGTATGTGCAGTCGTTCACGCCGTTTCACCCGTCGATCCAGTACGCGCGCCGGCACGACTACGCCGGTTTTTACGATCAGGAAATTGAGTTTCGCCGCGAGCTGCGCTACCCGCCGATCAGCCGGGTGGCATTGCTGACGCTGCGTGGCCGGAGTGAGGATCGCGTCAAGTTTTTCGCCGACCACCTGCGCAAGGAGATGGACGAGTTGGCCAAGGAGTTGGGTGACACCGTTGTCGCCGGTCCCGCGCCCGCGCCGTTGCTGCGTGCCGAGAATTTCTACCGTTATCAGGTCATGATGCGCACCGCGCAGATGCGCGAACTGAGCCACAAGCTAACCGGCAAACTGGAGGCGTTGAAAATCCCGGACGACATCCGTCTCGTCATCGACATCGATCCGATGACCCTCAGCTAGCTGCTTGGCCAAGCGGTTACTTGTTACAAGCTTCCAGGGTCGGTAAGATGCTGCCGCACGGTCGGGGATGCTGCCCTGAACCCAGAAAAACACAGGTAGTGAACACACAGAATCAAGTGGACGTCACGGTTGCCGCCTTGAATCGCCTCGCCCGCAATCTGTGGTGGACCTGGAATCAGGATGCGCAGGATGTGTTCGAGGAGCTGTCGCCGCGTGCTTGGCGTTATCTTTATCACAACGCCGTTGCAGTGTTGCGGGAACTCTCGGATGAGGAACTGCGTGTGCGGCTGCTCGACGAGGAGTTTAACCGCCGCGTGCAAGGGGTGCTCCGTCAGTTCGAGGCCTACCTCGGCGCGACGGACACCTGGGCGGCGGTGAACGCGTCCTGCTTGGCCAAGCGGCCGGTAGCCTACTTCAGCGCGGAGTTTGGCTTTCACGAGACGCTGCCGATTGCGGCCGGCGGCCTGGGGATGCTGGCCGGCGACCACGCGAAGTCGGCCAGCGACCTTGGACTTGGTTTTATCGGCATCAGCCTGTTTTACCGCGAGGGCTATTTTCAGCAGGCTATCAATGCCGAGAACTGGCAGACGGAATATTACAGCCAGCTCGACCCGCAGAATCTCCCACTGGAGCCGGTGCTGGGCGACGACGGCCAGCCACTGGTTTGCACGGTGGAGATTGCCGCCGAGCCGGTGTCGTTTCGCGCCTGGGTGGCCAACGTTGGGCGCTGTCCGGTCTATCTTCTCGATGCCAACCTGCCGACGAATCAGCCGCACTTCCGCGACCTGACGCAGCACGTGTACGGCGGCGACGACTCGACGCGCATCATGCAGGAGATCCTGCTCGGCGCGGGAGGCGTGCGGCTGTTGCGGCGGCTCGGCGTGGAGCCGTCGGTGTATCACATGAACGAGGGTCACGCGGCGTTCCTCGCGCTGGAGCTGATGCGCGAGAGGATCGCCGAGGGGGCCGGTTTTGACGCCGCGCTGGCCGGGGTGAAGCAGCAGTGCCTGTTCACGACCCACACGCCGGTGCCGGCGGGGCATGATCGGTTCAGCCGCGAGTTGATGGACTATGGGGCGCGGCATTTTTACAGGCAGCTCGGAGTTAGCGCCGGCGAGTTGATGGCACTTGGCCGGGTGGATTCGGATGATGCCAATGAGACCTTCTGCATGACCGTGCTGGCACTCAAGGCGGCGCGCGCGGCCAACGGCGTGAGCGAACTGCACGGGCAGATCAGTCGTGAGATGTGGCACGGCCTCTTTCCGGATGGCACGGTGGATGAGGTGCCGATCGGCCACGTGACCAACGGCATTCACCTGGCCGGCTGGATGAAGGGGCCAGTGCGAAAATTTTGGCGGCGCAAACTTGGTCAAGCGGAACCGGCGGCGGACTGGGCAATGGAATTGGCCAAGCCGGAGTTCTGGGCACGGATGGAGGAAGCGTCGTTCGTCAGCGACGAGGAGCTTTGGGCACTGCGCTACCGGCTGCGGCGTGAGCTGATCGAGTTCGCGCGGCGGCGGTTGCAGGACCAGGAGCACCGCTCGGAGCCAAGTGACTTTATTGCGTTCGATCATCTGCTCAACCCGGCCGCATTGACGATCGGCTTTGCCCGACGCTTCGCCACCTACAAGCGCGCCCCGCTGGTCTTCGATCATTTCGACAAACTTGTGGGGTTGGCCCGTGACCTGCAGCGGCCGGTGCAGTTTGTCTTCGCCGGCAAGGCGCATCCGCGGGACGATGAAGGCAAACGGTTGATCCAAAAAATCATCCACATGAGCCGCCACTCCAAGCTTAGCGGGCATCTGGTATTTCTCGAGAATTATGATGTGCACGTCGCGCGGCAGATGGTGTCGGGCTGCGATGTTTGGCTGAACAACCCGCGCCGGCCGCTTGAGGCTTCCGGCACCAGCGGCATGAAGGCTACCTGCCACGGATGCCTGAACCTGAGCATTTTGGACGGCTGGTGGCGGGAGGGTTATGATGGCACGAATGGCTTTGCCATTGGCGGAGACGAGCATCCTGATAGTGTCGACGAGCAGGATCGGCTCGACAGCGAGAACCTGTACAAGGTCCTATCCGGCGAGGTGATTCCCTGTTTTTACGACCGCGACAAGAGCGGCATCCCGAGGGCGTGGATCGGGAAAATCCGTCGGGCCATGGTCACGCTGGCGGCCCAGTACGACACCACCCGCATGGTGCGCGAGTACGCACAAAAATATTATCTGTCGGAATGAGCGACAGCACCGAAGCATCGCGCGAACTGCGTTCGCTCAACGCCGACGAGGCGGAGCGCGTCCTCACCGAGTGGGGGCACAAAAGCTATCGCGCGACGCAGCTCCTTGGCTGGCTCTACAAAAAACGCGCCAGCTCGATCGACGAAATGAGCGATCTGCCGCTGGAGTTGCGCGACCAATTGTCCGAGGCGTTCTCGCTTCAGCCGCTCGAGTTGACCCGGGAGCAGTGCTCGCGGGATGGCACGGTGAAATTTCTCTGGCGGCTTGCCGACGGGGAGCTGATCGAGAGCGTGCTGATTCCTGCGTCTATCGGCCGGGACGGCAGCCAGAGCGGCCGGCGCACGCTCTGTGTCTCATCGCAGGTCGGTTGCGCCTACGGCTGCACGTTTTGCGCGAGCGGTCTCATGGGCTACAGGCGCAACCTCGACGCGTCCGAGATCGTGGACCAAGTGCTGGCGGTCGAGCGGTGGCACCTGGCCAGGGGCGCCGAGTCGCCCAAGCCGGAGCCGATGGTGAACAACATCGTCATGATGGGCATGGGCGAGCCGCTCGCCAACTACGACAACCTGATCCGAGCGCTCGAGATCTTCAATTCGCCTTGGGGGCTCAACATCGGTGCGCGCAAGATCACCGTGTCCACCAGCGGCCTTGCGCCGCAGATCCGCCGCCTGTCCGGGACGCCTCAGCAGTATCACCTCGCGATCTCGCTGCACGGCGCGACCGACGAGGTGCGCGACCAGATCATGCCGGTCAACCGCAAGTACCCGCTTGAGGAACTGGTCAGCGCCTGCGAGGCGTATCAGCAGGCCAAGGGACGGATGATCTGGGTCGAGTACATTCTAATCGACGGCGTCAACACCGGGCCGGAGCAGGTCGAGGCGTTGAGCAGCTTGGCCAAGCGGCTGCAGTGCAAGGTTAACCTCATCCCGTACAACCCAGTGGACGGCATCGGGCTACAGCGCCCAAGTGACGAAACCGTCGTGCAATTCTGCGATGCGCTGCACCAGAGGGGCGTCCGGGTGACCATGCGGATCGAAAAAGGCACCGACATCGACGCCGCTTGCGGCCAACTCCGCCTCAAGTCGGAGAAGCAGTCCGCCTCAACCCAAGCGCTTGGCCAAGCGGGTTAAGAGCTGGCCTTCATCTCGACGACGTCGTGGGGGGCGGCTTCCTTTTGGCCGGCCGGGCTGATGCGGGTGTAGCGGGCCTTGGCTTGCAGGTCGGGCAGGGTGGCGGCGCCGAGATATCCCATGCCTGCTTGTACGCCCCCGATCAACTGGCCGAGGAGTTGGTCCAAATCTTCCGAAACTTCCTTGAGTGCCTCGATGCCCTCGGCGGCGACCTTGCGGTTGGTATCTTTGGGCGCGTGGCCGTAGCGCGCCGCAGAGCCGGATTTCATCGCAGCCAGGCTACCCATGCCGCGGTACTGCTTGTAAAGTTTTCCGCTGATTTCCATCACTTGGCCGGGTGTCTCGGGGCAGCCGGCTAGCAGGCCGCCGCAGATCACGCCGTCGGCCAGCGTGAGTGCCTTGACGATGTCGCCCGATTTGGTGATACCGCCGTCGGCCAGCAGGCTCACGCCCTTGGCCTTGGCCGCCTGGCCGGCGACGTAGAGGGCGGTCATCTGCGGGATGCCCACCCCGGCGATGAGTCGCGTTGTGCAGATCGAGCCCGGCCCTTGGCCCACCTTGACGATGTTTGCTCCGCAATCGGCGAGGTACTCGACTCCGGCGGCGGTGGTGACGTTGCCGGCGATAATCGGCAAGTCAGGATACGCTGCGCGGATCAACGCGACCGCGTCGCCGACGCCTTTCGAGTGGCCGTGCGCGGTGGAGACAGCGACGACGTCCACACCACGCTCGATCAATGCGCCGATGTGCGTCTCGATGCGTTCGCGGTCGAGTTCGCCGTCGGTGTCGCGCGGGGTGGAGACGGCCGCGCCGCAGAGCAGCCGGAACTGCCCATCGCGCGCTGGGCGAAACTGCGCTTGTTTCTCCGAGGTGATGCGCTCGATGTCACTCAGTGTGAACAGGCCACGCAGTTCGTCGTTGTCATCCACCACCAGCAGCTTGTTGATGCCGGGATGGTCGGTGAAAAACTGATCGGCGATGGCGATCGGGTCGGCATCAAGCTGGCTTTCCCGGAGGGTCTGCACCTGGTCACGCGGGACGAGGGCGCCGGTGACCGGCTTGGCGGCATAGCGCGGTTTGAGGACGTTGCCGGAGAGTAGGCCGACGAGTTTGCGGTCGTCGCCAACGACGGGGAAGGTGCTGAAGGAGTAGCGCTTGGTCTCGATCAACTCGATCACATCGCCCACGGTCTTGTCAGGCGTGACAGTGATCGGCTCCTGGATGAGGCCGTGGACGTGATTCTTGACGCGGCTGACCTCCTTGAGTTGCTGTTTCTCCGCCATGTTGTAGTGGATCAGCCCCAGGCCGCCGTTGAGCGCCATGCCGGTGGCCATGCGCGACTCGGTGACGGTGTCCATGTCGGCCGAGATCACCGGAAGGTGCAGTCGCAGTCCGCCCGCCAGTTCGGTGTCGAGGGAGGCGTTTCTCGGTAGAATCTCGGAGTAAAGCGTAGAAAGGGTGAGGTCGTCGTACGTCAGCGCCACTCCGGCCTGAGCCGAAAAAAACGTGTTCGCCGGTTGATAAAAGGCTGAATCGAGTGGGCCTGCGTTTTGCTCTGCCGCCATGTCCGAGTGTCCATGATTGCCGGGGGGCTGGCAAGCTGTTTCGTTTTTTTCTTGCGCACTTGAGCCCTCGGGAGGAATCGCCTCCAGCCGCGGCCCGGGACGAGGGCGAACACTCAGCCGTCCGGATTTACTTCCGCGAGATTGGCAAGTTCAGCCGCATCATGCCGGAGGGGGAGATCTGCCTTGCCAAGCTGCACTAGATGCTCGATCGCCTCGAGCCCGATCCGCGATAGTTCTCCACCGCGCTTGGCCAAGCGCAATATTCTCGACGCCGCCTGGGCAAGCGGCGATATTGCCCCGCTATGGCTTCGACAGACGTCACGCTGGAGGAATTGCAGGCGGCGATCCGCAATGTGCCGGACTTCCCCGAGGAGGGGATTCAGTTTAAGGACATCACGCCGGTGCTGGCCGACGCCCGGCTGCTCGACGGCTGCATCAGTCACCTGCTCGGCGGGCACTCGGCCGACACGGTGGACGTGGTCGCCGGGATCGACGCGCGCGGCTTTATTTTCGGCGCGGCGATGGCCCGCGAGTTGGGTGTCGGCTTCGTGCCGATCCGCAAAAAGGGCAAATTGCCATGGGAAACCATCGAGGAAAGCTATGACCTCGAGTACGGCAGCAACACGATCGCCATCCACACCGACGCCGTTTTGGCGGGGCAACGGGTGCTGCTGATAGACGATCTCTTGGCCACGGGCGGCACGGCGGCGGCGGCGGCGAGCCTCGTGACCAAGGCCGGAGGGCAGGTGGTCGAGGCGGTGTTTTTCATCGAGCTGGGTTTTCTCGACGGCCGGGCCAAGATGGGCGACATGCCGCTGCGGGCGCTGGTGAAATATTAAGTGAGCAGTGAGCAGTGGATGCCGAGTGTCTTCATAAAAACGTACGGTTGTCAGATGAACGAACGCGACTCTGAGGCCGTCGCGGCGCAGTTGGTAGCCAAGGGCTACAGCATGACGGCAGATGCGCTGACAGCGGATGTCATTCTGCTAAACACGTGCAGCGTGCGCGATGCCGCCGAGCAGAAGGCGCTCGGCAAAATGAATCATGTCGCGGCGCAGTTGCGCTCGAAAAACCGCAAGGCGGTGCTGGGATTCATGGGCTGCATGGCGCAGAGCCGCGGGCGCGAGTTGATCGATAAGCTGCCGGACGTGGATCTCGTGCTTGGCACGCAGAAATTTCATCGCGCGGCCGATCACATCGGCGACCTGCTGACCGGGCGTGCCGGGGGCGTGGTCGACACTGGCGAGGAGAAGGGCAGTGAGGCGATGATCCGCGAGCATCTACTCAACGGCGCGAGCAACAAAAAGTCGGTTACGTCGTTCGTCAGCATCATGCAGGGGTGCAACCAGTTTTGCACCTTCTGCATCGTGCCATCCACACGCGGTCGGGAGCGCAGCCGGTCGATCGAGGACATTGTCAGCGAGTGCCGCGAGCTGGTGGATCGCGGCGTGCTGGAGGTGACGCTGCTCGGGCAGATCGTGACGAGCTACGGTCGCCGAGAGATCGGCGAGCGGGACGGCAAGTCGGCGTTCGTGCAGCTGATTGAGGCGGTGCACGAGATCGACGGGCTGGAGCGGATTCGCTTTACCTCGCCGCATCCCAAGGGCTACGGCGACGATCTGGTCGCGGCGTACGGGCGCTTGACCAAGCTCTGCGAGAGCGCGCACCTCCCGGTGCAGAGCGGGAGCGACGGGATGCTGAGGCGCATGCACCGTGGCCACACGCGCGAGCGGTTTCTCGAGATTGTCAGCAAGCTGCGCGCCGTCCGTCCAGGTATCGGTATCACGACCGACATCATCATCGGATTTCCCGGCGAGACGGAGGAGTAGTTCGAGGCGACGATGTTGCTCTGCCGCGAGGTTCAGTTCGACAATGCGTTTGTTTTCAAGTACTCCACGCGCCGCGACACGCCGGCGGCCGCGATGGAAAACCAACTGCCGAAAGAGATGATTGAGGAGCGGCATGCTGCGTTGCTGTCGGCGATCGACGAAATGGGGGCCAGGCGCTACACGCAGTTTGTCGGCAAAACAGTCGAGGTTCTCGTTGAGGGGCCAAGCCGTCGCAACGCGGCTCGGATGGAGGGCCGCACGCGCTGCAACAAGATCGTGGTGTTCGACGGGGGCGGGCGGTTTCAAGGCCAGTTGATGGACTTGAAGATCACCCGCGCCGGCTCGTTCACCCTGTACGGCGATCCGGCTATCGTGAATTTGAACTGATCTGTGAAAGAGCAAAGTAAAAAGTCACCGGCATCGATGCCGGTGTTCGGTTTCCTGCTAGTGTTTGTCTGCATGTTTCTCTATATTGGCGGTGTTTTTACCCCCATCGGCATCAAGATGAACAGTCAGATCAGCTTGGCCAATTTGTCGATCGTGCTTGGTGTGTTTTTGGTTTCAGTAGCCGGCTATACTTTGGCTAAGCCGGTGGACGTTGGCCAAGCGTTGCGAGCGTTCCCCCGAGCCAACGCGCCAGGCTATGTATTAATGCTCGCCGCCACCGCCTGGTTTCTGTGGAACATCCAGGTCGAGGACATGGCTGACTACCGTGACATTAAGCACTGGTTTTATCTCGGCTTTGGCGCAGTGGGGATTGGCTCGTGCTTTTTCCTGAGGGACTTTTTGGCGGTGCGCGGCTTGGCGGTGTTCATGCTGCTCTTGGCCAAGCTGATGCTCGACACGCAGCGCACTTACATGCTGGACGCGCCGGAGGCGCAAATGTCGGAGTGGCGGCTTGTGTTTGCCGTGTGGGCGTACCTGATCATTGTCATGTCCATGTGGCTGGTGATTTCGCCGTGGCGCATGCGCGACATGATTGAGTGGATGCTGGCCAAGTCGGGCCGGCTTGCG
>PVBE011660847.1_pt1 | contig 10665 bp, 10 predicted proteins | sample 1631181 | NCBI WGS metagenome assembly PVBE01 (sample SAMN08397723, study PRJNA350692) | Marine metagenome, whole genome shotgun sequencing project. | isolation source: water | place: Pacific Ocean | collected 2012-04 | reverse complement strand
CCACAGTACCCGACTTAACGGGATAAACGCCTGAAGTGATTCATATTTTGAGGTTCTCTGTTGAAGGAAAGTCTCTGAATATGCAGCAATCACTGACCAAGTCTTTATCCCTGTCTTTAGATGAGCATATTTCCCTGTGGCGAACAAGATGCGAAACGCTTGTCTGGCTGGTTACACTGATGATTTAAAACGGGACCGTCAGTCTCTGGCGTCTTGCAGGATATGTTGCCACGCTAGCTCAAACATTATCCGTCCATCGTCATCTTGAGCGCTTTTTTAAACATGTCCATCTTGACGAAGCCAGTGTCGTCCGACTGATTGTCCACATTATGGCCTTGTCTGGAAAACCATGGCATCTGGCGTTGGATCGTACTAACTGAAAGTTTGGACTCTGCCATATCAGTATCCTGATGCTAGGTGTCATCCATAAAAAAATCTGTATTCCACTGGTTTGGGCCTTGCTGGACAAGACCGGCAATTCCAACGCCCATGAACGCACCGACCTGATGGAACAACGGAACACGATTCTCCCGAAACAGCCGATCTCCAGCATGAGCGGAGACCGGGAGTTCATCGGCGAAAGGTGGATGAATTGGCTATGGAAAAGTGAAAGTTGATCGTTTAATTCGAGGCATATTTAATTCTCCCATACACCGCCGGTCGGAATTGGTGTAAAGAGTCAGTGCACGCTCGGTGCGACGATCTCCTTTAACGAATTATGAGAATAACTCTCAATGGATGAAATAACGAAGAAAAATCTTACCGGGATTGAGCGTCTTCTCTATATCATGGCGCGCCTGCGTGACCCAGATGGTGGATGTCCGTGGGATATCGAGCAGGATTTTTCCACGATTGTCCCCTACACAATTGAAGAAGCCTATGAAGTCGCCGATGCTATCGAACACCAGGATATGACTGCGCTGAAGGACGAACTGGGAGATTTGCTGCTCCAGGTCGTTTTTCACTCTCAAATGGCGGAGGAAAATGAAGAGTTTAATTTTCAGGTCGTGGTCGATGGGATCAGCGAGAAAATGATTCGTCGGCATCCGCATGTATTCGGATCTGAACAAATGGCTTCAGTGGATCAGCAAAGAATTGCCTGGGAAGATCAAAAAGCGCGGGAACGCAAAGAAAAATCAGACGCTTCATTAAGTGCCTTGTCCGGTGTGGCGAAAGGAATGCCTGCCCTACTACGTTCCTTTAAACTACAAAAGCGTGCTGCCCGCGTTGGCTTTGATTGGCCTGATCCGCAAAGCACCATGGATAAACTCGGTGAGGAAATCATTGAACTGCAAGATGAAATCATCGCTGAAGATTTGGACCGCGACAAATTGATCGATGAACTGGGGGACGTCCTTTTTTGTGTCGTCAATGTCGCCCGCAAGCTGGATATTGATCCCGAGGCGGCCCTCAGACACGGCAACGCTAAATTTGAAGACCGGTTCGGGAAAATGGAGCAATTTTTGAGTGAAGAAGGTAAGAATATCAGTCAGTTAAATCTAGGTGAAATGGAAGTTCTTTGGAAAAAGGCGAAAGGACAGTCATGACAATACCACGAAAAGCGTTGATAGGACTGGTTCTATGAAAAGAGTCGAGTACTATGGTCAAAGGCTTCAAAATTATTTGCCGGATGGTATTAATTTTTAGTCCCTTTTCGGCTGTTAATTAACCGGCGCAAATCCAGTTTTTTTACCTTGGTTATTAATTAATAATCATTGTCAGTAGTTTATTGCGCGATATTTAATTAGGGCTATACTCATGTTCTACGAAAGCAATCGGTTATAAAAGACAGCATTCAAAGCGTTCGGAAAACCCGGACCTAATTACAGGGTAAAAAAACAACTATCGGGAGGTAACACCTATGAAACGTCGTGACTTTATCAAAGGCGCAGGCGTAGCCAGCGCAGCAACAGCAGCATCAGTTTCTTTTCCCAAACCAGCACTATCGCAAGGCATAAAACAAATAAAGATGGTGACCACCTGGCCCAAGAATTTTCCGGGTCTGGGTACGACGGCATCGCGCCTGGCGAATCGAATCACCTCCATGTCTGGTGGATCTCTTACCGTTAAGGTATTTGCAGCTAACGAACTGGTGCCAGCATTTGAATCATTTGACGCTGTATCCAGTGGTACCGCTGACATGTATCATGCTGCCGAGTATTATTGGCAAGGCAAATCAAAAGCCTTCAACTTTTTCGCAGCCGTACCATATGGATTAACGGCCACCGAGCAGAGCGCTTGGATTAACCATGGCGGCGGTCAACAATTATGGGATGAAGTCGGCAAGCAGTTTGGCATTAAAAGCTTTATGGCCGGCAACACTGGCGTCCAAATGGGTGGCTGGTTCAACAAGGAGGTGAATTCGCTTGAAGACTATAAGGGATTAAAAATTCGTATGCCGGGTTTGGGCGGTGAAGTTCTTCGTCGCATCGGTGCGGCGGCGGTATCCCTGCCAGGAGGTGAAATCTTCCCTGCTCTTCAATCCGGCGCAATTGATGCGACCGAGTGGGTCGGGCCGTGGAACGATTTGGCCTTCGGGTTCTATAAGGTGACGAAATACTACTACTATCCCGGTTTTCATGAACCCGGTACAACGCTGTCTTCCAGTATGAATCTGAAAACCTGGGAAGGTCTTTCGTCAGAGCATAAAGCCATCGTTCAGGCGGCGATGTCTGCTGAAAATGATGTTGCCCTGGCCGAATTCAACGCGCGCAATAATGGCGCCCTCACAACATTGATCAACAAACATAAGGTTAAAGTCAGGAAATTCAGTAATGGAGTCATGAATGCCATCGGTAAAGCGTCCGGTGAAGTCGTCGCCGAAGCCGGTGCTAGCGACAAAATAACGGGTAAGGTTTACGATAGTTTCCGGAACTTTCGTAAAGAATCTATTGCCTGGTCAAAGTTATCCGATCAAGCTTACTGGGAAGCCCGGTTACTGCCATTTAAATACGGTAAGTAATAACACCAAAAAAACGGCCCGTGCGGCGATCAGCGCGGGTCGTTTTTTTTATTATTTGATAACTATTAGGCATAAATTTAGAAAGTGGACTCTCTTACCGCACTCGCCAGAAAAATCGATTCATTCAATGATTGGATAGGCCGGGTGACCGCTTGGTCGGCGCTCTTGATGGTAATCATTCAATTTGTCGTCGTTGTTATGCGCTACGTATTCGGTATTGGATCAATCATGATGCAGGAATCGGTCGTCTACCTGCATTCCTTACTGTTTATGATCGGTGCCGGTTATACCCTGCTTTATGGTGGCCATGTCCGTGTGGACGCCTTTTATCGAGATGCCTCGGAAAAAAGAAAAGCGCTGATAGATTTTATTGGCGTTATTGTTTTTCTTGTTCCGGTTTGCGGCGTGATTTGGTGGTACTCGTGGCCCTACGTGGCTTCCTCCTGGATGGTCTTCGAAGGATCGAAGGAAACCAGTGGAATCCAGGCCGTTTTTTTATTGAAAACCACTATTTTGATTTTTGCCCTGTTGGTTACGCTGCAGGGAATTTCAATGGCCATCCACGCCCTTCTGGTGATGTTGGGTAAAAATGAAGTGCAACAGTCTGCGCCATCCGTTGAACGGTGATACAGGGACGGGTGTCATAAATGGAACTAGCTGAAATACTTGTATTTTTAATGTTTGGCGTCGTTTGCGTGATGCTTATGGGCGGCTTTCCGGTCGCCTTTACCCTTGCCGGTACGGCTTTGCTTTTTTCGGTTATCGGCTGGAGCGTAAATCTATTTGAGTTCTCTCTGTTCGGTGCTTTGCCCTCGCGCATCTTCGGCGGCGCCATGACCAACGAACTGCTCATCGCCGTACCGCTGTTCGTATTCATGGGTGTCATGCTGGAACGTTCGAAGGTGGCGGAAGAACTTCTCGATACAATGGGCCGTCTGTTTGGCAATCTGAGAGGCGGCCTGGGCATCTCCGTCTCCATCGTCGGGGCGCTCATGGCGGCATCAACCGGGATCGTCGGTGCAACGGTCGTGACCATGGGCCTGCTGTCACTTCCTTCTATGTTGCGCCGGAAGTACGATCCCTCGCTCGCCTGCGGCTCCATTGCTGCTGCCGGTACATTGGGGCAAATCATTCCGCCCTCTATCGTCCTCGTTCTGCTTGGCGATCAAATATCCAACGCTTATGTCGATGCCCAACGCATGGCGGGAAATTTTTCGCCCGACCCGGTTTCAGTTGGAGATCTGTTTGCCGGCGCCTTGCTGCCGGGGCTTTCTTTGGTTGGCTTGTATATCCTCTATCAGATAATCGTTGCCTGGATTAAACCGACCGTATCACCGGCGATCCCCAAAGAGGACCTCGATGACGGAATTCCACTGCTTTGGCGGGTTATCCACGCTTTGATCCCACCCATAATTTTAATCGTCGCCGTTCTTGGTTCGATCCTGGCCGGTGTAGCAACGCCGACCGAAGCGGCGGCTGTCGGATCCGTAGGCGCTATGTTGTTGGCGGGATTGCGGCTGGATGCGAAGCGCGGTAACGCTCTTTATGCTGCGGGCGGTTGTCTGATCGTCATGCTGATCTTAACCAACACCATGGACCTCAGGGTATCACGTAACGAAATTCCAGCTGGTGACTTTTTTGGCATAATCCTCGCGGGTATTTGCACTGTTGGGTTGGCCTGGGGCGTGCTGGTCAGTCTTCAACGTGCCGAGCAGCACAATATTCTCAAAGAAGTGATGCGGGAAACCCTTAAAGTTTCCGCCATGGTATTCGTTATTTTGATCGGCGCCTCGGTCTTTTCTCTCGTTTTCAGGGGATTGGGCGGTGACGACATGGTTAGCGATTTCCTTAAAAACCTACCCGGAGGAGAGTTCGGAGCCATATTATTGGTAATGGCCGTGATGTTCTTTCTCGGTTTCTTCCTTGATTTTATCGAAATCACTTTCGTCGTCGTTCCTATCGTCGCACCAGCGTTGCTGCAAGGGGATATCAGCCCGGTTTGGCTTGGCGTGATGATGGCGATGAACTTGCAGACATCATTCCTAACACCACCGTTCGGCTTTGCTTTGTTTTATTTGCGGGGTGTTGCACCGCCTGAAATTTCGACAATACACATCTACAAAGGCGTAATACCGTTCGTGATCATTCAGATTATAGGTCTCTGTGTTTTGGCGTTGTTCCCCCAACTGGCCACGTGGCTGCCCAAATTGATCTTCGGCTAAAAATTACGAAAAGCGGTTGGCCTTGGCGAAACCTTTGGGCGGCAGCCGTCCGGCCTGCGACCGTTTTCCCTGCCAGGCTAAGAGATCGGTTTCAGTGCGGGTGCGGTCACCCGTTTTCCAGCTTAGCCCTTCGGCAAAGGTAAAGGTTTTGACATCGGCCAGCCCACCGTCCTTGTAGCGCTGCAGAATGACCCCCCGGCCCCGGTTCATTTCCGGAAGTTCGTCCAGCGGGAACAATAGCAGCTTGCGATTGTCACCAATTACAGCCACAAAATCGCCTTCGACCTTGCAGCAGGCGGTTGCTTCGTCTTCGTCTTTGACATTCAGCACCTGCTTGCCACTCTTGGTCTGGGCCATGACATCGTCGGATTTGACGATAAACCCACGCCCAGCACTCGATGCGATCAGCATCTTTTCCTCGGGCTTGAAGAGCGTCAGGTAGACGATGTCATGCTCGTTACCAAGATCAATCATCAGACGTACCGGTTCGCCAAATCCACGGCCACTTGGCAACCGGTCGCAGGGAATGGTGTAAAAACGGCCATTGGTGGCGAAGAGCAGAATCTTATCGGTGGTTTCCGCGTGCATCACAAACTTGCGCCGGTCGCCATCCTTGTATTTTACACCCGACGTTGTTTCGAGATGCCCTTTCGCTGCTTTAATCCAGCCCTTATCGGAACAAATGATAGTCACGGGCTCTTTTTCGATCATCGCTTCAACGGGAACGTCAATAACCGGCGGCGCTTCACCAATCGCCGTGCGGCGCTTTAAGCCGACCTCTTTGCCGCCGAACGCTTTCTTAATTTCCTTGATCTCTTCAGAAATTGTTTTCCAGCGTAGGTCTTTGTTTTTAATGAGTTTATTCAACTCCACTCGTTCCTTTTTAAGGCTGTCGTATTCACTCTTAATCTCAGTTTCCTCGAGTTTGCGCAAACTGCGTAAGCGCATGTTGAGGATTGCTTCCGCTTGAGCCTCCGTCAGTTCGAAGGTTTTGATCAAACTTGCCTTGGGATGGTTTTCCTCTCGGATAATGCGGATAACCTCATCGAGATTGAGATAAGCCATCAAATAGCCTTCGAGAACCTCCATTCGGGTAGCAATCTTGTTGAGACGGAACTTAGTGCGCCGCAGCAGCACAACATGGCGATGATCCAGAAAGGCCGCAAGGACTTCCCGCAAATTCATCACCCGCGGCGTATTGTCGGCATCCAGCACATTCATGTTGAGACTGAACCGGGATTCAAGATCGGTTTGTTTGAATAGCTGCTCCATCAGCATTTCCGGCTCGACGGTTCTGTTTTTCGGCTCCAGTACGATACGCACCAGTTCTGTAGACTCATCGCGTACATCTATGAGTAACGGGAGATTACGCTGCATCAAAAGGTCAGCAATTTTTTCGATTAGCCGTGATTTTTGTACTTGGTAGGGAATTTCCGTAACGATAATTTGATATTGCCCACGTCCAATTTTTTCTTTTTCCCATTTGGCCCGCACTCGAAAACCACCCCGCCCCGTTTTATAAGCAGCCACAACGACATTCCGGTCTTCCACCAAGGTACCGCCGGTGGGAAAATCGGGACCGGGAATGAACTCCACCAATTTTCTGATAGTTGCTTTGGGAAACTTGATAAGATGCAGCAAGGCGTTACACAGTTCACCAATATTATGTGGTGGAACACTAGTGGCCATACCGACGGCAATCCCGGCGGCGCCATTGGCCAGCAAATTGGGAATTGCGGCCGGCAAGACGATGGGTTCGCTATCTTCCCCATCATAGGTTTCCCGGAAGTCCACGGCATTTTCGTCGATACCTGCCAGCAAGGCTTGGGCGACGGTGGTTAATCTGGCTTCGGTATACCGCATGGCTGCCGCGTTATCGCCGTCCACATTGCCGAAATTGCCCTGGCCGTCGATCAGCGGATAGCGGACAGCAAAATCCTGCGCCAGCCGCACCAGGGCATCATAAACCGCCTGATCGCCGTGCGGATGATATTTACCGATGACGTCGCCGACCACGCGGGCACATTTCTTGAAACCTTGATGGGGGTCCAATTTAAGCTGCCGCATAGCGTAGAGAAGCCGCCGGTGGACCGGTTTTAGACCATCTCGTACATCAGGCAAAGAGCGCGACATAATGATTGACAGGGCGTAGGACAGGTATCGTTCGCTAATAGCGTCGGCGAGGCGCGTATCCCGGATATCGCCTGCCGGTAGAGTGGTCGTGTTCATAAAGTTTTCCCACAAGGAATCGGTCTTTAACTACCAGATATAGTAGACAATTGTATCACCCGGTCAATGAGTCGTGTCCGCGCCGGTGGTGCACCAGTGCGGCTATGAATAAAAACATGGCGATCGAGAAAGTAACCGGTCAGGACCAGCCCAGCTTCGATATCCGTGTTTTCGATTGCAACCGTCCCGTCCATTAGAAAGAGTGGTAGTCTTAAGAGCTTGTTTTTATATGGTTCTCCTGCGCCGATAGAGACCGCTTGGCCGGATTTGGGTGAGACATAAATCAGTTCCTCCAACTGTCCGGTGGCCACACATGAGGTCAGGTCCAGGCCGAAACCTAACTCCCTCAGCAAGTCCAATTCCCAGACGACATAGTGCGCCAGCCAGTCCTCTGCTGCCAATCTGCCGAGCAGAGCGGTTAGCGATTCGTACAGGGCGGGATGGGGTTCCCGTTCCGGTAGCGCCACTTCCGTCACGGCACAGGCCGCGCTCAACACCGCTAGTCGAATCTGATCATCGAGAACCAGAGCCGCATGAGCCTTAGTTAACTCACAGGTAAATGTTCCGAGATGTTCTTCAAGCCGCGCTTTCCAGGTTGCCGAGACCAGATTGCCAGGCTCATAAATACCGCGCGCCCTTTTACCTGAGCCACCCTTTACCAAGCCGGCATGGCGGCCATGTTCCTCTGTCAGCAATGAAACTATCGACGCACCCTCCCCATGCTTTCGGGCGGAAAGCACAATACCAATATCAGTCCAATTCATGGGCGGAGTTTAACAAAATCAGAATACCGGGTCAGGTCCAAGTTTCAGGTCCCATTTTACGCATTGAAGTCCCAACCCCAATCCCGGTAGCGGGCCGGGTCGTCACCCCATTTTTCGCGCACTTTGACAAACAAGAACAAATGAACGCGTTGTTCCAGGAGTTTTTCCAATTCAGCGCGGGCATCGGAGCCGATTGTTTTTATCTGCCGGCCCTTTTTACCAAGCACAATTGCTTTTTGAGAATTGCGCTCAACGAAAATTACCTGTTCGATGCGGACACTGCCATCGTCCTCTTCCTGCCAATTTTCCGTTTCGACCGTCGTGGCGTAAGGCAATTCCTTATGGAGTTTTAAATAGATCTTTTCCCGGGTGATTTCCGCCGCCAGAAGGCGCATCGGCATATCCGATATCTGATCTTCGGGAAACAGCCAGGGGCCTTCTTTCACGCTGTCTCGCAAATAATCCACCAAATCCACTACACCGTTGCCCTTTTCTGCCGAGATCATGAATATCTCATTGCAAATACCGGTCTCATTTAACTGCAACGTTAACGATAGCAGATCGGTCTTTTGCACCAAATCGACTTTGTTCAGAACCAGATCAGTCTTCTGATTGCTGCCGGCCATGCGGTCGATGATCGCTTTCGTGTTAGTATCGAAACCACGCTCTGAATCCACCAGGAGAAGAATCCGGTCGGCGTCACCGACGCCGCCCCACGCCGCTGCCACCATAGCCCTATCCAACCGCCGCCGCGGCGCGAAAATACCGGGTGTATCGATAAATATCAGTTGAGCGTTGCCTTCGATGGCAATACCCAGAACCCGGGTACGAGTGGTCTGCACCTTGGGCGAAACGATCGAAACTTTGGCGCCTACAATGCGGTTCAGCAATGTCGACTTACCTACATTGGGCGCGCCGAGGATCGCAATAAAACCGCATCGAGTGTCACTCGACTGCATTTTTAATAACCCCTAGCAATATCTTGGCGGCTTTCTGTTCGGCTTCGCGTTTAGAAGAGCCATCAGCAGTCGCCGGCGGTAAATCCTCCACCCGTACCTCTATTTTAAACACTGGTTGATGGTCGGGACCCTGACGGCTGATTTCGGCATAGACAGGTAACGGCAGATTGTTTGACTGGGCCCATTCCTGCAGCGTTGTTTTGGGGTCTTTTGGCGGCAGCAGATCCGCTTCCAGCATAGGCCGCCACTTGTCTTCAATAAAATTCCGCGCGGCTGCCAAGCCGCCATCAAGATAGAGAGCCGCGACCACGGCCTCACAGCAATCGGCCAGAATACTGGCATTCTGCCGTCCGCCCGTATCCTCTTCACCCAGCGACATAGAGATATAATTGCCGAGACCAATACTCTCCGCGACCAGCACCAGGGCTTCCTGGCGGACCAGGGCCGTGTGGCGTCTCGCAATATCACCTTCGTCCTCGTTGGAAAACTGCGTTAAAAGAAGATCGGCGATAACCAGTCCCAGCACCCGGTCACCTAGGAACTCCATTCGCTCGTTGGAACCACCAAGGCCGCTGTTTAGGTTGGAATAGCTTGAATGTGTCAGCGCTTTGGCCAGGCGCTGATTATCGGAAAATTGATGGCCGAGAATTTTGGTCAATCGATGGGCGTTGTCTACTGGCAGATTACCAGCCATCGCTTCAGGTAATACCCTGAAAAAATCGTTTAAAGCGTATGCTTATCGGCCATTTCCAAACTTCCCAGAATCGCCCTGCGCCATTGGTGGAAAAGAAAAGGACTTCCGCCCGTCCAACCAGGTTTTTTTTCGGCACGAAACCCACTTCGCTGAGAACCCTGCTATCCTGCGAATTATCTCGGTTGTCGCCCATGGCAAAATAATGTTCCGGCGGCACAGTATAAACAGAAGTGTCATCAAGCATATCGTGATCGGATTTTTCCAAAATAGGATGCACCAATCCGTTGGGTAAAGTTTCCAGAAAGCGGGCCTGGCGCCGGATATTACCGTTGCGGTCCGTCTGCACGAAATCATCAATACGTTCCCGTTCTACTATTTTGCCATTGATGTACAAACGACCAGACTTCATTTGAATACGATCCCCAGGCAGGCCAATTAGCCGCTTGATATAATCAGTTTCGTCATCGGTAGGCAGTTTGAAAACGGCAACATCACCGCGTTCCGGTTCGGAAAAAAAAATCCGTCCTGGGATAACCGGCAGGCTTAACGGTATGGAATGTTTCGAATAGCCATAAGAGTATTTCGACACAAACAGGTAGTCACCGATAAGCAGCGTCGGGATCATCGATCCCGAGGGAATGTTGAACGGTTCAAACGCGACGGTTCGGACGAGAAGTGCAATCAGGATGGCATAAACGAATGTTTTTGCGGAATCCCATATGCCGTATGTCTTCTTGTTTTGCATCAATTAAGACAGGTAATTCATTGTAAAGTATTAATTTATTTTATTCAGAATTATTTTAGTCCGGTTAGGCAGTGATAGAGCCAGTGTCCT
>PVBE010901588.1_pt1 | contig 10665 bp, 6 predicted proteins | sample 1631181 | NCBI WGS metagenome assembly PVBE01 (sample SAMN08397723, study PRJNA350692) | Marine metagenome, whole genome shotgun sequencing project. | isolation source: water | place: Pacific Ocean | collected 2012-04 | reverse complement strand
TGAAGAGTGGCGATCTTCCGATCAAGGGATGACCTGGCAGTGTGAGCGAGATCTCACCCCAACTGCGCCAGAGTTCTTCGGTTGGCGTTTCAATAATGTCCAACCTGTGACGAAGCCCGGTGGTGAAATTGTTCCAAAGATGCTGCTGTTCTATGGCTGGGGAGATCCCTATTCTCCGCAGGCGAAAGCCTTTCTGATCGATGAGACTCGATAAAAAATTGATGGGGCTGCTAGTCTTTGATTTACTAGAAGAGAGTGGTTCAGAATGTGTCACGGGAATATGCGTCGTACTTTATTTGGCCAGACACTTTTGATTAGCTTTTACTCAATTCTTTATTGGGTTTGTTGAAAAGGGCGGTTTTGTAAATAAGCCTCAACATCGACCATCTACTGTTGAGAAAGTAGTGAGTGAAAATAATCTTCATCCACTATCCGTACTCCTCGCTTTTCGGCCTTGGCAACTTTCCCGTACCCCGGTTCTTCAAGGCGAACCAAAAAATCAATTTTACTACTGACGCTCCCTGTGACTGTTGCACCATTTTGACGAGCAAGATCTTCAATCTCTTTTTGCCGACAACTTCTTGGCGTGCCTGTAAAGCAAATCCGCAAATTAAGAAGTGGCCCCGTTGAGCTTGTTTCTTGCTCTGCGGTCTGTTTCCGAGTAGGTCTTTTAGTGCCGGCAAGGTCTGCTAGTTCTTCAATTGTTTTGCCTGTTTCTTGCATTGCATGAATTAATACAAGACCCGTTGCCCTTGCATCTTCAGCAGCGTCATGAGGACTATACGTTATGCCAAGATGCTCTGAAATTTTTTCCAGCCCATGTCCTTTTTTCTCAAACCTCGGCCAGACTGTTTTTACTACTTTTATGGAGTCGTGCCATCCTTTTGGCTCTAGATCGTTTAAGTCATAACGCTTCAGATTTTCACCAAGTTTCTGTCTGTCAGTTGGACCATGACTCCAGAGGATTTTGCTTTCAATGCGTTGCTTTAGCTCGTTAATTACAGTAGGAAACGACGGGTAATCCTCAATATTGTCTGGAAAGTTAGCCTTAAACTTTCTGTATAGGACATAGTTTTTGCATTCTGGATTTATAAATTGGGACCATTTTTCTTGTACTTGATTATTTACAAAACAACACACTCCTATTTGGTAAATGAAGTAGTCATCAAAATTCCCATTTATCACATTTTTAACAGTCACATTTTCAACATCTATTACCACAAACTCATTCATTGGATTGGCCCCGTGGATTTCTTGTACTACTAAATTAGTAAGTGGTTCCACTATCGAAAAGCTATCCAATCCAGACACTTCTGATTCTTGCTATTCGCTTGGGAAAATAGGAGACTATCAGTCACACTTAGCCAGAAAGTTGTGGGGAGAAACTTTCGTTAAGCGGTATACGGAGTACTCTTTTCTAAGTGGCAAACAGTCGGTGCGGCTGAAGTGGGATAAAGACGGCAACCTCATCGAAAAAGAGAGACGTACTAGTCCGCTATCTCCGCCGTGTAATATTTGGCATAGAATCAATTGCGAACTCAAAGAGCGTCTGAACTACAGACTGTGGAAATTTTGTAAACGAAAATCTGCTTACTATGACTGAGTCCTACCAGAAAGAGTCTGATGGTCGGTATGAATGCCCTGATTACGAATCCATCAATGATGCAGTTTAAATCTGATGCCCCAGGAAGTATTCGGAAGTGCTGTACTGGGGTTCAAAAAAATGAATTTGGATGCAGATACATAATACGGATTGGTCTCATGATCGGCCTGACTGGATTGCTTATGCAGAATGGCCGATATGGTGACGCGACAGAGACACCGATCCCCAATATTGTCATCATCGTGTCTGACGATCAGGGCTATAACGATTTAGGAATGCTTGGGAACGGCATTATGACCCCAGCGCTCGATCGATTAGCGAAGGAGGGATCACGACTGACACAGTTTTATGTCGCATGGCCTGCCTGTACACCTTCACGAGCAGCATTTCTTACCGGGCGATATCCTCAACGTAACGGTATCTACGACATGATTCGGAATGAGGCGCCAGACTATGGGCATGAGTATTCAGACGTGGAATACGCTGTTTCGTTTGAGCGTATTGGCGGGATGGATGAACAAGAGATCATTCTGCCAGCCATACTTAGCAGGGGCGGCTACACAAGTGGCATATTCGGAAAGTGGGACCTTGGTTCACTTCAGCGGTACTTGCCGACGGCACGTGGGTTCGATGACTTCTATGGTTTTGCCAATACAGGAATCGATTATTTCACCCATGAACGATACGGTGTTCCAAGTATGTACCGGAATCAGCAGCCGACTGTGGAAGACCGAGGCGTGTACTGTACAGAGTTGTTTGGACGCGAGGCGAAGCGTTTTCTTAACGCGCATGCTGGCAGAGCACCCTTTTTTCTGTACCTGCCATTCAATGCTCCCCATGGTTCTTCCTCACTTGATCCCTCGATTCGTTCGACGGTGCAAGCACCACAGGAATTCAAAGAGCTCTACCCGCCGGTCGACGAAGAGTATCGAACCGTTGAGAAGTATCGTTACGGTGGCCAAGCAAGGGTTGTGACCAAAGAGGCTCGACAGCGAGACTACCGTGCTGCTGTGACATGCATGGATGCAGTCATCGGTGAGCTGCTCGCCATCCTTGAGGCAGCAAACGTTTTGGATAACACCATTATTCTTTTTTTCTCAGATAATGGCGGAGCGAGTGGCGCGGACAACAGTCCCCTCCGGGGAAGGAAAGGACAGATGTGGGAGGGCGGCATTCGGGTGCCGTGTCTCATTCGTTGGCCAAACGGCGACATACCGTCTGGGGCAACCTGTGACGCATTTCTGACAAGTCTGGAACTCCTTCCAAGTCTTGTTCGGGTGTCAGGCGTTCCACCTTCAGACGATACGTGTCTTGATGGATACGATTGGTGGTCAACGTTGCGAGGAGAAACAGAAACACCACGAAAAGAAATGTTTTGGAAGCGAAAGGATATGTGTGGTGCTCGCGTTGGAGATTGGAAGTGGGTGTCTATGCCGGGTTCGGGAAACGGATTGTTTGATCTCACTGTCGATGTTCATGAAGATCATGACCTGTCAGTCGAGCGGCCGGATATTCTTCACATGGTTCAGGAGCGTTTTCAGAAATGGATGCACGACATGAACAATGCCGAACCACGGGGGCCGTTTCGTGACTTTTAGTGTCGCGGATACCATTGATACCGAACAGCCTCTGTCTGCCGTCGGCCGACAGGAAGAGAGACCGATCGTATCTGTCAGGAGTACTTGATATGCCACACATGGGTCGACGTGATGTACTGACATCGTCGTTTCTTCTTGCATTTGCAGCGTCCAGAACACAGGCGCACACAGATGACGGGCGGCTGTTCGACGTCGAGAAAGATTTCCGTATTCGTCATGGTGGCATTCGGCACTCCGTCATGGGGTGGTGCTTTAAGCCAATGGATGTCATGACGCTTGCACAGCATGCAAAGGAAATCGGGCTTCAAGGCATCGAGGGGGTTTCTCGAGAACATTATCCAGCGATCAAAAAACTTGGACTCGATATTTCGCTTGTTGGGAGCCATGGGTTTTCCCACGGCCCATGCAACCCGGAGTATCAAGAAGAGGTTGAGTCAAAACTGCTTGATGCAATCGATGTAGCTGCATCCGTGGGATGTAAAAAAGTGATCACGTTTACCGGCATGCGATTTGATGGAATCGATCCGGAACGCGCAGCGGCTGACTGTGTGCGTACGTGGAAAGCCGTTCTCGGTGAAGCGGAAAAAAAAGATGTCACACTCGTCCTTGAGCATTTGAATTCTCGGGATGCGACGCATCCGATGAAAGGCCATCCCGGATATTTTGGTGATGATGTTGATTTCTGCGCAGAACTCATTCATCGCGTGGGTTCATCACACTTCAAACTACTGTTTGATATCTATCATGTCTCGATTATGAATGGCGATATTATTCGAAGGCTCCAACAGTATCAGAATATTATCGGGCATCTTCATACGGCTGGAAATCCTGGTCGAGGAGAACTCGATGCAACACAGGAAATTAATTACCCCGCCGTGATTCAGGCTGTTCGTGACATTGGCTATGAGGACTTTGTGGCACACGAATTTATTCCAACGTGGCCTGATCCGATTCTGGCCCTTCGGCATGCTGCCAAAACCTGCGATGTCTAAGCATGGATGCTGTCAAAGACGATATCCGAGCGGATGGCAATCGAGTTGCTGTAGTCTGAAGGCGTTATACAACCAATAAAAGTGAGAGCTTTGGAGCAACGGTGAGGAATTCTGGCACACTGTGTTGCCTCCAAGGAGAGAATGGAATTATTATTGATGCAGACGCATTCGTGGAGGTCAGCAGCTCATTCATATGTTCCGCATTTTTGTGAAAACAATACGCTCAGGTATTTCGGCAATGGTGTGTGCGAGCTGCCTCGTTGTCTTGGATTGTTCTGCTCGTGGTGCTCAGGCATTCGACAGTCAGCGTGCAGCCCAAAAGATCGATGCGCTCATTGTTAGCCACCTCAAGGCTAAAAACCTGGAACCGAATTCGACGATTACCGATGACCAATTGGTTCGTAGGACATATCTGGCCATCATCGGCCGTATTCCGACACTTGCAGAATCTGCTGCATTTCTATCTTCCAACAATGCAGATAAGCACTCAGTCCTGGTCAAACGCTTGTTGGCGAATGATACCGCATACACCGCACACCATTTCCAATTCTGGTCTGACCTCCTTCGTGTTCCCTCGGGGCAACACTGGTCATTGGTCTACCGCGAGTGGATTCGCCAACAAATTCATGCCAACACGCCGTACGATGAGTTCGCTCGGCGACTGGTCAGTGGACACGGACTTGTTTTCGAGAATCCTGCCGCAGCGTATTACATCCGGGACACCGGGATGCCGCTGGATAACATGTCGAATACGGTACGGGTCTTCCTCGGTACACGACTGGAATGCGCGCAGTGCCACGACCACCCGTTTGACAAGTGGACGCAGATGGACTTTTTCAAAATGGCCGCCTTTACCTACGACTTTGACCACCGTGGTGGTGGTGTAAATCGTAGCAAAATGTTTGGCGCACTTACGCAGGAAGAGAGGGCGGCTTATACCGCTGCGATCCCGATCGAAGGATTCCCTTACTTTCGTTCGGAGGAGCAGGTCAATGCCTATCTTGACAAACCCTTGGCTGAAAAATTTCTTGTAGAACACGAGTTGAGTGAAACACGGTTCCGGAAGTACGTCGCGACCGGAATGCATGCAGAACAGCAGTTAGCGGAATTCAATGAACCGGTTCGACGGAACATCTCCCAGCTCGGAAATCACATTACGTACACGCAGGTTCGTCATCTCGATCGTCCGCTCCAGCTTCCTCACGACTACCAATATGATGACGCGAGGCCTCACGATGTTGTGCTCCCTGGAACGATGTTCGGTGCAGAGGTTCCACCTCATGCTGATCAAACAACTCGGAAGAATGCCTATGCACGATGGCTGACTTCACCGGACAATCCGCGATTCACCAAAGTCATCGTAAATCGAATCTGGAAGCGCACATTCGGGCATGGCATTTTTGAGCCGGTGGATGACTTGACGGATGAAACCATTATTGAGCAGCCTGAGTTACTTGCCTATCTTGAATCGCTGATGCGCGATGTGGGGTACGACATTCGCGCATTCCAGAGTGTGCTCTTTCACACGGCGTTATTCCGTCGGGAAATGTACGGCCAGGATCATCCGATGGGTATGTCGTTTGATTTTGCTGGCCCGTTGATGAAACGAATGAGTGCTGAACAACTGTGGGATTCCATCGCGACCCTTGTGATTCCAGATATCGATACGCATGCGCCAAATCGTGAAAAGCTTCTCCGACGGATTGCTGAAACGAAGGCAAAACATCACAGTCTGGAAGTTAGGCCCATGGAAGAAGTGTTGGAGCGAATGAAGGTTGCTGGATCGCGGCATCGGGCGTTCCAAAAGGAACAGGAAACGTACCAGGCACTGATTGTTGCGGCGTATGATGCTGGCGAAAAGGAGAGGGCTGAGGAACTCACCCAACAGGTGAAGGATAAGGTTCGTAAGATTGACGAGTTGAATCGTGAGTCTGTTTTTGTTGATGTGAACAATGACGAGGGTGGCTCATTGGAAATGACCATGACGATGACCAGTCATCCGCCTGAAGAGAACACGGCGCAGATACTCGATTTCATCAAGCACGCCAAAGTTCGCAAGCCCCCAGAGGGGCTCAGTGAAGGTGAACGCAAACGTTGGTTGGATCGAGAACATCGACAGTTAGCAGACTATCGTACTGTGGCTCGCGAGATGGCACGCGCTGTCGATCTATCTTCACCGGCCCGACGCGGTCACTTTCTTCGTGATTTCGGACAGTCAGATCGGGATGTGATTGAGAATGCGTCATTGCATGCATCGGTGCCGCAGTCACTGTACTTACTCAACAGTCCACTGGCAGTGGCGATTCATAATCGCAATTCAGTCCTTGGCTTACAAGTTGCCCAGGCACACACCCCAGAAGAGAAGATTGCTGTTATCTATCGTGCCATGTTGACGCGAGAACCAACAGAGCGTGAGATGAAACGCATCCTGGCAGACTACGCAGAACACGGTGATGAGACGCTTGAAGATCTTGTGTGGGCATTACTCAACTCCTGTCAATTCCTTTTTATTCAATAAATTCCCGATATGAGCAACTACCGTAACGATTTTGATCGTCGTCGATTTGTGCAACTGGCTGCGAGTAGCTTTTTAGGTGTCAGCGCTGGTAGTTCGATTGGCTTCAACGCTGGCAACGTGTTGGCTGAACCCAATGTCCAGAGTCCATCGCCAAGAAGTAAACCGGCCAAGCAACTGATTTACCTTTTCATGGCAGGTGGCATGAGCCACATCGATACCTTCGATATGAAACCGGGTCATGAAAATCAGGGTGCGACGCGGCCGATACATACGACTGTTGATGGCATTCGTGTTTCTTCCCATCTGCCGAATTTAGCTCGTCATGCCGATAAACTCTGCATCGTAAATTCCCTCACCTCAACGGCGGGCGATCATGAAAAAGGGAACTATTTCATGCACACCAGTTATGAGCAGCGGGCAACGATTCGGCATCCGGGGCTGGGCGCCTGGGCGCAGAAAACACAAGGAAAACTCAATGACACCATGCCAGGCTCAGTTTTTATTGGGAAAGAAAGTCGCTTTCATGGCAGCGGCGGGTTTTTCGAACCAGAGTATGAGCCCCTCGCGATTAGTGATCCACGATTTGGTCTGAAGTATTCTCATCGAACAGTGCAAGCAGAACGTTTTGATCGCCGTCTGAAGATGGCCAGCGACCTTGATGCCGACTTTCTTGAGCGCTATGGTTCAAAGCCAGTTCGGGCCTACGGTGATATGTACGAGGATGCTGTGCGATTAATGGAGAGTGATGATTTAGCCGCGTTCAATATTCATAGTGAAGACACGGCGACAAAAGAGCGGTACGGGGAGGACCCATTTGGCCAGGGGTGTCTCCTTGCTCGTCGTCTCATTGAAAGCAACGTTCGCTCTGTCGAAGTAAGCTACACGGGTTGGGACACACATGCGGACAACTTTACCGCGATGCCACTCTTGTGTAGCACGATGGATCGGGGAGTCGGCGCATTGCTTGAGGATTTGGATCGGGTTGGAAAACTCAATGACACCGTTGTCGTGCTGACCACGGAATTTGGCCGTACACCCATCCCAAATCAAAACCGTGGTCGCGACCATTACCCAAAAGCGTTCACGAGTATCCTGATTGGTGGTGGATTCAAAGGGGGGTATATTTATGGAAAAACGTCGGAAGGTGCCGAAGAAGTGGCAGAAAGCCCGGTAACGATTCCCGATTTCAATGCGACGATAGCCTATGCGCTAGGTATTCCAATCCGTAAGGAGCTTTTCAGCCCAACCGGTCGTCCCTTCACTGTTGCTCATAAAGGAGAGCCTGTTGTAGACCTGTTTGCATAAGCAGACAGTTGAGGTATGTGAAGATTTGTCTGAGTGCTGAAGGATGCTTATGGTGATGGATGGTACGTTGTATCCTTAGTGGTGGTATGGGAATTACCGCGTATTGAAAAGCTCAACACGGCGGTGGGTATCATTGAGGCTTTCAAAACGAGAGTCGGGATCGTGTTTCACGTGTTGCTATGGAACAGTGATGACAGCCCACTGACGAGTGTGGTATACCGATGTCACTGGCCATACTTTTTTCTGGTAACTGACATGCATGCGCAGCCATTCCTTGTGCAGATTTCTACTGTCGTGTGTGCTGTTGCATGTGTCGTGGCAAGAGCCAATACCGAATGCCCACTGCCTGACAGGACTGTCATGTGTGTCCCGGGTAAGATCATCTTCACGGATGATTTCGATCCTGATACGTTCAGCGATCGATGGGGATTCAAGGAAGACTTTGCGCTCCGAGACGGCGCGTTACTGCGCACAGAAATCCATCCTTCAGAATCGAAAAGAGTTTTTCTGAAAGATGCCCGTTTTCAGAATGCGATCATACAATTTGACTTTCGGCTCTCAGGCAAGACATCAGATCTACGTCTCGTCACGGGCAGCGGGGGCCACTACAACAGTGTCACCCAAATTCACCGTAATTACTTCCAAATCAATACGGCGTCTGATCGCGATGCTGGATTTGTCCCTGCCCAACTTGGCGAATGCATTCGTATGCCTCGCCCAGATCAATGGCAAACAATGACCATCGAATACTGGGCCAACGAGATGGTGGCTCATGTGAGTGATACTGAAATTATTGTTGGAGCACACCCAATTGTTGATCGTACCCGTCTGTATTGTGCATTCCAGTTCGATCTCCCCGGTGCTTCTATCGATAATGTTCACATTTGGGAAGCGGCTCGTCAGCTTGATAATTGGAAGGAGACGCGAAAGAAACTCACGGGAGTACAACGAAGCCGAACTCCAGTGAGCCGTACCCCAGTTGAACAATATAAATTGGAGTGCATGAATCTCAGATCCCGTCTCATGCTTGAGCATCAGGACTACCGTGACCTTGTCGCCACGCATGACTCACTCCAATCTGCTTTGCAGAAGACCTATCCAGAAGCGTTCATTAGCCATAAGCAGCTGAGTAAGCGTATTGCACATGCAAAAAAGCAGATAAAGGAAAACGACCCCAACTTTAAGAAAATGGAACAACTCGTGCACCACGCACGTCGTGCAGAAGACACATATGTTGTTTCTTTGGCACCACAGCTGAATCAGTTCAAAGCCGATGGAATTCCAAAACAGCGTTTTGCCTCCGAGCTCGGTCAAGTCCGCGGTCAGCTTGAAGCTGCTGGCGATGAACAACTTGCCCGGCTTGTTGCCAAAACCGCTGAGCGACAAAGGCAACTTGAAGCCGAGTTTCCCGAAGCCTTTCAAAGTGTGGATGATGCCGTTGAACAACGGAGAGCTATCCGCAAGGCGCTCACTGTCATCCCGGAGTTTGTGAAGCTTAATCAAGCTGTGGTTGATGCCGGGAAGGCCATCAAGGCATATGAACACCAGGTGGCTCCAAATCTTGCTGAACTAGAAGTGGCGTCAAAAGCCTATATGAATGCCTCCCGTTCTTCCCAGAAAGAATGATCATGCCATCATGCCTCTTAACACGACGAGCATTTCTCAATTCTACCGTTGCTGGTGCCGCTGCGATGAACCAGTCGTTGTGTGCATCGCCTATTGATGCACTACTCTCTGGGCACCGAATGAAGGATATTGAGATTCGTACGGTGTCACTTCCGTGGCCACGTGACGTCGGTCGAAATGCAGTGAAAGGCAAGCATGGTCATGGCCCGATTAAACGGCGCGTCTGTGTTCTTCATACTGACAAGGGAGCGACCGGGTGGGGAGAAATGCAGGGCGGATTTGGAAAGGTGCAACGGTTTCTAGATAGCATCAAAGGACGCACCGTTGCTGAATTGATTGATCCTGCTACTGGTATTCGATCTGAAACGCATCATGCCATTGATATTCCCCTGCATGATCTTGCTGGTGTTATTCTCGATCAACCTGTCTGGGCAATGACCGGCGTGAAGCAGCCACACCTCACAAAGGTCTATTCGGGAATGATCTACTTCGATGATCTTGATCCCGAAGAACAACCTGCCGGGATTGATAAGGTTTTGGAAAATTGTCGCTGGGATTACGAGTATGGATACCGCCAGTTTAAGGTGAAGATTGGACGTGGAAACAAATGGATGCCGGCTGCGGCTGGTCTTCAGCGTGACATCGACGTCGTCAACGCTATTCATAAAGCATTTCCTGATGTCGATATCCTTGTTGATGGCAATAACGGGTTCACTGTCGAAACGATGATTGGATTCCTGGAGGGTATTCCGGATGTTCCACTGTTCTGGATTGAGGAACCGTTTCATGAAACGGTTGTCGATTGGAATCGCCTCAGTGAGTTTCTCCAGGCACATGGTCGTGCCGAAACCCTTCGGGCTGATGGTGAAGCCAAGCCGGATTTTCAGGCCCTTGAAGCACTCCAAAAGAACCATGCGATTAATGTCCGGTTAAATGACATCTGTGGTTACGGTTTTACGAAGTGGCGGCAGCAGATAACGCTCCTCTCGAAGGAAGGCATTTTAGCATCACCGCATACATGGG
>PVBE012620720.1_pt1 | contig 10666 bp, 6 predicted proteins | sample 1631181 | NCBI WGS metagenome assembly PVBE01 (sample SAMN08397723, study PRJNA350692) | Marine metagenome, whole genome shotgun sequencing project. | isolation source: water | place: Pacific Ocean | collected 2012-04 | reverse complement strand
CCGTCTCAGCCAGTCCGTCAATGGCAGCCTTGCGGACATGCTCATTATCGTTGTGAATGAACCGCTCGAACTCCTTGAGGGCGGCCTTCGCCTGCTTCTTCGTCGACTGACCATGACTCATCTGCCCCATGACAGCAATGCAAATCAAGAAGCCCAACCGCCAAACAGACCGCTTGTTTTGATTCATCTAATCCATCTCCTGTGGGTCCGAAGCCTACTCCATTTGGTCTCAAATCCCTCATTTTGAAGAGAAACACCCCCAGCTCCGCCTGTTGATTGCAGCACGGCTCTTGAGGATGGCAATACTCTTTCGATGGAGTGCAGGCGACCCGACCGACTTCGAGGGAATAGCCCCCTGGCCGCCCCTTCGTGGACTCTTGAACTTGGGGCTGCTGTGCGCCGATTTCCCGATTGACATGAAGACAGTCGGGTTTCGGCTGAACGGAACATACCGCGGTGTGATGCCCAATGAGGTGGTGGTTATTTCGTCCTGTCGTCGATGACGGCCTGAGCAGCGGGTGTTTCACGGAATTGGCGAGTGAGGGGATGGCTTTTAAGGGCATCGAAGTTGCGGCCACCGGCGTTGCCCCAACCCTTGAGGGCCTCAAGGGCACCCTTGTTGTCGCCTTTCTCCAGGTGGACGATCAGCTTGACGAGGTAGGTGTCGAAGTTCTTCTTGTTGGCCTTTGTGGCGAGTCGGAGGAAAATCAGTGCACGGGAGTCTTCACCATTGTCGTGATCTTCCCAGGCATGAAGGGTCTTAGCACGGGCGAGAGCTCTGTATCTTTCGGTGCGGAGGAGTTGGGCCGCTTCGCCGCTCAAGCCAGTCAACCTCATGCTGATTGCGTCACCGAGGGCGTCCAGAACTGCTGCATCATGTGGATGCTCAAACAAGTGAGCGAGGCAGCGCGCGTGCCGCTCCTTGGGAGGCAATCCTGCCAGTGAGGCTGCGAAGAGATTGCCCCTTTCGGTGCGATCTGCGAAGGGCTCAGAGTAACGCAGAAAAGCTCCCACTGATGAAGGCGTTTCGCCAATATGCAGTGTCATGGCGCCCCCCACCGATTGACGATGGGTGCTTGGTCCCAGTGCATCGATCCATCGCTCTACAACCTTGCTTGCCTCTTCGAGGCGTCGAGACCATCCGGTTGTTCGAGCCAGGATCTCCCAGGTTGCATCGGCACGGGGTGAGTGCCCGTAGATGGCAATTTCCTCTTCAAGAAGGCGGATGGCTCGGTCGGGCAGACCGGCTTCGCCGGCCATGGCAGCGAGGCGGACCCGCGCCTGGGGTGCTGCGGGGTTATTCCGAATGAGGCGTTCAAGGATGTTGGTCGCTTCAGAGTTTCGGCCCTCAGAGGACTCAAACTGGGCGTGGAGCAAGTTGAGGTTGGTGTGCTGTTTGTACCTCTTCGAGGCGAGGGCAGCTCTCAAGTCGATCTGGTTCACAACGCCTCGAAAGGCACGTGCTTCCTCGGTTGATCGATTATTGGATGATGCGAGAGTGAGCATTGTCTGGCGGATGTCAGTCAGTGCCAGGAGCAGGCGATAGGCGTGAGTCGGACGCATGTTTCTGTCAGCGAGGAGGGTGAGAGTGTCTTTCGACTCCTTCGTCAGCGTCGCCAATAACTCAGGTGTTGGTTCGGACGCCCAATGACGTTTGGCAGCCTCAAGGCCGTCTCTTTGAGAGACGAACTGAGCGTCTCGCCCGAGGACGTTCGGGAGGAACGACGGTGCGCTGAGTGTCTTCGAGACGAGCAGGACCAGGAACACAAATTGCAACAAGCGAATCATGCTTATCCTGGCTATCGGCTTGAATTCACCAAGTGACTCAATCCGAAACACAAGGCCCAGGCTCAGCAAGAGCATCAGGACAATGGTCGGCTGACCAAAGGGGGCCCAGAAGAGAGCCATGACGCCGATCCCCAGCCATTGCGCCAGAGCACAGTTCAATTGGAAGCGATCCTCGTCATTTCCGCCCCGTAGAGTGCCGCGGCATCCCGTCGTCAACAACCAGACGAAGATCACGAGGCCGAGCAGGCCCGCAAGACCGGTCGTTGCGAGAAGGTGCAGAAACTCGTTGTGGGGATGGGTTGCGACTGAGCTGAAACCGGAGAGAGCCCATTCCTTCGCCCCCCGAATCGCTGGATAGGCATCCTCAAAAGGCCCTTGCCCAAGCCATGGGGCCTCAGTGAAGAGCTTCCACGCACCTTCCCACAGCTCAAGTCGCACTTGATTTGTCGGATGATCGACCTTGGTGACTGTGCTCAGGCGATCAAAGGGGGCAGGCGTGGATTCGTCAGGTGCTCCGAACACTGCGATGGCACTGAGGGCGACGCACGCAATGGCGCAGACCTTCAAGGGCAGTGGGGGAGTTTGTTTGTTGCTGGTCTTGCGCCTGCGGCAAAGCACGAGCCAAAGTGCCGTTGATAGCCCCATAGCTATGAGACCTGCACGAGAATCCGATCGAAGAACCAGCGCGACGGCCGGTAGTGAATAGGCAAGTGTCCAATACCAGCGGTGACGTCTGCAAAAAGCCCAGATCAGCGGAAGCGCTGCGACGCCGAATTCGGCAACGTGACCTGCGTTTCCGAGCGTCACAGCAAATGATCCCGAACGGTAGGGAAGCCAGTCGCCCAGAAGCTCCCTCTCTTGCAGCAAGCCGATCAGAAGGGTCAGGAACGTCGAAAGGGCAACGACTGATGAAAGGACCCGTCGCGCGCGAACTTTGTCAGGAATTGAAACGACAGCCACCCAGATCAGCAGGAAGGGTGTAGCGTTCGGAATGAGCAGAATGGCGAAGAGGAAGAAGAAATGAACAGAGAAAACAATCTGCTTTGCACCGTCAAACCGCTGCATCGACTGGAGGAAGACAGGTAGGCAGCAGGAAGCGGTTACAAGAAGGATGAGCCACTTTGTGCCGTCAAAATCGGAGAAGAACGGCGACCAGGCCAGTGGCATCAGCAAGGCGGCCGTGGCGAGGGAAATGATGGCTATGCGCTGCGTCATAGGGTTGCCTTGTTCATCCTGTGGATTGGGCATCAAGTCTCGAACAGAGCTTCGACGAAGGCATCGGCATCAAACACTTCAATATCTTCCGATTGTTCGCCAACTCCGATGAACTTCACTGGGACATTCACCTGGTCACGAATGCCGATGACCGCACCGCCCTTCGCAGTGCCGTCCAGCTTTGTGAGGAAGAGCCCGGTTACATCGATGACGCTCGTGAATTCCTGCGCTTGGACGATGGCGTTCTGGCCGTTGTTCGCATCGAGAACAAGGAGGACTTCGTGTGGCGCTCCCTCAAGCTGATTGCCAATGATGCGCTTGATCTTCTCCAGTTCCTGCATGAGGTTCTTCTGGGTGTGGAGGCGCCCCGCTGTATCAACGATGAGTGTGTCAATCCCCCTGGCGCGCGCAGCGTCACAGGCGTCGAACGCGACACTTGCCGGGTCGGCACCGTGGGCTTTTTTGATGATGCCGCACCCCAGGCGCTCGGCCCATATTGTCAATTGCTCAGTTGCGGCGGCGCGAAAGGTGTCCGCTGCTGCCAGGAGTACTGTCTGATCCTGAGAAATGAGCCATTGAGCGAGCTTGGCGATGGACGTTGTCTTGCCACTTCCATTGATGCCGGCAACCAGAATGACCCTTGGACCGCTTTCTGCGCGATTCAATTCGTGGACTCCCTCGCCCATGATTGCCTTCATGTGCGTTCGCAGGAAGGCGAAGCACTCTTCGGTGGTTCGAATCTCTTTTTCCTGGAAAGCGCGACGAACCTCTTCGACGATCTTTGTCACTGTCGTCGGGCCGATGTCTGCACTGAAAAGATACTCTTCCATGTCATCGATGAGTGCGGCATCGAGATCGCGACCGGATGGGAGGATAGATCGAAGGCCGCCGACGAGGCGCTCTTTTGTGCGGGCCAGTCCAGCTTTCAGCTTCTGAGTCAGTTTTCCAAACACGTCTATTTGTTTCCTGCAATAGCGTCGAGGATGGCGTTGATGAAGGCGTGCGTTGAGACGTCGCCGTAGCGCTTGCCCAGCTCGATAATCTCGTTGATTGTCACGGTGGGGTGAATGTCCTCTTCGTGGGCGATCTCATAGGCACCCATCAAGAGGAGGTTGCGATCGACTCGCGCCATTTCGCGCCAGTTGAAGTTGGTTGCGGCATTGATGACGGTTTCCTTCAACGCTTCACGGTGTGCCTCGACTCCGGCCGTTAGCCTCTTCGCAAACGCACGGGCATCTGCGGATGTCTCCTGGTCGTCGGCAAACGCGGAAAAATCGTCGTCATTTTCACTGCCACCTGCGTCCCGTGCATAGAGGTACTTCAAGGCAAGCTCTCGACCGAGCGTTCTGTTTCTCAAACTTCATTCTCCTCAGACTCCGCCAACGACTGTCGGAGCCGAATCATCTCCAGGGCACCCAGAGCTGACTCATAGCCTTTGTTGTCCACTCCCTGTCCGCACCTCTGTAAGGCTTGCTCAGACGTGTCAACTGTCAGAACGCCGAACATAAACGGTCGGTCGGTTTGCAGGCCAATCTGCCAGACTTGATCGGTGGCCGCACGGCAGACGTAGTCGAAGTGGCTTGTTTCGCCGCGGATGACCGCCCCCAGCGCAATGAGCCCATCCACATCCTGGTGATGGACCAGTCCCATGGCTGCCTGCCCGATCTCAAAGGCTCCTGGTACCCACGCGACATGGATGTCGCTATCGCCGACGCCCTGTGCTTGCAGTGCACGAAGCGCTCCGTCAAGGAGCCCGCGAGTGACAAATTCATTGAATCGCCCAACAACAATACCGATGGAGAGCCCTACACCGTCTGGTTGACCTTCGTGAATAATTGGCATGGGCCACTGTAGCAACCAGTGGACCCGTTTCCACAAGAGAGGGCTGCCTTTACCAATGAGAGGTGGCGTCCTCATGGCGAGCAGCGGTCGCTTCCTCGGGAGAATCGGTGCCCTTCGGCTGAAACGTGGGAGACTCGCCTGACCTGCAGTCAGAGAAAGGCGCGGGAAACAGGCGCTCAGTGTCGTCTGCCGAGTTTCGCTGTCGCTATCGGGCTCGGCGGCGGACAAACTGCCACGAATCGTCGATGAGCGAGTAGGCGACCGGTACCGCGATGAGCGTGCAGATAGTCGAGAGGAAGAGACCGCCTGCAACGCCTCGTGCCAATCCCTGATAAGAGATCATTGACAGGGAGTCATCTGAGATGGCCATCGGCAACAGGCCGATGATGGTAGTGCTGGCGGTCATCAGGATGGGGCGCAGACGCAACCGTCCCGCTTCGATGAGAGCCTCTCTTCGAGTCATTCCATCTCGTATCAATCGATGGGCGCAGTCGAGCAGGACGATGCCGTTGTTCACAACGATGCCGACCAGGATGATCAATCCGATCATCGACACCATGTCGCGTGGAGTACCGGTTGCCCAAAGCGTGAAGAACGCACCGACCCACGCAAACGGAATCGATACAAGTACCGCCAGCGGCAATAGGATGTGCTCAAAGAGGATGCCCATTAGAAGCGCCACGAGGATACAGGCCAACGAGAAGGCACTCAGCACTTCAGACATGTCCATGTCCTGTTTCTTCTTGTCATTCTCGACGTAGCTATATCCGTCAGGCAGAGAAATGTCGGCAAGTGCGGCCCCAACCGCTCTGCGTACCGCTTTCTTGTCATCGCTCAACGTCTTGATTTCGAGGTTTACCGACGACTTGCCATCTTCTTTCCGAATCGTGCCGTAGCCCGGCTGATGGTGAATCTTGACGAGGTTCCCCAGCGGCAGTGCCGTTCCCGAGTTTGACCAAATGGCGAAGTTGCCAAGGTCGGCAGTGGTGGTTTGATCGGCATTGGCATACTCAATGAAAGTCTGTACTCGCTGATCCTCCGAATGGAAGTCGGGCAGACGCCTTGCCCTTAAACCAAAACTGAGAGTGCCCATGAGGACTTGTGTGTTGACACCGAGCATCTGCATCCGTTCGCGATCTGGCTTGATGACGATCTCATCGTTGACGGCGGTGGCGCTGCTTTCGACTGATTGCACTTGAGGGAGAGCCTCCAACTCATCGGCTATATCTCTCGATAGATCGGTCAATGTGCGAGCATCCGAGCCATGGATTGAGAACTTGATGGCATCGCGCTGCTGTTGCTGCTTTTCAACAGAGAGTCTGAGCCGCGCCCCGGGAATGCTTGGAAGGTGGGCATTCAAGTGCTTGACTGCATTCTTGACTGCGTCGCCCTTTGTGTCCTTCAAACCGAGGATGATCGTTCCACCACTGCGGTCGAAAAAGTAGTAGTGAAAATCGAGGCCGAGAGGTTGGGCTTCCGCTTCCAGCTCTGACGCCACCTCTATGAACACCTCATTTGCATGGAGCAAGGTGAAGTTACTGTCGAGTTCGATTTCTATGGAGAGATTTCCTCCGCCGCCTTCGACGAATTCTGACTCCGCCATGTTCTGAAACGGCGCACTCATGAGCATCATGGCCACCACAAACAGGGCACAACAGGCGAAGCGATTCCTCAACGCCACACCGAGAAGCTTCGAGTGCATTCTCAGGCTTCCTGCAATCGCTCGGTCCAGGAGCTGAAAGGGCATCATGACTACTGCAACAGGGAGATGAAGCAACGAGCGTGCTCGAACAGAGCCCTTGTCTTGCGGGTTGACTCCCAGAACACGACCCATTCGATGGATCAGAGAACCGGATCGCGAACTCTCTGGCGAAGAGTAGAAGATCACGGTTGACAGTGGAATGAACAACAGCGCCACAATCAGAGATGCCAGAACAGCGAAGCACACGGGCAGACCGATACCTCTTGCAATCCATGTGACGTTGGCGTGCGTGTTCATGAAAATCAGTGGAAGGAATGCCGCCACTGTGGTGAGCGTCGCTACCGCAACTGCCAATGCGACTTCACTGGCACCACGGACCGCGGCGTCCAGTGGCGTTGCTCCACTCTTGCGGTGTCTGAAGATGTTCTCAACGACAACGATTGAGTTGTCCACCAGCATGCCGATCGCAATGGTGATCCCCAGCATGCTGAAGAGGTTGAGCGCGCCAGCACTAAAGAACTGCCATCCCAACGTAATGAGGAGCGATGCGGGGATTGCGAGGATGATAATCAGCGTGAGACGCAGACGCCGCAGGAAGAACAGCAGTGGAATGAGCGCCAGCAATCCTCCGAGCATCGCTGAGTCCAGGAGCTGATCGAGCGCGTCGGAGACCAGGTTTCCCGCAACCTGTTGGGATCGCTGAAACCACGTCCATCCATTTTCAGCCAGTCTGGGGTCTTTCGTAATGACGTCATCCAGGACCGCGTCGATTCTCTTGCAGACATCGACGGTATTCGCGCCGGCTTCCTTGTTGATCTGTACCCAGATCGATCGCTGTCCATTGAGTCGAAAGACCCAGTTTCGAAGAGCCATGCGACTCGTGACTTCTGCGACGTCTCCCAGTGCGAGGTTCTCCCGAATAGGGAAGTTTCGCATCTCATCCACTGTTCGGAATCGACCCTCCGACCGAACAAAAAACGTCTGGTCGCCCTCGTGTATCCGACCTCCGGCGACGTCGACAGAGTCATTGGAGAGCGCTGTTGAAATGTCGTAGATCGAGAGATTGTTTGCACGGGCGCGGTCCCGATCGATGAAAACCCGAATCGTGTCTTCCACGACTCCCCAGACGTTGACTCGTGCAACGCCATCAACTGCCTCAAGTACGCGGACTATCTTCTCGTCAACCAGAAACGACGTGTCGTTTTCCCACTTTGGAAGCATGGCGCCGAACGAGTAGATCGGCATGTCAGTATCCAAATTGAAGCGAAAGGTCCTGTATTCCTGAACTTCTTCAGGCCAGGACAGTTTGGCGACTTCGAGCTTCTCTCGGATTTCTGCGAAGGACTCGTCGGGGTCATTCCCACGTCCGAGGGCGACCGTGATTCGCGCAGCGTCCTTTGAAGACGAGGTCGTGATCTTCTCCACTCCGGCGACTTGGCGCAGAATCTCCTCGGTTGGTCGCGTGACTTGTTCTTCAACCTCACTCGGCGTTGCGTTGGGGTAGGGGATAGAGATCGAAACATCGCTGCTGACGAACCCGGGTGGGAGCAACTCCAGAGGCATCCGTCGAACAGCAATAACACCAATGAGAACAACTGCCGACAGCAACATCAGCACTGTAATACGGCGTGAAAGCGTAAAGCGGACGAAACGTTCTGATCCAGTCTTCACGTCGCCTTCCCCGAATTGCCACTGATGGCCCGACCTATTCCGTCGACTACGTCATGGGCCACTTTGTAGATGACAGGGATGATTATGAGTGTGAGGACGGTTGAGAGTGTCAGACCAAAGATGACAGTGATTGCCATGGGAGTGCGAATCTCAGCGGCCTCGCCTTGTGAAAGAGCCATCGGCAGGAGGCCGAGAATGGTCGTGAGCGTCGTCATGATAATGGGGCGCAGGCGTTGTGAGCCAGCCTCGCGAATCGCTTCATCCCGAGGCATGCCATCACGAACGAGACGATTGATGCGGTCGATCAGAACGATTGCGTTGTTCACAACAATCCCAGCCAGCATGATGCAGCCGATGAAGACTACTACGCTCGCAGTTGTCTGTGTGAAGTAGAGGCCCAGTACGACACCGACTCCTGCAAAAACGCTGGACCCCATGATCAGCAGCGGATCCAGCAGCGATTCAAATTGCGAGGCCATGACGATGTAGACCAGGATGAGAGCCAGCCCTAATGCGAACAGAAGTTCGCGGGACGATTTTGCAGCTTCGGCCGTCTGCCCGGCGACCCGTACAGAGACTCCGTTGAAGAGCAAGGGACGTTCGGCCCTGAGCTCAGCAACAACCGCTTCGATGCTCTCGGCAGCATCACTCAGGCTGCCGCTCGAAGGCTTGGCCGTCAGGAATACCGCCCGCTCGCCGCCGATGTGACGGACCTCTGAAGGGCCCCGACCCTGAATGACGGACGCGACATCCGCCAAGCGGATGTCGCGTCCGTCATTCCCGGCAATGCGTATGTTTCGAAGCGCTTCTCGGTTGGGCAGCTCTTCTTCCGGGGTCTTGACGAGTATGTCGATCTTGCGCCCTTCCGATGCCACTGAGAAGCGCGTGGCGATGATGCCTTTTACCTTGTTGCGAAGTGTATTCGCCGCTTCTTTCAGCGTAATGTCATGCAGCGCCAGTGCGCGGCGGTCGTAGCGAATCACAAACTCAGGGCTGCCACCTTGCAATGTGCTCTCAACATCCGTGAGGCCCGGCAGCGCTCGCAGTTTCGCGTGAAGACTCTCGGCGAGGCGCCCAATCCTCTCAAGGCGCTCTCCTGTTATCTGGATTTCAAGCGGGTTCTTGACGGTGAAAAGGCGTGGCGCGGAGAACGAGAGGGCCGACAACTCAGGCAGTCCCTTGAGAGTCTCGCGGATCTCGGAAATGGCTGCCTTCTCGAGTGCAGCGACGTCTTCTGTTTCCTTGAGGCTCACATGGATTTTGGCTGTGTGCGGGCCGTCCCCGGGTGGTGCGATTTCGTCTCTTGCCACACCGATCACGGTAGATGTTCCAGTGACTATCCCGTCCGCAGCCTGGCGCAGGTCTTCGATTCTCTCCTCAGCCACTTGAGTGGCTCGGCTCGTTGCTGCGAGGGCTGTACCCACGGGCTGTGGGATCTCCACAATGATCTCGCCGCTGTGCATGGTCGGGATCAACTCGATTCCGATTCTCTGCCCCAGAAATGCGGTGCCCGCGACGGCGCCCGCGGCTGCGATCAGGATGACTGCCGGGATGCGCAGACTGGCGCGAAGGCAGATTTCGTAGACTGCAACTACTGCTTGCCATGCCCGATCGAAGGCAGCCGACGGGAAATGCAGGACATGCCGAGCGACAGTCAATGTGGTGCTCACCACAAGAGACAGGCAACGAACGACGATGAAGACAACGGCGCCCGAGATGCGACCGCCTGTCTCCAGCACAAAAAAGACGAGGCCGACGGGAATGACAAAGCCGACAGAAAGCGGCAGGATTCCAATCGCCCTGAGGAGAAGGGCTGCTGTCGGCTGGGATCGTGAAGGGACGAGTTGTCTCATGGCGCCTGCAAACCAGGTCGTGCTGTTCCAGTGTCGAACGTCAATCAACCAGGTCAGCCTGCCCGCTGCAGGCACGAGTGCTGCATCGGGGTCGCCAGTCTTCCATTCTCTACTCGCCAGCATGGGGATCAGGAACAGTGCGACAGCAAGAGATGCCAGCAAGGAGAAAACCACTGTGAGGGATTGGTCCTTGAAGATCTCGCCGGCGATGCCACTGACGAAGACAATGGGGAAAAACACGGCTACTGTGGTCAACACGCTGGCAGTCACTGCACCCGCCACCTCTTGTGTCCCAAGGACTGCGGCGGTCAGGATGTCGTCACCTTGCTCGCGTCGCCTTGCGATGGACTCCAGCACGACAATCGATGCATCGACCAGCATGCCGATGCCCAATGCCAGGCCCCCCAGCGACATGATATTCAGGCTGACATCGAATTGCAGCATCGGGCCGAATGTGGCTATGACGCTAATGGGGATGGAGACAGCAATGATAGCTGTGGAAAGACCATTTCGCAGGAAAGCAAAGAGGACCATGATTGCGCAAAGTGCGCCGAACAGCCCCGACGTCTGAACTTCTTCGATCTACCCCTCGATG
>PVBE011762762.1_pt1 | contig 10666 bp, 7 predicted proteins | sample 1631181 | NCBI WGS metagenome assembly PVBE01 (sample SAMN08397723, study PRJNA350692) | Marine metagenome, whole genome shotgun sequencing project. | isolation source: water | place: Pacific Ocean | collected 2012-04 | reverse complement strand
GGATCGTTCCGCCGGTCCTGAAACTTGTAGGCGATCAATTCGTCGCCGGGCCACCAGAACTCATGTGCGACGAGCTCCCCATGCGCCTGCGGCCTGATTTTCCATGGCGGCCGGCTGCCGTCGGTACGCGCCGCCCAGATACGCTGGTCATACACCGCTGAGCCGTCCCAGCAGTATCTTATCAGGGTGGGATCGACCGGGGAACTGTCGACGTGTATCGGCTTCGTGCCGTCCGTCTGCTGCAATGTCGTGGCGACCTGTGTTTCAATGTCGAAGGCATAGAGGATACCGCTTCGCGGTCGTTCGATCAGGTTCCAAAACCAGTCGGCGTCACAGAAATCGGGTGGTGGCACCTTCGGCTGGTCGTCCTCGTGGCGGGCGAGGAGAAGGGTGCGGCCGTCGCACGTAATGTCGACCGGCCTGCCCGGGCAGTCCGGTGGCAGGGTAGTAACAGTCTGCAGATCGCCGTCGGGCAGGTCGATCCGCTGGATTTCATCGCCGTTCACAACCCAGAGGCGGCCATCGCTTTCGCGCAGCTTCAGGGCGAGGTCGAACCGCAGGTCCAGGGTCTCTGTGGCGCCGCTGTCGAGATCGACAAGAACGGGTTGCCAGTCCTCGGCTTGCATTTTAAATGAAGACAGTAGACTATATGGTAGCGACGCGATCGTGCCATCGGCATTCAGGGATGCGGATGAGCCGGTGGCGGCGGTGAAGGCGATAATCCGGTGGTCGGGCAACCGTCTGGGCAGTCGGAAATAGTCGACTATGCAGCCGCACTGCAAATCGGTAAGCACATGAATTTCGCGGCCGGTATGCTCGTCGGTATGGGTTTTCACGGAGACCTCGCTCGTTTGGGGCTAATAGAAGGCACAGCGTATCAGTTTCAAGGTTGACAACAGCGATCTGGATTTCACCGAGCAGTTCGTGAAGTACGGCGTCGCCGTCGTCAGGAACCTGGTGGACAAGGCGTTTTGTGACGAGGCACTGGGCGAGATCAGGCGGGTGCTGGACGAGCACCGACCGCTGAACGAGTGGACAACGGACAAGCCCGGCGTCCAGTTTCACGCCTTCTACGAAGACATGGGGCGCGCCAACTTTGAGCGCAATGCCGTCCTCGAAAAGATCTTTGACCAGCCGCGGCTGCGCGCCGCCTTCGAGAAGCTGCACGGCGGTCCGGGAAAGTGGGATGGCCTGCGCAATTTCACGATTATGGTGAGACCGTACGATCCCAACGCCAGGGCGGCGCTCGGCGACATCTTTCACGAGGACTTCGGAACACCGCCGCCGGCCACTCTTTACCGCGGCTTCAACGCCATGCTGTTGGTGGCCGATACCGAACCGTTCAGCGGGAATTTCATGTACAAGCCCGGCTCGCATATCATCGCCCAGCGGAAACTGATCGAAACCCCGGAAGCCGACGGCAACGATCCCGCCTTCAGAGATGCGGTCGTTGAGGGACTGCCGACGTGCGAGTTCGTCGGGCAAGCGGGCGACGTGCTTTTCTGGCATCACCTGCTCTATCACAGCGGCAACGATTCACATTCAGAGCATCGCCTGCCGCGCGTCGCCGTCGTCGCCGAGGTGTATCGGGAGAAATGGTTGACAGAGATTGACGCCGACCGCACCGACCTCTCGCCGTGGGAACGCAGCCTGGCCCAGAACGGGAGCCACAAGCCGGCGCGTGACGAGGCCCGGATAGAACAGCGCCAGCGCGCCAGGCGGATCGCCAACTTCGAGGCGGAGCATGGCGTCACGGTCGACGACAAGTGGAAACACTATTCCGACCGGGTGGAATAACCCGGCGGGACTCGCCGCTTCCCGGCGAGGGCACCGCGGCCGGAAGCCGGTGCCGTGTGCGGCCTTTCGCCGGCGCCCTCAGAAAATTCCCCGGGCCTCCTGCAACGCGCTGCCGGTCATGTCTTCCGGCCATAGCCAGAGGCAGTAGCCGTCAAAGCCGTGGCGCTCGAGAGTCTGTACCTTGCGACGCAGCAGTTCGAGGTCCCGATCGTACAGCCAGAGCCACGGATACATCGCTGTCTTCTCCCGCAGATGACTGAGATAGGGCATCTGTCGGTCGATGGTGGAAGGGTCAGCCGTGTTGCAATAGAGCATTTCCTCCATCGCGATTTTCATCGGCTCGTATTGCGGTGGCTGCGGGCCCAGGTCCAGCAGGTCGCGCAGCGCCTGGCGCTGGGCGGTCGAATCGTTGCCCGGGCCGGCGATCCAGTCGGCGATATTCGGAATCATCCAGCCGGTCAGGTAGTCGGGGAACTTCGGCGCCAGCCAGTCGAACAGCGGGTGCAGCGCCGCCAGGTCTATCCCTACCAACTGCAGCGCTGACGGCAGAAAAGGGTCAAGGCCGATCTTGAGATTCGGCCGATGCGTCGCGGCGGCGGCGCGTGCCGCGGCCACGATCGTTTCCACATACTGCGTCACCGAGCCGGTGCGAAAGGCCAGCCACTGCGCCAGCAGCGGCGATCCGGTCAGTTCATCGAGCCAGCGGTCTGCCAGGGCGCCGCGGTTCAGTTGCCCGAGCAATGTCGTGAGCAGGCGCTCGATCGCCCCGAGGTCAATCCCCTGGGCCGCCGCCCTGGCGTAGCAATGGTCGCAGAAGCAGTTGGCATAGCCGCCCAGGCTGTCGCCGTACATGGGGTACTCGACGTGGTTGATTTCCATCAGGTCGACGGGCCATGCCTCTATCAAGGCGCGGGTAACGGCCTGGCCGTAGGAAACGGCCTCCGGATGATGCGGGCAGGCCCAGATCACGTCGTTGTCGGCCGGCGGCTGAGCTGGTGCCAGCGATCGACAGTTCAGGTGGCGCAGGGTCTTCGGACAGCCGTACAGCGGATTGACGTGGCCCGCCACGGCAAAGCCCTTCGTGCGGGCCAGCTCGATCACCGCCATCGTCCGTTCAAATGCCGCCGGGGCGATCGGCACGGGCAGGCCACCGAGGGCGCCGGCGTCCGGCAGCATCATGCCCGCCTCCTCCGACCCCTCCCTCTGACAGATCAACAGCGTGTCGATGTTCGTCCAGCGGGCCAGGTCGTCCAGCACTCGCTCAGTGTCTGCCGCAATGAACGACCAGTAGAAGAAAACAGCCTTCATGTGTCACCTCGGTTGGACATACGGGCGGGCGCAATGATTACCTTATTTTGCCCCGGCCTGGCCGAACGCCAGCGTCGGGTCCGCGGCGCGCACTGCGGCCGTGGGCAGGCCCAGTTCCTGCCGGACCAGGTTGGTGCCTTCGACCAGGGCGACCATTTTGTAATAGGCGATCCGGCGGGACAGGCCCTCGCGCCCGAAGCCGCAGTCGGTGGTGACCACCAGGCGCTCCGCCGGGATGTGTGCCAGCGCTTTGCGAATCAGCCCGGCCACCTCTTCCGGCGACTCCACCTGGGTGCGCAGGTGGCTGATGACGCCGACGCCGATCTTCTTGTCCGACTTGACTCGGCCGATCGCCTCCAGGTCGGCGCCGCCGGTGCTGGCGCACTCGAAGGTGATGACATCGGCGTTCATCTCGAACATTGCCTCGAGCGCCGGCTCGTATGACATGTCCTCCCCGAAACTCTGCTGCGCGGGGTTGCCCCAGCACGTGTGCGCCCAGACCTCGGTGTTCACCCCGGCCACCTGGCGATTGAATGCTTCCGTCAGTTCGTTGACATCGGTGTCCGGATCGTGGAACATGAAATGTTGCAGCGGTTCCTCGATCTGAATGATCGGGCAACCGGCTGCCGCCAGCCGGCGATACTCCCCGTTGGCGATGTCGGCGAGGTCGAGCAGCAGGTCGTGGTCCCGGTCGTACGCCTCGTTCCTGATCATATGCGCCAGGCTGTCGACGCAGATCGCACCGAACTTGACCGGCTTGTCCGTCAAGCGCTGGGTCATCTTCCACAATTCGGTGTACTGCCACGGTCCGGCCGTGACCTTGTCCACCAGCGTCGGCTGCTGATACGCCTCCATCACCTCCCAGAGAATCGTGCCCGGCTTGGAAAAGCCTGCCCAGCGGTCAATGATGTCGTTGCCGCCGGCGAAACCGCCGAGCCGCTCGAGGGGGTAGAAGAACCACCCGCGACCGCCGACGTCATCGTCGAAGCGCGCATCGCCATCGGTCACGATATCCAGCCCGGCGCTGGCCTGGTCATGAATAAAGGCGCCGACCGCATCGATGTACTGGTCGCGGAACTTCCGGTCGTTCAGGGCCTGCTTGAACGACCGGCCACGCAGACTTTCAGTGTACCACGACGGCCGCGGAATTGAACCGACGATAGCCGTCGGCAGCATCATGTCTTTCGTCGTGCTGATCATGCTTGGACCTCGTTCTGTTTTCGAGTGGATGGGAACGGGCGGATGGGTGAATGGGGTGCGTGGGTTCCAATCACCCAGCTGCCAGCCACCCGGTCACCCTCCCCCCCGCAGGTTCGGATATGTTGTCGCTTCATTTGGCCCGTAGTGCGGGCTGCGCGTCCTGAGCCCACCATCGACCTCGATGAGCGTGCCGGTGATGTAGGACGCGTCACTGGAGGCGAGAAAGGTGACGGCGGCGGCGATATCACGTGGATAACCGGAGCGGCCGAGAGGGACGGTCGGGTCCCACTCGTCCGGGTCATAGTCCGGGTTCGCCAGGTATTCCTCGAGATGCATCATCGCCGGGGAAACCGCGTTGACGGTTATGCCATACGGCCCCAGCTCGTTCGCCACCGTGCGCACGAATTGATTCATGCCGGCCTTGGACGCCGCGTAATGCGCGTGTTTCGGCAGGCTCAGGCAACCATGTATCGAGCTGATCGTCACAATGGCGCCGCCGTCCCCCTGGGCGATCATCGCGCGGGCCGCTTCCTGGGCGCAGAAGAAGGCCCCTTTCAAGTTGAGATCGAGAACGTAATCGTAGTCCGCCTCGCTAATCTCCAGGAACGGGTGGGGATTGTCGACGCCGCTGTTATAAACCAGGACGTCCAGGCGTCCAAAGGCCTCCAGCGTCTCGGCCACGGCGCGGCGGGCGTCGGCGACCTGGGTCAGGTCGGCCTGAATCGCCACGGCGCGGCGCCCGAGTTGCTGGAGCTCCCCGACGACTTCGCTGGCGCCGTCGACACTGGCGTGGCAGGTCAGTGCGATATCGGCGCCCTGTCGCCCGAGTTCTCGCACCAGCCCCTTGCCAAGGCCTCGACCGCCACCGGTAACCAGGACCACCTTATCGGCCAGACGCATTCCTTCGCCCCCTCCTCACTGTTGCAATTCCGGATGATATGGTACCGTACCGTTGGTCAGACGTCAAAGGGTATCCACCTGCCGACCTGTCGGAATAATGCCGCGGCGGCGAGCCGCCGGCGCCACGGTGGACTGCGACCGGCCCCGGCGGCGACGGTGTGAACCGGCTGTTTGTGGACAGACACGTAAAATGGGTGAATCGGGCGATCGCCTGGTTTTTTCACCCGGTCCCCGGTCACTCCTTCCCGGCCAGCGTCTCCAGGGCGGCGCGAAACTCGTGCTGCGGCCATAGCGCCAGGGCGCCTTCTGCCTCGTCCCGGGCCGTTGCCGGGTCGCCCCGATACGCCGCCAGTGCGGCCAGTGCCATGCGATAGTACGCCGCCTGCGGCGCCGCCGCCTGGTCAGCTCCCTGCCAGCTTCGGTTCAGGCTGGCGGCAATGAATTCCATGTCGGCGACGGACTCGACATACAGCGAACTCATCGCCCATAGCCGAAGGGAGTTTTCGTCCCGGCTCCTGAGCGTGTCGAGAATGATGCCGAGCTCCCTGCGCAGTTCCCCTGCCGCCGCACCGGCACGCCGCTCTTGCACTGCCTTGTGAAGGATTTCGAACTGGTAGTTGCAGATGACATGCCGCGTTTCAGCGCGGAGATCAAGTTCGCGGGCCTCACGGAGATGATCCAAGCCCTCCCGGAAACGTCCGGTTCGGCAGAGGGCCTTGGCCAGTTCCTGATGGGTCCCGGCCAGGCGAAACGTGTCCGCTGGTGCAGCCGTGTCATACGCGGCGTACAGTTGCAACAGCTGTCGCAGCTCGCGCTCGGCCAGGGCGTAGTCCCCCGCCTTGTTGGCAAGCAGGCCGAGCCGCAGGCGGGTCGGGAATTCAGCGGTCTGCGGCTGGAACGGCGTAAAGGCCAGCCAGGTCACGGCCGCCGGCATCGCCCACAACACCGCCGCCCTGCCGATCGGCGTCCACGATTCCCGCTGCCGGCGCCAGTCGCCTAAAAGACGTTGGGTTGCGTTAATCAGCCACAGAAACGCCTGCATGCTCACGGGAATCCACACGGCGAGCATGCCGAGCCGGAATCTGCCGAAATCGTAATAAACGATCACTGGCAACGCCTGCACCGCGATCAGTCCGACCAGCAGTTGATAGCGCCGCCACTCGCGACAGCACAGAAAAATCCCGACTACCCCGAGCCCCGCCAGCCAGCCGAAGGTCGGTAAACCACGGCGCAGTATCGGTACGAACCGACCGGTCACGTGGTAATCGGAGTTGTCCGGAGCCTCATAGTCGTTCAGCAGCAGGACCGCCTTGCGACCAGTCTGCCCGATCGCCCGAACCGGTTTCGCCCGGACCGCCCGGAGTCCCTCGCCAAACCAGTACCGCGACGACTGCCCGCGGGTCAGTTGCCGGCCGGTACGCCGCGCCGCCTCGCGCCTGAAATCGGCGTGCTCGACGCCGCTGGTCGGCAGCACGAACGGCGGCGGCGAATAAAATCCGTCGACCGCCGATACCTGCGCAATGTAGAACGCCTCCCCGCCGCCGGCGGTGACGACCACAAGCTCCCGGCCGGCCATCCAGTTGCGCACCGTCGAGGGAACGAGACAGACCGTGATACCGGCTACGACTACTGCCGTCTGCACCAGCTTGCGCCGGCGCCGAACCGGCTTGTCCGCCCGTGCCGTCCACACCCACAGGACAACCGGCACGACCATCAGCAGATGACTTTCCCTGACCAGGCATGCGAGGCCGATGAACAGCCCGCACAGCGCCGGCCACAGCACCGGGTTGCCGTCGCGGCTGCGCAGTGCCGCATACAAGACCGCGATCACCGCCAGCGGGGAAAGAAAGGTCTTCATGACCGTGCATTCGTAGAATATGAAGGGGCCGTACAGGGCCGCGGCGAACCCGGCGACAGCGGCGGTTCGGCCATCGAACAGGCGGCGGCAGCAGAGGAAAATCAGCACACATGCAAGGGCGCCTGTGAGCATCTGTGCAAGCAGAATCAGCGGCACTTGCATACCGACGAGCGTGGCGCCGAGGCCGAGGAGATAAGCGTAGAGCGGGCCTTGCTCGAAGACTTCGCTGCCGAGCCAGCTGCCCGTCGCGATCCGGCTTGCCCAGGTCAGATAGTATCGGCTGTCAACCCCGAAATCCGTTATCAGCGGGGTGGTGGCGAACTGGGAAAAGTAGACTGCGCGCGCCAGGAGCGCCGCCAGGAATACCCACAGTGTCGTCCGGTGATGCCGCAGCGACTGGTCAGCCGGTGTTGTCAACTCCTGCACTTTTGATGGCTCGCCCCCATCTTTCCCGAACGGACTGTCATGTGGTTGCCGGAAGCGCTTCCTGTTGCCTGGATTAGTCAGGCAAAGTATCTTCGGTATAGGTCCAGAATTGATGCCAATCAGCGTAGTTTCCAAATACATTGAAGACCGGGTCCCAGGCCAGCTCATGGTACACGTCACTTACCCAATGCACCGAGCCATCAAAGAAAAGTATCTGAAAACCTGCTGGAAGGTTACCGCCCAATGTATGGGAAGCATGGTTCCCGGGAGGTTTGCCCCGGGGCGTGCCAACGCCGTCGGAAGCACAAAGAAACTTCTCGGCGGCACACCTGGAAAACTTGGCCTTGCCCCCCAAAAGGCCATAAGGCCCCTGCTCCAGCAGACCATAGCCATCGTCGGGCGACGTATAGTCATGTGGCCCCTTGCGGCCTCTTATATTCAGAGCAAAAGTTGACCAAACCATCCCGCCATTGGCCGGGACTCCGACCTCGGATGCCATTAACACGGGGTCATATTCACTCGGGATTTCAGCCTCGTTTGAAGGACAAACAAATACTTTCATGTCCGAGACGTACTCTTCATGATACAGCAATCCCAGGGGATGCCACTCGCCTATATGGTTCATTGGCGCATCCTGGATGAACCACATCATCTCTGTTTCCCAGCGATAGGATACCAGGTTGTACGGCAAATCGTCACTGGAATCGTCGGCGTACATCACCAGGCCCAGGCCAATCTGTTTCAGGTTGCTGAGGCAGATTGCCCGCCGGCCCATCTCCTTTGCCCTGGACAATGCCGGCAGCAGCATAGATGCCAGGATCGCGATGATGGTGATCACGACCAGCAGCTCGATAAGGGTAAAGCGTGGGCACCCCCTGGAACTGCCTGGCTTGAGGTGGACCGAAGGGGCGGGGGGGGCAGCCAGAACAGATTGTTCACGGCCTGGCTTTCGTCGTGCGTGATACAATTTCCCAGACATGATCAAGCCACCTTGGTACACTGCTACAGTGCCGCTTGCCGCCGCGGCACAACCGTGGAATTATTGCATAAACATTCGCTGTCGCCGGGCAACAGTTACCACGGAATTCGTAGCAGATCCACAATGAACAAAGACAAGCGGTTCACCGGGAAAATCCACTGTTAAACTAACCGTGTCACCCCGAAAGAACAAGCAGAGCCCCGGAACGGACGGGTGGTCTTTGCCCGCTTCTCATGGTGCTCAACTTGCGACATTCCGCCACCTCCAGGCTGACCGGCAGATGAGACCCGGAGGAAGAAACGGACGAACGGGTGACTGGCTGTCACCGGTTGTGAGACCGCAGCAGTTTGGCGATCAACCCGGGCCAATCCCCCCATTGCCAGAACGGGGTGCCCGGCGTCTCTGCATCGACCTCGCCCAGCACCGACATCAGCAGGACGATGATGCGGCCCTTGCCGATTCTGCGCTCGACGATCAGCGGGACAGTTCCCGCCGCCAGCAATACCCGCGCCCCCGGCCGCACCTCCGCGTCGTGGGAATAGAGCGTGTACGGTTTTTGGGACCAGTCGAGATCGGTCAGCTTGCCCTGCCGCGGCGTCAGATGAATCGGCTCGGCCGCGCGGACCAGGGCGCCTGGCGTGACCGGCAACAGCGCCCCGAGCACCGAGCGCCCCCAGCCGCCGTGACTGATCCCGTGGGTGTCGCCCATGATGATGACGGTGCCGCCATCCTGCACATATTGCTTGAGCATCGTCGTGCCGACAATCGTCACGGCTTTCGCGGGCACATTGTTCAGGACCATCACCCGGTGCCGGTACAACGCTTCCCAGGTCGTCGGGAAACCGTCGAGTCGAGTCGACTGCGGATGGACGTTGAGATGGGACTGCGTGCGCTCTCCGCCCAGCTTGCCAACTGCTTTGTCGACACCCCAGTGCGGCATGAACAGGCCATACGTCTCGTGGACGCGCAGCTTGTCGGTTGCCAGCTTCAGGCCGTCGGGCCTGACCGGCTGCTCGACCAACGGCAGCAGTTGACGGGTGCTGAATCGCGACAGCTGCTCGACGGTAATTCCGTCAAACCAGACTTTTGTCGCACCCGTCGTCTCCAATCCCCAATCACCGAAACCCTGCTCGCCCTTGAGGAACTCGATGCTGAATTCCTGGTAGGTATTCGGCTTGGCGAAATCGGTGCCCTTCAGCGCCACTTTCTCGTAGCGATCCTCGAATGTCTTCAGCTCGCTGTTGCCGATGGTGCCGCGGATCATCGCCACGACGGCGGGGTTCGTATTGTCGGCCACCTTCAACCGGAAGTTTCCGCGCAGCCTGCCGGGCCCCTGCGTATACGTATACTCATACCACATGTAGCCTTCGCCGGACCTGGCGGCGGGGTCCGCCAGCATGGCCCAACCCGTACGCGCCTCGTCATCCTTGACCAACCGGCTTTTGTCCTTCTCCGGCGATCCCCCGTCAACCAGCACCGCCTCGTGTTTCCGGTTGTAAATCGTTGCCGGGCCATCCGACTCCTGTGCGTTCGCACCGGGGAACAGGCAAATCACCAGCAAGCCGGCCTGCAAGCATCTGTATTTGCCCATCAGTCTGTCCCGGGCACGCGGTTCCCGCCCTGGCCTTGCCGGCAATCAAAGACGATGTTCGTCCAGCCCCAGAAACGGGGCACGACCACCCCCAGGCGGCGGTCACGCATCGGCACAGTCGTCAATTGCCGGCGATGCGATACCGGTTCCGGCCCGACCAGCCAGGCGGTCGCCTGCTCCTCTTTCCGCGGCTGAAACATGACCTTCACACCCTCTGCCGGCCCAACACTCGTAACGCCGGTGACTTCTTCCTCCGCCGGCGGGTTGAACAGCGGCACGATCACCTGCCGGTGCTCGTCATTGAGCACCCGTTCACTGACCAGCGGCTGCCACCACAGCGGCCGCCGGCTTTTAACCGACACAACACCGCCGGGGTCGGCCAGCTTCTGCGTGCGGATGTCCCAGAAATACGAGCCGTACTGGATCATGAACCGTTCGCAGTCGCCGAAAGGGCTCTTGTGGAAGGTCCACGGATGCCCGCCCACGACGTAGCCCAGGGCGGTGGAATACCAGTTGCCGCCGTTGTTGATAAAGGTGTGCTGGGCGCCGTGCGAGCGCGCCAGGTCCGAGCTGTGTCGAAGGTAGACGATAAAATCCAGCCAGCGGC
>PVBE010173965.1_pt1 | contig 10666 bp, 7 predicted proteins | sample 1631181 | NCBI WGS metagenome assembly PVBE01 (sample SAMN08397723, study PRJNA350692) | Marine metagenome, whole genome shotgun sequencing project. | isolation source: water | place: Pacific Ocean | collected 2012-04 | reverse complement strand
TTGAATTTCAAGGTGGATCATGGGATAACTAGCTCTTCGAAAATCGCGGCTTCAATTGGTTTTAACCGAAACTTATTCTTCCCGGGTTTGTTCTAACAGAATACAAAATCAAACCGGTATTTTGGAGATTGGATTATGGGTCGCTTGATTGCCTCTGGCCTTTTCATTTCCTTGGTCTTGACTGCGTTCTCTGCCGAAGTTGGGGCGCAGATCGTTTTTACGGATGATTTTGAAAACGGGTCCAGTAACTGGTTTATATCTTCGGCTCCCTCCACTTCCGAAGCAGGCTGGGCTGCTGATAATAGCCCCATGTTGGTTGCCGGGTCCGGGTCTTCGGCTTCCAGTGGCAGCAATAGCCTTAACTACAATGATGACATGACCGGAAGCGAGAGTTACCAGTTTGATTTGAATACCGGGGGCGGAACCTCTTTTGGTGGAGGCGGGAATCCCGGAAATTATGGTTTCGCTTTCACGATGCCCGGCCTCATTGATATCAGTTCCCTAAGCACCGCGGAACTCAGTTTCTGGTGTAATTACGATACGGAAGCAGAGGATGACTTTGATATTCGTGTGATGGCGATAATGGACTCTGCCGGTAGTGCTTACCTCTTGGAGCGACAGTACCTCCCGGCGGGGTCAGCAGGTGCGCCAACATATTTCTCGGATTTCGAAGTCTGTGACACCGCCGGCTTTGGGCATTGGCATACGGTCACCCTCGATCCAGCCTGGGGGGATATTGTCATCTCCTTTGAGATGGACACGATGGACTCGTCGTTCAACGATTATGACGGGTGGTTCATCGACGACGTCACCGTCGGCCCTGCCGGCACCGGTGGCGGCGGTGGAGGAGGCGGAGGAGGAGGTTCCGTTGAAGATTCCATTCTTTATAGGCCTCACGCGGGCGGCAAAGATAGCGATGGCCGAGCCTATCAGGATGGGGGCTGTTCCGGCTTTATCGCTCAATCAGAATCTTTTGACCTGATTTCTTTGGCAAGCTTTTTTGGATCTCTTCTCCTTCTGGTTGTCGTAGGAAGAAGATTCCGAGCATAAAATCTTATTCGGGATGACGGGCCTCCCCTTAAAGGGGAGGCTCTTGTTATCTGGGAAATCCTTCCTCATCCCCACTCTTTGACAGTTGTTTTCTTCAACTATATACTCATTCCAATGAGGCTTTGCCTGTTTCTCCTTCTTGGTGCGATTACGGGGTGTTCGTCCCTTCCTTGCGAAGAATTACCAAGCGGGAAAGTGCTCAAAGATCCGCAGAAGTTGCTTCCGACATTCCAGGCGTTCATTCAATGTGGGGAATATGCGCGCGCTCATAAATGCCTTTCCCGATCGGCCAAATCGGCAGTTCCGTATGAGGCCTTTTATGGGGCGATGACCGCTTTTGAAATCACCGCAAAAATGATCGCGGGACTTCAAGAGCACGGAATCGATACGGAAGCCGGGACGATGCAGGTCTGCAATCCTGAATTCGGGATCGACCGAAAATTCCGGATCAAAGGTGAGTTTGGGGGAAGGCTTTGGACCCTCGATTTTTCCCGAGAGGATCTCACTTATCTTCAGGACCAAGCGAAACAGTGGTTTGAGGAACAACGAAAAGTGGCGGGAGGGCGGATTCATGTCTACCCCCCGAATTGGACATATTCGAAATTAATTTTCAAATGTAGGTGCACAAAGAATGGCTAAGCTCATTTATTTCTTCGGAAACGGGAAGGCGGAAGGCAAGGGAGGGATGAAAGCCCTTCTTGGTGGAAAAGGGGCAGTTCTTGCTGAGATGACCCATGCCGGGATCGAGGTTCCTCCTGGATTTACGATCACCACAGAGGTCTGCATAGCTTTTTATAAGAATCGGAGGAAAGCCCCCCCTGGGTTGGATACCGAGATGCGGAAGCACTTGAAAAAATTGGAGAAGTCGGTTGGGAAACGATTGGGCGATCCCCAGGATCCGCTTCTTGTTTCCGTACGATCGGGAGCGATGGTCTCCATGCCCGGGATGATGGATACGATTCTTAACCTCGGTCTGAACGATCTTTCGGTCGTCGGTCTTTCCACAAAGACCAATAACGAACGCTTCTCTTACGACTGTTATCGCCGTTTTATCATGATGTTCGCGGACGTTGTGATGGGGGTGGATAAAAAGGAATTTGAAAAGCTATTGGAAGAAAGAAAGAGCGCCCGAGGGATCGAATCGGATCTCGATCTCAATAGTGATGATATGAAATGGCTTTCGAATCGGTTCCAGGTTCACTACAAAGAACGAGTCGGCTCGCCATTTCCCCAAGAGCCGCTGAAGCAGTTGGCTCTTGCACGGGATGCGGTATTCTCTTCGTGGGATACACCCCGTGCGGTTGAATACCGTCGACTGAATAAAATTTCTGATGATCTCGGTACCGCCTGTAGTGTACAGGCGATGGTCTTTGGAAATCTGGGTCAAAACTCCGGGACAGGGGTTGGATTTACCCGGGATCCTGGGACGGGAGAAAAGAAATTCTACGGAGAATTCCTGCTCAATGCGCAGGGTGAAGATGTTGTTGCCGGTGTCCGTACACCCGAACCGATTGCGGCTCTTCAGAAAATCCTTCCAAAATCGTATGCGCAGTTGAAACAGATTACGACCCGACTCGAGAAATATTATCGGGATATGCAGGACTTTGAATTTACGATCCAGGAAGGCCGTCTCTACATGCTTCAAACCCGTGTGGGGAAACGGACTGGCCGGGCCGCCGTTCGTTCTGCGGTGGATATGGTACGGGAAAAACTGATCTCACAGGAAGAAGCGGTCGCACGGGTATTGCCGGATCAGATCGACCAGTTGCTTCACCCTGTATTTGATATCGAAAAACGTCGTGACTTTCCCATAGTTGCAAAGGGATTGAATGCGTCTCCCGGTGCCGCTTCCGGACGGGCGGTCTTTGACCCGGCCCGGGCGGTAGAAATGACGGAGAAAGGCGAGCGGGTTGTCCTGGTTCGAGCGGAAACGTCTCCCGATGACATCGCAGGGATGGCGGCCGCCCGTGGTGTCCTGACCGCAACCGGCGGAATGACCAGTCATGCCGCTGTTGTGGGGCGGCAAATGGGAAAACCGAGTGTTGTTGGGTGTGCCGAGATCCGAGTTGAGGAAGAAAATTCTCGTTTCCGCGCAGGAAGCCAGGTCGTTTCGGAAGGGGAATATATTTCCATTGATGGGACTACCGGAGAAGTCATGCTCGGGGATGTTCCGGTATCCGATTCGGAAATTGTTCAGGTGGTTCAGGGGCGATTGAGTGCGAAATCATCTGAGATCTATCCCTATTTCGATAAATTCATGAAGTGGGTCGACAAAGCCCGAACCTTGAAGGTTCGGGCGAATGCGGATACGCCGAAAGATGCTCATCTGGCGGCCGCTTTGGGAGCCCAGGGGATCGGATTGTGCCGAACGGAACATATGTTCTTTGCTCCTGATCGTCTTCCTCTCATGCAGAAAATGATTCTGGCGGAGACAGAAGAAGAGCGGGACAAGGCTCTCCAGGAATTACTCCCTCTTCAAAGGGAAGACTTCCGTGGCTTGTTTGATGCTCTTGCAGGGAAACCGGTTACCATTCGTACTCTGGACCCTCCCCTTCATGAGTTCCTTCCCCGGAAAGAGGAACTGATGGTCGAACTGGAAAGGCTCAAATCAGGGGGAGGCCTGGATGACGTGGTTGCGAAGAAGAAGAAACTTCTCGAACGGGTAGAGGATCTACATGAGAGTAATCCCATGCTCGGGCTGCGCGGCTGTCGCCTGGGCATCAGCCTTCCCGCAATAACACGCATGCAGGCACAGGCGATTATGGAAGCGGCTCTCGATGCGGGGAGAGCAGTCCCCGAAATCATGATTCCTCTCATTAGTGACGTGGCGGAATTGCGGAATCAAAAGCGTGTCGTGAATGAAGTGGCCAAAGAGGTCTTCACTCGAAGGAAAAAGAAGGTGAAGTATATGGTGGGGACGATGATTGAGATCCCCCGTGCCGCTCTTACCGCAGGGGATATTGCAGAAGAAGCGGAGTTCTTTTCTTTTGGGACCAATGATCTTACCCAGACTACGTTTGGTATTTCTCGGGACGATTCGGGGAAGTTTCTTCCTCTCTACGTATCGGAAAAGATCCTTTCCAATGATCCGTTTGTTGCCATTGATCGAATCGGGGTGGGGCGTCTTCTCCGGCTTGCGGTTGCGGAGGGGAGGAATACCCGTCCAGGAATGAAGATCGGTATTTGTGGCGAACATGGAGGGGAGCCTTCCAGCGTGGAGTTCTGCCATAATTCCGGGCTCGACTACGTGAGTTGTTCTCCCTACCGTCTTCCGATTGCCCGTCTTGCCGCCGCACAGGCAGCGATTGCAGAATCCCTTGCGAATGGAAAAAAGAAGAAGAAAGCGAAGTCCAAGACGGCATCGCGGAAGAAAGGTCGGAGAAAGAAGTGACCGGAACCGTTGTGAATCCCGACTCGATAGAGGGCAGTTATCTTCGACGATGGGCCCGCACGAAGGTGAGCATTCCCACAAAGGTCGATGTGATTCTGCAGGGGGGGAAGAAGTATACTTCCGGGCGTGCGATGATTCGGGATATAAGCCTGAAAGGGGCACGCCTCGGGAAGTTTGTCTTGAAGAAACCTTCCCTTCCTGTTCGTCCCTTTATTTTTCATCTTTATTTTCAGGCGGCTAAGTACGAGGGTGTTGGGGCGGTGGCCAGGCCAATTCGATTCGGAGAAGGGAACGGATTCGAAATTGTTGTTCTCTTCGAAGATTTCTGGGCGACCGATCTAGATAAGGGAAAACCGAAGAAGAAATCTTCAAAAAAGAAGAAGGCGTAGCAGCGTGTGCGGCATCTGCGGTATCATAGGCCAGCCCGATCCTTCTCTTCTTTCTCAGATGTCTTCCCGTTTATCTCATCGAGGTCCGGATGACTCTGGTCAATACCTGGGGAAAGAGGCGGCTCTCGGGTTTCAGCGACTCTCCATCATTGATCTTGAGGGTGGGCATCAACCCATGAAAGGTTGTCGCCCGATTCATCTTGTATTTAATGGGGAGATCTATAATTACCGGGAACTTCGGGAGCAACTTTCCCACCATCCTTTCCAATCGGAATCCGATTCGGAAGTGATCCTTCATTTATATGAAGAAAAGGGGGAGGCCTGCGTTTCCGATCTGGAAGGGATGTTTTCCTTCGCCATTTGGGATGAAGAGAATCAGACCCTTTTTTGTGCCCGTGATCGATTCGGAAAAAAACCGTTCGTCTATTGGAATTCTCCAGATCAATTTCTCTTCTCTTCGGAGTTGGATTCTCTCCTCTCTCATCCAGCGATTCCGAGGAGAATGGATCGAGAAGCGTTGGGGGCTTATCTAACCTATATGGTTGTTCCCTCCCCTTTGACCATGTTTGAAGGGGTGAAGAAGTTGCCTCCCGGTCATACGCTGACCTGGAATGCTCAGAAGGATCTTCAGGTAAAGAGGTATTGGGAGGTGCCGGTGAAACCGGTGCCCTTTGATCGGTACCAAACAGAGTCCGATCTTCGTCAAATTCTCACCGAAGCCGTTCGGGTTCGTATGCATTCAGACGTTCCGATGGGGGCTTTCCTTTCCGGAGGAGTCGATTCTTCCCTCGTGGTTGGTCTCATGACGGAATTAGGGCAGAAGGTGAAAACCTTCTCGATCGGATTCGAAGAGAAGGAGTTCTCAGAGTTGGACCATGCCCGGGTTGTTTCCGATCGATTCGGGACGGACCATCAGGAATTTGTGGTTCGTCCGGATGCGGCCGAATTGGTTCCCACCCTTGTAGAACGGTATGGTGAACCCTTTGCGGATTCTTCTGCGATTCCCATGTTTTTGCTCGCTCAAATGACTGGGGAGCATGTGAAGGTGGCTCTCTCAGGTGATGGGGGAGATGAATGTTTTGGGGGGTATCTTCGGTACCAGGCGATGGAGGTGATCTCCCAACTGGGTTGGGTTCCTCGTCCTTTTATGAAGGTGGCGGCATCCCTTTTTTCCCGTAAAACGGGGCGGGGCGAACGGATTGGACGCCTTCTTCGGGGAGGGGGAGGCTCTCCTGCTCAAAGCTATCTGGATCTCGTCACTCTATTTACGCCAGAAATGAAAGAGCGATTGGGGGTCTCTTCCGAATGGAGTGATCGTATTCTGGATCCATTTGGTCATGTTCCTGACGATCTGGTAAATGCGGCCGGGTATACAGATCTCATGACGTATCTTCCCGATGATCTACTCGTAAAGGTCGATATTGCTTCCATGGCGAACGGATTAGAAGTTCGGTCTCCTTTTCTTGATCCCCGTGTTGTCCAATTTGCTTTTGGGATTCCAGGGAGGGAAAAGAGATCGAAGAGCATCTTAAAGAGCGCCTTTGGATACCTCCTTCCAGAATCCATTCTTCATCGAAAGAAGATGGGCTTTGGGGTTCCCCTCGCAAAGTGGTTGCGGGAAGATCTTCGGGATTTGCTTACAGAGACGCTTCTGGGGAAGGGGGCGAAGGAGAGGGGCGTTTTCCAGGTCGGTGAGGTTGAAAAATTACTTCAAGAGCATCTTTCGGGGCAGCGGGATCATCGGGATCGGCTCTGGATTCTTTTTATGTTCGAGCTTTGGGCAGACCGTTTTCTTTGATTTGCTTTACGTGTTTGAGAACCCCTTCTCTCCAAGAGGGCAAGTGAGAGAGTAATCCCACCTTTTTGGGTCTTCCCTCCTCGGGGCAGAATGCAGGAACCACACCCTTGATTCCCAGGAGGTTTGAGATTTCCTTCGCAAATTCATATCGGGAACAGGTTTCTTTTCCAGAAAGATGAAAGATCCCTTCTTTTTCTTCCTTTACGATCCTGGCGGTTTCTTCCACCAACGTCTCCACGTCTGTTGGAGTGCTGAACTGGTCTTGATAGGCATGAACAGGCCTGTTCTCCAGAAGATTTCGGGTGACATACATAAAGAAGTTATTCCCAGGGTCTGCACTGAATATGTGGCATGTGCGAATGATGGCCCACTTTCCCCTTTGAATTCGCTTCTCTCCTTCCCATTTCGTTTTTCCATATACACTGATCGGATCTGGAATGGCATCAGGAGAATAAGGTCCACTTTTCCCATTAAAGACATAGTCGGTTGAGAAGTAGATAACATGGGCACCCTGTGCTTCTTCCGCGATAATTTCCGGACCTCGACTATTTGCCGCAAACGCACCATGGGGATCTTTCTCGCATTGTGCCGGATCCGTCATCCCTCCAGGAATGAGGATCGTATGGAAAGGGGTTCCCTTAAGAAAATCTCTTAGATTGGTTTCGTTCGATAAATCGAGTTCTGAATGCGGGGGGGCCATGAGTTGGTCATCGGGAAAGATTTTGCAGAGACGACTTCCGGTCTGCCCACTCCCACCCATGATCAGAATTCGTCTCATAATGGGGTGATCGTAATCCTCTGTTGTTTCAGGAACAATCAATTTTCGAACTCTTCCTGCCTTGACCATGGAGACCGCACTCCCTAGAATCAAGGAAGAGGAAAGAGGGGTCATGGAACGTACATTCAAAAGTAGTATCGGGCACACCTCCGCCATTCATTCCAAAAGAACACTTAGGAGCTTCCGCTTATGGCAGAAGAACTGTATTCAAAACTCCTGAACAGCATCGATAAGGGGATCAATCAGGAAGATTTCGGGGCCCTGCATTGGGAAGGGAATTTTGAAGATTATCTGAAAATCGTTTCCGAAAATCCTCGAGTCATCCGGAATGCCTATCAGCGTATCTATGACATGGTCCTTTCTTACGGGCTGGAAGAGTATATCGAAAATCGGGAAACGCTTGTCCGGTACAATTTCTTTAAAGATCCGATGGCGAATGGCCGGGATGCGGTGTTTGGCCTGGAAGATCCCCTGATGCACCTGGTCAATGCGTTCAAGGCGGCGGCACACGGATATGGTACGGAACGCCGAATCCTTCTGCTTCATGGTCCTGTGGGAAGTTCCAAGTCGACGATCGCCCGGTTGATCAAGAAAGGATTGGAGGGGTATTCCCGTACGAATGAAGGATCTCTTTATACTTTTGCCTGGAAGAAGGGGGAGGAATGGGAAGACTGTCCCATGCACGAGGAACCTCTTCGTCTTATACCCAAAGAGATTCTTTCCGGACTGATAAAGGAATTAAACCAAAGTTTTGAGGGGAGTTATCCCCTTTCCGTTGAAGGGGACCTTTGTCCTTCCTGTCGGAAAAATTTTAATGACCAGATGAAGGTTCATAAGGGGGACTGGCAATCGGTTATAAATCAAATTCAGGTTCGGCGATTGATCCTGTCGGAAAAAGATCGGGTCGGGATCGGAACTTTTCAACCGAAGGATGAAAAGAACCAGGATTCCACGGAACTGACAGGGGATATTAATTACAGGAAAATCGCGGAGTACGGGAGTGATTCCGATCCCCGAGCCTTTAATTTCGACGGTGAATTTAATGTGGCGAACAGGGGCATTATCGAATTTATTGAAGTGTTGAAGCTTGAGGTTGCTTTCTTGTATGACCTTCTCGGAGCGACGCAGGAACATACGATCAAGCCGAAAAAGTTTTCCCAAACCGATATCGATGAAGTCATCCTCGGTCATACGAATGAACCCGAATATAAACGACTCCAGAATAATGAACTCATGGAGGCGTTTCGGGATCGTACCCTGAAGATTGATATTCCTTATAACCTGAAGTTGAACAATGAGCTTCGGATTTATAAGCGGGATTACAATGAGGATCGCGTTCGAGGGAAACATGTGGCTCCGCATACCCTTGAAATTGCCGCCATGTGGGCGGTGTTGACGCGTCTCGAAGAACCCAAAAAAGCGAATCTAACGCTGATGCAAAAGCTGAAGCTTTATAATGGGAAATCGCTTCCTGGTTATACGGAGGACAATATCAAGGAACTTCAGGAAGACTCTCTTCATGAAGGAATGGAGGGGATCAGTCCCCGGTACATTCAAGACAAGGTGTCCAATGCGCTGGTAAAGGTTGATGAGGATGGTTGTGTAAATCCATTCATGGTTCTCAATGAATTGGAAGAGGGACTCTCTCATCACTCCCTTATTTCAAGCGAAGAACAGAAGAAGAGATTCCGGGAACTTCTTGCGGATGTAAAAGGGGAGTACGAGGATCTCGTAAAGAATGAGGTTCAGAGGGCGATTTGTGCGGATGAAGAGGCGATCAGTCGACTCTTCTCCAACTACATTGATAACGTGAAAGCGTACACCCAGAAGCAGAAGGTGAAGAATAAATATACGGGCCAGGATGAAGAGCCGGATGAACGGTTGATGCGATCGATTGAAGAAAAAATTGGGATCATCGACAGCCGGAAGGATGATTTTCGTCGCGAAATCATGAATTATATCGGAGCTCTTGCCGTAGAAGGAAAAAAATTCCATTACCGGACGAATGAACGCCTTCAAAAGGCTCTCGAATTGAAATTGTTCGAGGATCAGAAGGATACCATCAAGCTGACCAGTCTTGTCTCGGGTGTCGTTGATAAGGAGACTCAGGAGAAGATTGATATCGTGAAATCCCGACTGGTGAAAAGTTACGGTTATTGTGAAGTCTGTTCTACCGATGTTTTAAGCTTCGTCGCGAGTATTTTCGCTCGAGGAGGAAGCAAAGAATAGCCGAGGATTTTAGGGGGAACTTTCTTTCCCCAAAAACAGATGGTAAAACGAATCGACAAGGATTTTGGGCGTTTTCGGCAGATCATAAAGGGCCGAATCCGGAAGGATCTGCGGAAATACATTACCAACGGCGAAATGATCGGGCAACGCGGGAAATATGCCGTGTCGATTCCCCTTCCCCAAATCAATATTCCTGTTTTCCGCTATGGGAAGAATGACAAAACCGGGGTCGGTCAGGGGGAGGGCGAAGTCGGGGACCCTGTAGGGCAGGGCGAGAAAGGGTACGGAAATGCGGGGGATCAGCCGGGGCAGCATATTCTTGAGGTCGATGTTTCCCTGGAGGAACTGGCACAGATTCTGGGCGAAGAGTTGGAACTTCCCCGCATTGAACCCAAAGGGAAAAGTAATGTCATCGCCGATCATGATGTCTATTCTGGCATAGCGAGGACCGGTCCGGAGAGCCTTCGACATTTCAAACGTACTTTCCGGGAAGCCCTGAAACGTCAAATAGCCATGGGCACTTATGATCCTGAAAATCCGATGATCCTTCCCATCCGGGAAGACAAAAGATATCGGACCTGGAAAACAAAAGAACAACCTCAAAATCATGCCGTTATTATTTACATGATGGATGTCTCCGGTTCGATGGGGGATGAACAGAAGGAAATCGTTCGCATAGAGGCCTTCTGGATTGATACCTGGCTTCGTTCCCAATACAAGAAAATTGAAACTCGATACATCGTGCATGATGCGGCCGCGAATGAGGTGGATCGGGAAACTTTCTACCACATCAAAGAATCCGGGGGGACAAAGATTTCCAGCGCTTATCAACTCTGCGCCGACATGATCAAAAAGAATTTTAATCCAGAGGAATGGAATATCTATCCGTTTCATTTTTCAGATGGGGATAACTGGGGAAGCGAAGATACAAAACGATGTGTGGATCTTCTGGAAAAAGAGTTTTTCCCCAATGTGAATGTCTTCAGTTATGGTCAGGTGAAAAGCGCGTATGGGAGTGGGCAGTTTAAGAA
>PVBE011261438.1_pt1 | contig 10667 bp, 10 predicted proteins | sample 1631181 | NCBI WGS metagenome assembly PVBE01 (sample SAMN08397723, study PRJNA350692) | Marine metagenome, whole genome shotgun sequencing project. | isolation source: water | place: Pacific Ocean | collected 2012-04 | reverse complement strand
CGCCTGCGGCCTCGTACTACCGTGCGAAGAACCCAGCGCTTTGCGCCCGACTTGTCGATTACCAGATGTAGGCCACTGCCGTCCGCATAACGACCGGGCGCAGACAGCCTCGAGACGCGCATGGCAGTGAGCGCGTTGACGGGGTGTTTTCCCTTAGCCATTTTCCATCCCAGAAAACATACCACATTTTATGCTGGATTAGGTTGGACGTCAATGGACGAGATTAGCCGTTTATCCCATATTATCCCATATTATCCCATATATTCAATTAGTTAATGTATATGGCTGGACGGCCTTGGACGGGAGTATGGCGGATGGGGTGGGATTCGAACCCACGAAGGGTGTTACCCCTTGCCGGTTTTCAAGACCGGTCCCTTCAACCACTCGGGCACCCATCCACGCTTTGTGTTGGAATACTTACCCGCGGACGTCGGCGGAGAAAACCCTAATTGGCAGGGGATCAGCTGCTCGCGCCTTTGCCGTCCGCTTCGGCGGTTGACGCGATGCCGAGATAGGTGTGTTTGATCTCGTCGTTCTGGCGCAGCTCCTGGGCCGGGCCTTCGAGGGCGATCGTGCCGGTCTCGAGCACATAGCCCTTCTGGGCCAGCCCCAGCGCCAGGCGCGCGTTCTGCTCGACCAGCACGATGGTGCGGCCGAGCTGGTGCAGGTCGCGGATGATCTTGGCGATCTCGCGGCACATGATCGGCGACAGACCAAGCGAGGGCTCGTCCATCAGGATGAGCTTGGGATCGTTCATCAGCGCCCGGCCCATGGCGAGCATCTGCTGCTCGCCGCCCGAAAGGGTGCCGGCCTGCTGCTTGCGCCTTTCGCGAAGCCGCGGGAAATGCTCGAAAACCTCTTCGTAGCCCTTGTCGATCGCCGCCTTGTCGGTGCGCAGGTAGGCGCCGATTTCGAGGTTCTCTACGACCGACATGTAGGGAAAGACGTGCCGCCCTTCGGGTACATGGGCGATGCCGAACTTGGTAATTTGGTCGGGAGCGACCGTGTCGATGCGCTCGCCGGCGAACTCGATCGCGCCCGAGCTCGGCCGTTTCAGCCCGGAAATGGTGCGCAGCGTCGTGCTCTTGCCCGCCCCGTTCGAGCCGATCAGGGTGACGATCTCGCCTTCGTCGACGGAAATCGAAATGCCCCGCACGGCGGCGACCTTGCGGTAGTGAATCCACACGTCTTTGAGCTCGAGCAGCACTAGAAATCTTCTCCCAGAATATCTTCCGAGCCGAGATAGGCCTCGATCACATCGTCGTTGGAAACGATCTCGTCGGGCGTGCCCTCGGCGAGCTTGCGCCCGAAATTGATCACCGTGATCTGTTCGCAGACGTCCATCACCGTGCGCATATCGTGTTCGACGAGAATTACGGTGATGCCCCAGTCATTGCGCAAATTGCGGATGATGTCGGTCATCACCGAGGTCTCGCTGGGGTTCATGCCGGCGACGGGCTCGTCGAGCATCAACAGGCGGGGCTCGGCGGCCAGCGCCATGGCGACGTTGAGCGCCCGCTGATGGCCGTGCGAAAGGTTGATGGCGAGCTCGTGCTTGACCCCAGCAAGGCCGATGAATTCGATAATTTCCTCGGCACGTTTCTCGTTGGCCCGCTCCATCTTGCGCGCCGTGCCGAGGATGGCGCCGAAGATGGTTTCCTTGGCGTGCAGATGGCGCGCGATCGAGACATTGCCCATGGTGTCGAAATCCTCGAACAGGGCGGTGCGCTGGAAGGTGCGCACCGCGCCCATGGCGGCGATCGCGCTCGGGCGCTTGCCGGCGATCGACTGGCCCTCGAAATTGATGGTGCCGCCGGACGGGCGTTGGGTGCCGCTGATGACGTTAAAGAGAGTCGTCTTGCCGGCGCCGTTGGGCCCGATGATACCGCGAATCTCTCCTTCCTCGACGTCGAGGTCGAAATCGTCCACCGCCGCGAGACCGCCGAAGTTCTTGCTCAGGTTACGGACTTCCAGCAATGCCATCGCTGCGCTCCTCAACCCGGCCTGAAGGTGGTGAGCCATTTGCGGAAGCGCGCGTATTGCTCGCTCGGCGGCCGCCGGAGCGCGGGCAGCAGGCTCTCGATCCCGCCCGGCAGGAAGATCAGGAACATGATGAGAATGCCGCCGAACATCATCGGCCGCCATTCCTCCAGCTCTCGGCTCAATTCGAAGACGACGGTGAGCAAGGTCACTCCGATCAGCGGTCCCCAGAATGTCGCGGCGCCGCCGATCACCACCCAGATGACGAGATAGACCATCTCATTGATATTGAAGTTGTGCGGGTCGATCGAGCCCAGGCGGTAGGCGACCAGGGCACCTGCGATACCGGCGAAGAACGAGCCGACCATGAAGGCGAGGGTGCGATAGCGCGCAACGTTCACCCCCATGCATTCGGCCAGCATATCGTCGGTGTGGATCGACTTCCAGGCATTGCCGATGCGCGAGCGGTCGAGCCGCCACATGATGAAGACAGAGACCACCATGAAGGCCATGCAGGCGAAATAGTAGTTCACCAAGCTGAACAGCTTCAGTCCAAACAGTTCGGGCATGGGAATGTTGATAATGCCGCCAACGCCGCCAAAGGGATCTTTAACCTTCACCCAGATCATGCGGATGAGTTCTCCGAAGGCGAACGACGTGATGAAAAAACCAAATCCCTTGGTGCGCAGCATCGGGTACATGACGATGGCGCCGACCAGGGCGGTCACGAGGCCGGCCAGCGGCACCATGACGATGAACGGAATGCCGGCGTGCTTGGCCAACAGAGCCGCCGCATAAGCACCGACGCCCTGGAAAATGATATGCGCGAAGCCCCAATCGCCGGTCGTCGTGATCAGCCGGTAGCTCACCGCCAGGATCACGCTGATGAAGAAAACGGTCGCGGTATCGACACGAGAGAGCCCCATATGGAAGGGAATGACGCACAGCACCGCCAGGACGACGATAACAGCCATCCAGCCGCCATATTTTCGCCGCCAATCGCCGTTGGCTGCCGCTGAGGCCGGCGGGTCGGTAACGCCGCCGTTCGCCGGAGCAGATGTCGTGCCGTTAGGGTGCTTCACGGCCCAGCAGTCCTTGCGGTCGGACGACGAGGGTCAGCGCCATGATGCCGACGCCGACCATGGCGGCGGTGGTACTGTCCACCAGCGTCGTCACGAAGGTGTGAATGAAACCGAGAATGATGGCGGCCACGACCGCCCCGCCGACGCTCGCCGTGCCGCCGACGACGATGACGATGAAGGCGATAATGACGATGTGGTGGCCCATATACGGGGTGATCGCGGCGATCGGTGCCATCAGCGCACCTGCCAGCCCGGCCGATGCGCCGGCGATAGCCATGGCCAACATCGTCATGTTGCGAACTTTGATCCCCTGCAGCGAAGCGGTCTCGGGATCCTGCGCGCAGGCGCGCAGCGCCTTGCCGAGCTTCACGTTGTAGAGAAACCAGCGCAACGCGATCAGCATCGCGATGGCGCAGGGGATGATGATCAGGCGCTGCCAACCGACATGGGCGTCACCGATTTCGGCGGCGCCCATATAGGGCGTGTCGATGCGCTTCATCAGCCCGTGGCCCCAGATTTGCAGCGCCGCGACCTGGAGGACGAAGCCCAGCCCCACCGTCGCCATGAAGCCGGCGAGGATGTTCGCGCCGGTTTGTCGAAAGATTATCCGTTCGGTGGCGACGCCCAAGAGCGCGACGATAGGTATCGCGACAACCACCCCGATCCAGAAATTCAAGCCCCAGAGCTGATACACTTGGTAGAGCACATAGGCGCCGATCATGTAGAACTCGCCGTGCGCGAAGTTCGCCATTTTCATGACCCCGAACGCCATGGCGAGACCCACCGCGACGAGCGCGTAGACCGAGGACGTCTGTACCGAATTCAACAGGGTCTGGATAAAGGTATCTAGATCCATGGATGGGGTCCTAACCGGCGACCGGAGAGCGCGGAGGCGATGAAGCGAGCGGTGCGCGGCGCCGAGGCATAATGCGCGCCTTGCGCCGCGGGGGACAACTACTTGTCAGCCCGAACGACGCATCCCGCCGGGCTGCCGGATCGACAACCCGGCGGGACACTGACGTCAAATCGCGATGCGATCTTCGGCTATTTGCGCTGGTACCACATATTGCCGCGGGACTCGACTTCGCCGATGATCGTCGCCTTGTGGGCGTTGAACCAGGGCTCGAAGCGCTGCATATCGACGATGCGCTTGCATTTGCACTCGGTGCTGAACTCGGTCGTCGGCACCGGCTGGGACATCATGTTGCGAATGCCCCACATTTCCTCGCCGGTAATCGTCGCCGTGCCCTCAAGGGTCATCACCCAGGGGTTCGAGCGGATCGCCTCGATCACCGCGTCCGGCTCAAGTGTGCCCGCCTTCTCGACGCCGTCGGCCCAGATCTGCAGGGTCGGTACATAGAGCCAATCGATACCGGTCATCGGCGATCCGACATCCTCAGGCGCGCCCGAGCCATAACGCGCGACCCAATTATTGGCGAAATTATGCTGCATCGAAGGTTCGCCCCACCACGGATCGTCGAAGCGGGGATAGCTTTCGTAGCCCTTGACCTTGGCGGCCCATTCGGCCGGAACCTTCGGCAGAACCGTGCTCCACTCGATATAGTTGGCCGAAATCGGGCCCTCGAAGCCCTGCTGGTAGAGCTGCTCCATGATGAGCGGGATGTAATCCGGCCAAGTGACGTTCATCGACACATAGTCCGGATTGGTGGCCAGGATGGCCGTCACCACCGGCGCAAAATCCGCCGTATCGGCGGCGAAATGCTCGTCATAGACGACTGTCCAGCCGGCCGCCTTCGAAGCGCCCGCCTCATAGCTCTGGCCGACTTCCGCCACCGGATCCTCTTGAGATACGATCGCCATTGTCTTCAGGTCGGGATAGACCGCTTTGATGTAGAGCGGACGCATCATCTCGCCGCGCGGGAACACGTCCGTACCGGCGATGGTGTAGGGGCGTTCCGGATTGAGGTCGACGGTCGACAGCGGGGCGTAGAAGACGCCGGCTTCCGTCAGGAACGGGATCTGCGAATCGCCCGTCGTGCCGCCGATGCCGGTGATGAACTTAACATCGTTCTCGAGAACGAGTTTGCGGGCGCCCTGCAGCGCCTTGCTCGCGATGTACTCGTTATCGTACAGGTGGAGTTCGATCGGACGGCCCAAAAGACCGCAGGCGGCGTTCCTCTCATCGACCCACATCTGCAAGCCGGTTTTTCCCGGCAGGCCCCAGCCCGCGGTCGCGCCCGAAAGCGCCACGTTGAAGCCGATGGCGATGGGATCGCCGGACGGCGCCGGGCAATCTTCCGCTTGGGCCGCCGGCGCGGCCATGACCGCCGCACCGAGCGCCAGCGCCGCCGGCGCCAGCCATTTATATAGTCCTTTGAATTTCATGTTTTTCTCTCCCTTCTGTGCGCAAAGTGGCTCTTATTATCAAGTGGCCGAAAACATTTGTCTAACAAATAAACAATTGGACAAGCTGTCAATGCCCTGCCCGGGGCGGGCTCTTTTTCTTCATGCCTTCCTCCGGAATACTATCAGTTTGAATATCCTGCACAAGGAGTTAAAGTCTCATGGATAGAGCCCTCTCGGCGAAACCGGCGGCCGAGATCGTGTTGACAGTGATATACCGACACTCGATAATTGCTGCGCATGTCAATGGCAAATCACTGCTGAAGGGCGGTTTCGAAAATCTATTTAGGGAGATATTCAATGCTAGATTTCAGTCAGAGCAAATCGCAATCCGGCCTTGAGCCGTGGCCTTCCTTGACAGATTCTGGGGCGACGATCTTGGACGGCGATCCGCAACAATCCGGCCGCGTGGATTATGGCTCCATGGAGACTCCTATCATTTCGGGAGTTTGGGAGTGTACCCAAGGCTCGTTTGAGGTCTCCTATCCGTGGAACGAGATGGCGACGATCCTCGAGGGCAGCGTCACCATTACGGACGCGAGCGGCAATGCCATGACCTTCGGGCCGGGCGACAGCCACTTCGCAGTGAAGGGCGAACATGTGACCTGGAAAATTAACTCTTCCAAGGCCCGCAAATGCTTCTTCATCTACACCGGGGATCAGGTCGAGGCGGTGGCGGCGGCCGAATAGCCTTCGCGGCATCGAGACCAGGCACAGGCGAACGCGCCAGGCTGGGCAAACCCTAGGCGCGCCCGCCACGCGCCCTGGCGAACAAACCGTAATTCACGAGCCGCCGACCGCTCGGTGGCTTGTGGATTCTTTACGGAATCAGGTGAAGCTGAATTCCGGGGAGGCAGACACATGGCGCGCGATCCGCGTTACGATATTCTCTTCGAGCCCATCAAAATTGGCCCAAAGACAGCGAAAAACCGCTTCTATCAAGTGCCGCACTGCAACGCCATGGGGTATACCGAGCATCACGGCGATGTCGAACATCGGCGCATGAAGGCGGAAGGCGGCTGGGGGGTGATCTCGACCGAGCAATGCTCGATCCATCCGAGCTCGTGCTCCGCGCCCTATGCCGAGCGCCGCCTGTGGAACGACGATCACTCCGCCCAGCTGCGCGAATGGGTCGACGTCATGCACGAGCATGGCGCGCTGGCCGCCGTCGAGCTGGTGCATAACGGCTTCGGCATATCGAACCGCAAGACCAGGGAATATCCGATCGGCCCGTCGAACAACATGGTGCACTATAACTGGGACCCGATCATGGCGCGCCAGATGGACAAGGCGGACATCCGCGAATTCCGCCGCTGGCAGGTCGAGGCCACCAAACGCGCTGTCGATTGCGGCTTCGACATCATCTATGTCTATGCGGCGCACGATATCGCCCTGCCGCAGAGCTTTTTGTCGCACCATAACAATCATCGTACCGACGAATATGGCGGCAGCCTGGAGAACCGGGCGCGCCTCCTCGGCGAGCTGCTGGAAGACACCAAGGAAGCGGTCGGCGACAAGGCCGCCGTGGCGCTGCGCCTGGCCGTCGACGAGATGTGCGGCGAGGATGGCATAAGCTGGCAGGAAGAGGGCCAGGCGGTGGTCGAGATGTTCGCCGATCTGCCTGATCTGTGGGACGTCAACATCAGCGACTGGGCGGAGGATTCGGCGACCTCGCGGTTTCAAGCCGAAGGCTATCAGGAACCCTATATCGCCTTCGTCAAGCAGAAGACCGACAAGCCGGTGGTCAGCGTCGGGCGCTTCACCTCGCCGGACACCATGGTCTCGCAGATCGAGCGCGGCATCACCGATATGATCGGCGCGGCGCGCCCGTCCATTGCCGATCCGTTCCTGCCCAATAAGATCGCCGAAGGGCGTCCCGAAGATATCCGCGAATGCATCGGCTGCAATATCTGCGTCTCGGCCGAAAACAGCTCGAGCCTGTTCCGCTGCTCGCAAAATCCGACGGCGGGCGAGGAATGGCGGCGCGGCTGGCACCCGGAAAAAATCGCCAAGAAGGGTTCGGACGATGGCGTGCTGATCGTCGGCGCCGGACCGGCCGGGCTGGAATGCGCGCGCGCGCTCGGGCTTCGCGGCTATACCGTGCATTTGGCCGAAGCGCGCGACGAAGTCGGCGGCAGGGTGGCTTTCGAAAGCAGCCTGCCCGGCCTTTCCGAGTGGGGCCGGATACGCGACTACCGCCAGACCCAGATCGACAAGATGAAAAATGTCGAAATCCATACCGGCACCGAGCTCTCGGCCCAGGACATCCTCGACTATGGCGCCGAAATCGTCGTTCTCGCCACCGGCTCGACTTGGCGCCGCGACGGCGTCGCCTATACCAACGCCCACGCGATTCCGGGCTGTGACGGAAATCGGATCTACACCCCCGACGACATTTCTAACGGCAAGAAGCTCGAAGGGCCGGTCATCGTGTTCGATGACGATCACTATTACATGGGCGGCGTGATCGCTGAAAAACTGCGCGCCGAGGGCAACGAGGTTACCATCGTGACGCCGTTGATGGAGCTTTCGCGCTGGACCGAATATACCCTGGAGATGGCGAAAATTCAGAGCCAGATTTTGTCTCTCGGTATCCGCCTGATCAAAGACCACAACATCGTCTCGATCGGCGACAACAGCATCGAGATCGCCAATGTCTATCATGACGCGATCCGCGAGAATCTGAGCTATCAGTCGCTCGTTCTGGCAACCTCCAGGGTGCCCAACGATGCGCTTTACAAGGAACTCTCGGCCGATCCGGAAAAGCTGAAGGAGGCCGGCATTACCAAGCTGGCGCGCATCGGCGACACGGTCGCGGCGAGCACCATTCAGTTCGCCGTATATGAGGGCCACCGCTTCGCCCGCGAACTCGACGGCGAAGCGCTCGGCGACGTTCCCTACAAGATAGAGCAGGTTCGTCTGGAAAGCGCGATGGTGCCGGCGGAATAATTTTGCGGCGCCTGAGCTGATCAGGCGCCGCAAAACAGCTTTCATTCAGCGCTGGGAGATAATTGATGCCGCGAAATCCGACACACGACATTCTGTTCGAGCCGATTGAGATCGGTCCCAAGACCGCCAAAAACCGCTTCTGGCAAACGCCCCACTGCAACAGCGCCGGCTCCGACCGGCCCGGAACGCAAGCCGCCTTTCGCGGCATGAAGGCGGAAGGCGGCTGGGGCACGGTCTCGATCGAATATACCAACATTCATCCGGAAGCGGATGATGCACCACATTGCGCCGCGCGCATGTGGGACGAGGGCGACGTCATCAGTTTTCGCCACGTCACCGACAGCATCCACAAGCATGGCGCCTGGCCGGGGTGCAACTCTATTATGCCGGGCTGCATGCCCAGTGCGGCGAATCGCGCGCGGTGAGCCGCGCGCCAAGCGCGGCACCTTCGGAAGCCATCCCGTTGGCCAGCGTACGCGAAGCCGACGAAGACGATATCCGCGCCATCATCCAGATGCATGTCGATGCCGCGAAACGATCGCGGGATGCCGGCTTCGATCTCATTGCAATCCTGTTTTCGGCTTCGATGATCGCCAATCAATTCCTCCAGCCCTACTACAACAAGCGAACCGATAACTATGGCGGCTCGTTTGAAAACCGCGCCCGCTTCGCCCTGGAAACGCTCGAAGCCATCAAAAAGGCGGTGGGTGAGAGCTGCGCCGTCGGCAACCGTTATGCGGTCGACACCATGGACGGGCCGGACGGCCTCGAGGTTTGGGACGAAGGGATCAAGTTCATCGAACTATGCACCCGGGAAGGCCTGTGCGACGTGTGGGACCTGAAGGTCGGCCGCTATTCCGAGCTCGGCCTCGAAATAGCGCCTTCGCGCTCGGCCAGCGCCAATTACATGGAGCCCTGGATCAGAGAGGCCAAAAAGGCGGCGGCGAACGTGCCGGTGGGCAGCGTCGGCCGGGTCACCAGCCCGGACGACATGGTGGAGATCATCAAATCGGGTCAAGCCGACATCATCGGCGCGGCGCGGCCGTCGATCGCCGATCCGTTCCTGCCGACGAAAATCGACGAGGGGCGCAGCGAGGACATCCGCGAATGCATCGGCTGCAACATCTGTCTTTCGAGATGGTGGCAGGTCACTCCCCTGATATGCACCCAGAACGCGACCTCGATGGAGGAGTACCGGCGCGGCTGGCACCCGGAGAAATTCGAGCCGGCGCCGGATCCATGCTCGGTCCTGGTCGTCGGCGCCGGCCCCGCCGGCATGGAGTGCGCCCGCGTCCTCGGCGAGAGAGGCTATGACGTGCATCTGCGCGAGGGTGCCGACGAGATCGGCGGGCGCATGCGCGATATCATGCGCTATCCGCACCTCGCGGAGTGGGGCCGCGTCACCAATTACCGCCAGGGCCAGTTCGATCGGTTGAGCAATGTCGAGCTGCATACCGGGATCGGCGAGATGAGCGCCGAGGATGTGCTGACATACGGCGCCGACAAAGTGGTCATCGCCACCGGGGCGAGCTGGTCGACGGACGGCTTCGGCGCCGTGAGTATGACGCCCTTGGCCGGCGCCGACGCTTCGTTGCCGCAAATCTGCACACCCGAACAGGTGATGGCCGGCAAGGAGACCGGCGAGCGCGTCGTGGTGCTCGATTATGAGGGCTATTTCACCGGCGTCGGCATGGCCGAGCTGCTCGCCGATCAGGGCAAGCAGGTGAGCATCGTCACCAACTGGGACACCGTCGCGCCGCACTGCATATACACCGAGGAAATTCACGACATCCGGCGCATGATGCATGAGAAAAATATCAGCCAGCACATTCTCCACTTTGCCGAAAGCATCGAAATCGGCGGCGATGTCAAAGTGACGATCTTCTATCTCTACCGCGACGGCTATGTGCGCACCATGACGCCGAAAGCCGGCGAATATTCACGCCGGGCAGGCACCGAGGTGACGGAAATTGCCTGCGACAGCGTCATCCTGTGTACGGCGCGCAACAGCAATGACGGCCTGTTCCGCGAGCTTAAGGCGCGAAACGTCGAATGGGCCGGGGAGGGGATCAAGGCGGTTTATCAAATCGGCGATTGCCATGCGCCGCGCCTGATCGCCAATTGCATCTTCGACGGCCACCGCCTGGCGCGCGAATTTGAATCGGAAGATCCGCAATATCCGCTGCCCTGGATTCGCGAACGCCAGGTCTGGGGCCACGAAACATTTCCCAAGCTGATCAGCTAAAGCGGCAGGTCGCACGACGTTTTGGAACTGTTGACCAACGGCAGAAT
>PVBE012424394.1_pt1 | contig 10668 bp, 5 predicted proteins | sample 1631181 | NCBI WGS metagenome assembly PVBE01 (sample SAMN08397723, study PRJNA350692) | Marine metagenome, whole genome shotgun sequencing project. | isolation source: water | place: Pacific Ocean | collected 2012-04 | reverse complement strand
GTGACAACTGCGATGTCTTGGCGCGCCTCTCGAATGACAAAAACGTCAGCGAGGGTGATCTCCTGGCCGAGTACCTCGGCGGTGCCACCTTCGACCATTCGTTCGACCACCTCGGGTTCCAGATTGGCGATGGCGATGGCGGCCTCCTTCATGGCCGAGCCGAATCGAGGACCGAGCGTTCGAAAATTCGGCTTCAGACCGAGGTGGGCATGACTTGCCTCATCGGCGGACGTCTCCACCGATTTCACATTGAGTTCCTCCGCGATGAGGTCAGCGTGCGCGGCGATGGCAGTTCGAACGTCGCCGTCATGGCTCACAATGGTCACTCCGGCGAGGGGTTGCCGAATCTTGAGCCCCTCGGTGACTCTGAGTCCTCGTCCTAGCGAAACCACAGTGCGGACTGCATTCATCTGCCTCTCGAGAGCTTCGTCGATAATCGATTCGATGACTTCGGGGTAGTCCTCGTGGTGAACACTGGCCGGGCCCGTCTCGCCGTCGTCGCGTTGAGACACAACAAGGCCCTGGTACATCGTTTCGGTCACGAACGGCAGAACCGGTGCCATCAACTTTGCGAATGTGACGAGGACGTCGTAGAGAGTCGCAAACGCGGCACTGGAGTTGGTGGAAACTTCGTCATCTTCAGATCGAGCCGACCAGAAGCGTCGCCGCGATCTGCGGATGTACCAGTTGGTGAGATGATCGACGAAAGATATGAGTGGGGTGATGACGTTGTAGAGGTAGTAGCCCTCCATCTCCAGATTGACCTGCTTCACCAGGCTCTGCAGAACCGATAGGATCCACCTATCGATTTCCGGACGGTCGTCGGGATGGGGCGCAGCAGTCAGGTCGGCGGCGGCGAGACCTTCAGCGGCTGCATAAGTGGTGAAGAACGAGTATGCGTTCCAAAAAGGAAGGAGCACCGTTCGCACCACGTCCCGCACTCCCTGTTCTGTAAAGCGCAGCGGTTCGGCCCGTACCACAGGTGAGTTGATCAGAAAGACCCGGAGCGCGTCTGCTCCGGTGGCATCCAGCAGTGTTAACGGATCTGGGTAATTCTTGAGGCTCTTGGACATTTTCCGACCATCCTCGGCCAGGATCATTCCATTGACGACGCAGTTCTGGAACGGAGCCATGCCAAAGACCGCCGTCGCATGGATCATCAGCGTGTAGAACCAGCCGCGGGTTTGGTCCAACCCCTCAGCGATGTAGTCGGCCGGAAAGCTCGCCTCGAAGCGTTCCTTGTTCTCGAACGGGTAATGGTACTGTCCGAACGGCATCGCTCCCGATTCGAACCACACGTCGAGCACCTCAGGACTTCTTCGCATGGTTGCCGAACACAGGGTGCACGAGAATTCGACCTCATCGACGATGTGCTTATGGAGGTCGGTTACCAGCACTCCAGAGTGCTCCTCAAGTTCTGCGATCGAACCGACGCACACCTGGTGACCGCATTCCTCGCACTCCCACACCGGAAGACATGATCCCCAGAACCGATTACGGCTGATCGCCCAATCCCGCGCGTTCTCGAGCCAATTACCAAAGCGACCGGCTCCGACATGCTCGGGGACCCAGTGGATGGTGTTGTTGAGTTCGGCCATGTGATCCCGGAACTGTTCCACCGCCACGAACCAGGTCGGAATCGCTTTGTAGATGAGTGGTGTGTTGGTGCGCCAACAGAACGGATATGAGTGGACGGCTCGCTCATTGCGGACCAGGTCGCCTGTAGCGGCGAGCAATTCAAGCAGTATGGCATCGGCTTCCTTGACGTTGATACCGTCCACTTCTGGAACCTCTGCTGTGAAGTTGCCCACCTGATCGACAGGGTCAACGATCACTTCGAGGCCGGCAGCGCGGAACGTCTCGAAGTCGGCCTCGCCGTATGCGGGTGCCATATGTACAAGGCCGGTGCCTTCGGTGGTTGACACCTCATCGCTCGGCACGACGACGAATGCGCCTTCGCTCTCCTTGTCGGCAAAGTATTGGAACACTGGCCGGTAGCGACTCCCGAGAAGTTCGGAACCGGTGGCGCTCTCCGACGGGTCAGGGGGGTTGTCCCAGTACTGGTCGACGAGATCGGAGGCGATCCAGTAGCGACCGACATGAGAGTTGAGTGGCGCGTCGATGCGGACGTACTGGATATCCGGGCCAACTGCCACGCCCAGATTGGCAGGCATCGTCCAAGGGGTGGTCGTCCAGATCAGCAGAAAATCGCCAACCTCTGCAGATCCGGTCGATTCAGTCACCTCCAGGCGAACAGTGATCGAGGGATCCTCGACGTCGCGGTATTCGCCGAGATTTACCTCGTGATTGGAGAGGGGGGTGGCAGCGCCCCAGGAGTAAGGGAGCACTTTGAAGGCCTTGTACACAAGATCCTTGTCCCACAACTGCTTGAAGACCCACCAAACCGACTCCATGAAATCCGAATCCATCGTTTTGTAGTCATCCTCGAAGTCCACCCATCTGCCGATTCGCCGCGTGACGGCTTCCCACACCTCGGTGTTGCTCGTCACCGCGCTTCGGCACGCCTCGTTGAACTCGGCAACGCCGTACTCAAGTATCTGTGGAGGTCCGGAGAGTCCGAGCTCCTTTTGAACTTCAAGTTCGATCGGCAGCCCATGGGTATCCCAACCGAACCGCCTTTCAACGCGGTAACCACGCATTGTCCAATAGCGGGGGACTATGTCTTTTAGGACTCCGGCCAGGAGATTGCCGTAGTGGGGGCTGCCGGTCGGGAACGGGGGACCGTCGTAGAACGAGAACTCCGATGATGGCGGGCGTTGCTTAACCGAGGTGGCGAAGGCGTCGATCTGGTCCCATAGTTCGAGAATCCGCAATTCGGATTCGGGGAACGAGACGTTTGCTGAAACCCGCTGAAAGGGGCGCTGGGCCGTCATGTTGTTCCTCGGTCGGCGTCATTGCCGCCGGGACGAGCAGTGGCCCGCGGTACCACCCGGCTTGTCGTGCAAGGCACGACCGCTTCTCCTACCCATCTCGGAGGGCATGGCCGACGAGATCTATTCGGGCCCTTGAGCCGTTTCTACTCGTGGTTCCGGGGTGATGTCTACTCCGGGCGAAACATCGGCCTCTCACCGTCCGCCGACTCGCTGCGATCCGAATCCCGGGCAACGCGTCCCCATCGTCACCGTGTCGGAGGAATTTAGCAGGCAAAGCAGATAACCGGTCTAGATGTGACGAGACTTGGCCGGTTAGACGTGTCTGCCGAGGTACCGTTCAGAGTACCGTTGCGATTTCAGATATCCGCGGAGATCATTATCGAGCGTCGGACATCGGCAAGGAACATCCGATACGGATCGTACCTTCCCAACATGTTCTCCGTTTACGAGGATGGCGTGTTGGTCTAAGCCTGGATTGTTCCCAGCGCGAGTTGCGATAAGGTGGTGAGAGAGCATGGTGGATCACTCAAGCTACGAACAAGCTACGAACCGCATCTCCTGCGGAGGGTGCCAAGGCAAATCGACGGGTGGCGGCCATGGTCGCACATGCAGTTGGAGGGGGATCGGGCTCTGTGGTTGACGGCTCATCGTTCCGGCGAAAGAGAGTTCTCGTAGCAGGACTCACTCGCGAAGTGGCTACAGCAAACCCTGAGATCATTACCGCTACGCGAAACATGCCGAGTGAGACTATTTTGCGTGGTATCGTCCCTCGCCCCTCGGAGGAGACGATGGTTCGAGCCCTTGCCACATCGACACGCAATCGTTTTCGCAGGATGCTTGAGGAAGAGGAATTGCGTCTGAGGGAAGTTATTCAGGAGATCAAGGACGAGCAAGAGGATCTTCGGTTGACAAAGACTTCTTCGGATCGAAGCCCGGATCCAAATACCGCAGAGGGTGGTTCGCTAGCCTTTGAGATCGAGAAGGAGTTGTCGATCCTCCAGAACGCCACAAACCTCCTTCTCCAGGCGAAGGAAGCACAGCTCCGGCTTGACGAGGGAACTTACGGGACCTGTGCCGATTGTGGTAAGGCGATTCCCATCAATCGGCTGAAAGCATTGCCGCATACGAAGTTGTGTGTCTCGTGCTCGACAGCACGCCGCTGAAGACACGCCGCCTCGCTCTCATAGTCGCGGTGGTTGTTCTCATCCTGGACCAACTCATCAAGTGGTGGGTTGTGGCAACCCTGCCGGGCGATCCGATCGTCTTGATCGACGGCATACTCCAACTGCGGTATGTGGCGAATTTTGGGGCCGCATTTTCGATACTCGACGGCTCCGGTTCGCTGATCGCCTTGGTTGCCATCGCAGCGGTCGTGTTCATCCTTCTGGTTGTGACGAAGGTATATCGCATCGGGGAGGTCGCTGCGTTGGGCCTAGTGCTCGGAGGAGCGTTTGGCAACCTCGGTGATCGTATCTTTCGTGGCGATGGTTTTCTGGACGGTGGGGTGGTCGATTTCATCGACTTCTCGTTCTTCCCCGCCTTCAACCTGGCCGACTCCGCAATCACGATTGGGGCGATCCTCGCACTGTGGTTCGCTATAGCCGATCGATGAGATGGTCGATTCCCTCCGAGTGGGACGGGGAGAGAGCAGACAAGGTGCTCGCCCACCTGAGCGGGCACAGCAGGGCCGCGTCTCGTCTTGCGCTCGAAATGGGAACCGTGTTGCTGGACGACGCTTCGGTGCAGCCGCGCTACCCGGTTCGGGCCGGCAGTGGATTTGCCGGCGAGATACCAGACTCCTACATCCCGTTGGAGCCAGAACCCGTCGGTTTTGGGGTGGTTTGGGAGGATCACTACATCGCGGTAATCGATAAGCCTTCGGGGGTGATCACGCATCCGGGGGCGGGCCGTCGCACCGGTACTCTGGCCGCCGGTCTGCTGCATCGGTGGCCTCAGATTCGCGGCGTCGGAGCCGACGACAGATGGGGAATAGTCCATCGTCTCGATCGAGACACGAGTGGCTTGCTGGTCGTTGGGTTGACTGCTAAGGCCTATAGCGGCCTTTCGGCTGCTATCAAACAGCATAAGGTCATCCGGGAATACCTCTGCCTCGTCAACGGCACGCCGGCTTCTCCGATTGCGACGATCGACGCCCCAATTTCGCGCGACCCGCGCCGTCCCACCAGGATGCGAGTCGAACCGGGCGGCCGGCGGGCCGTCACTCACTATCGCGTCGAACGTTCATGGAAGGATCTGGCCCTTTTGAGAGTGACCCTGGAGACCGGGAGAACTCATCAGATCAGGGTCCACCTGGCCTCGATTGGGCTTCCGGTGGCCGGTGACCGGACGTACGGGACCAGTAGCGCACAACATCGGCTGTTCTTGCATGCGACAAGACTCGCGTTCGTCCACCCGGTGAGCGGAGAGAAGATAGACGTTGAGGCTCCTCTCCCCGAAGATCTGTTGTCGGTGCTGCCTGCTGAACGGTAGTTTCACAATCATTCATCCGTAGGTACGACGCGCGCCGTCGGTGGTATCGTCGACTGACACGCCTGTAATTCGCGGGAGCACGAGTGCCAGTCAGCAGCCGGGGTAGCGGCAGTAGTTTCGCCCACCTGCATCTTCATACCGAATACTCGATGCTCGACGGAGCCGCCCGCATCTGTGACGTGATCGCTGCCGCGGTGGCCGATGGCCAACCCGCTGTAGGCCTCACCGATCATGGAGTTCTCTATGGGGCGGTCGACTTCTATCAACAAGCCACGTGCGCCGGTATCACACCGGTGCTCGGCATGGAGGGTTATCTGACGCCCGGTTCCCGTTTCGATCGACCGTCCCGACGAGAAGACGTCCGGTACCACATCACGATGTTGGCGACGTCTCAGATCGGATACCAGAACCTCATCAAGCTCTCGAGTCGGGCCTACCTCGAAGGGTTCTATTACAAGCCGCGAATGGATCGCGAATTGCTCGAAGCTCACTCTGAGGGGATCGTCGCCACAACCGGCTGTCTCGGTGGACATGTTCCCCAGCTGTTGGCTCCCGATGGCTCCGATGAAGAGGGCAATACGAGCGGTGAGCGCGACTTTGCTGCAGCTGTAGAAGCGGCTGGGATGTACCAGGACATCTTTGGCAAGGACAACTTCTTTGTCGAAATGATGGATCACGGGATTGAGGCACAGCGCAAGGTGCTGCCTGATTTGCTGGAAATCTCCAAGCAAATTGGGGCGCCATTGCTTGCCACCAACGATTGTCACTACACAACCGACTCCGAAGCAAAAGCGCATGACGCGTTGTTGTGTATCCAGACCGGTTCGGAGGTGAACACCCCGGACCGATTCAAGTTTCAGGGATCAGGCTATTTCGTGAAGTCCGCCCGGGAGATGCGCGAATTATTTTCGGACGACGAGTTTCCCGGTGCTTGCGACAACACCCTTCTGATCGCGGAGCGCGCCGAAGTGTCCATGGAGTTCGGGAGGACTTTACTCCCGCATTTCCCGGTACCCGACGGCGAAACCGAGGCGTCCTATCTCCGTGGTCTCGTGATGGACGGAGCCCGATTCCGGTATGGAGATTCCATCCCGAGCGAAGTGAAGGAACGGGTAGACCACGAACTCCAGGTGATCGAGATGATGGGATTTCCGGCTTACTTCCTGATCGTGTGGGATCTCATTCGCTACGCCCGCGACCAGGGAATTCGAGTCGGTCCAGCGCGGGGATCGGCGGGCGGGTCGATCGTGTCCTATTCCCTGCGCATTACCGATATCGATCCACTCGAGCATGGTCTCATCTTCGAGCGTTTTCTGAATCCGGGGCGCCGCGAGATGCCCGACATTGATATGGACTTCGATGAGCGCTACCGGTCTGAGGTCATCCGTTATGCGGCAGAGCGGTACGGCTCCGACCACGTCGCCCAGATCATCACGTTCTCCACCATCAAGGGGCGCCAGGCGATTCGCGACAGCGCACGGGTGCTCGGATTGCCATACAGCTTGGGCGATCGAATCGCCAAAGCCATGCCTCCTCCAATCCTCGGCCGTGAGGCAACACTCGAACAGGCGTTGACGCGGCCGGGGCCGGACGCTGACGACGTTACCCGTGACCTGCACACCGCTGCAGCCGGGTTGCGTGAGGTCTATCAGTCGGATCCCGAAGCTGCTCGGGTGATAGACACTGCTCGAGGTCTCGAGGGGTTGCGGCGCCAGGATTCGATCCATGCCGCGGCAGTGGTGATTTCTCCGCAGCCTTTGATGGACATCGTTCCCATCCAGCAGAAAGGTGAGGAGAACGAGATCGTCACTCAGTTCGAGATGCACGCTATCGAACAACTCGGCCTGCTCAAGATGGATTTCCTCGGTCTTCGCAATCTGTCGACGATCGAGCGGGCGCTTGACCAGATCGAGGCATCCGGGACTTCCCGGCCCGATATCGACTCGATACCACTGGACGATTCGGCCGTCTACGCGATGCTGTCGCGAGGCGACTCGATGGGAGTTTTCCAGATGGAGGGGTCCGGGATGCGTGCCCTCATGCGCAATCTGCGCCCTGATCGGTTTGATGACCTGATCGCTCTTATTTCGCTTTACCGCCCGGGTCCGCTTGGCGCCGGGACCCACAATTTGTATGCCGACCGCAAGAACGGCCAGGCCCCAGTGGAGTACCCACACACCGATCTCGAAACGGTGTTGTCCGACAGCTACGGGATCATGGTCTACCAGGAGCAGGTCATGCAAGCCGCCGAAGTGATGGCAGGTTTCTCGATGGAGGATGCCGACCGGTTACGTAAAGCGATGGGTAAGAAAATTCCTTCCGTCATGTCAGAACAGGAGGAGCTGTTCGTTGAAGGCTGTGTGCAGCAGGGACATCCACGGGAGCTCGGCAAGGAGTTGTTTGACCTCATATCGCACTTTGCCGGGTACGGATTCAACAAGTCGCACGCTGCCGGATATGCGCTCGTCGCGTACCAGACCGCGTGGCTTAAGGCGCATCATCCCGCCGAGTACATGGCAGCGCTTCTTACATCATCGAAGAGCAACAAGGACCGGACGGCCATCTATCTGAACGAGTGCCGGACGATGGGAATCAAGGTTCTGGTGCCGGACGTCAACACCTCCGATTCGGACTTCGTAGCTCGTAACGACACCGTGCCGTTCGGCCTCTCTGCGATTCGCAATGTCGGTGAAGGAGTGGTGGACCTCATCACCCAAGAGCGGATGAAGAACGGTGTCTACGCATCGTTTCAGGACTTTCTGGACCGGGTCGATCTCTCGGTTCTCAATAGGCGGACGGTCGAGTCGCTCATCAAGGCAGGGGCTTTCGATGCGACTGGCCTTCCCCGTAAGGGGCTGATCGCGGTGTTTGAGCAAATGCTGGATGCGGTCGTATCTCGTCGCAGAGCCGAGGAAATGGGCCAGTTCTCTCTCTTTGGAAAGGACGAACCGTCCGTCCAATCTGGCAGTATCGAGATTCCCGAGATGGAGTGGGATCAGCGCACCAAGCTTGCTTTCGAGAAGGAGATGCTGGGCCTGTACGTTTCGGACCATCCACTGCTGAGTGTGGGTCCTACGCTCCGAACTCTGGTGACGACCACGATCGCTGGCCTTTATGAAGAGGCAGATGGGGTTGAAGTGACAATTGGGGGTCTGGTCGGATCTGTGTCGCGCCGGTACACCAAGAAGGGCGAAATGATGCTCTTTTTCGAACTCGAAGATCTTGAAGGATCGGTCGAAGTTGTCACCTTCCCGCGAACTGTCCAGAAGGTGGGTTCGCTCGTTCGCGATGACGCTGTGCTGGTCGTATCCGGCCGAGTAGATCAGAAGGGCGATGGCGTGAAGCTGGTCGCACGGCGGATCTCGGAACCCGACCTGAGCGCGGAACAGGCCATTCGCCTGCGGATTCCAGCAGTGCGAATGTCGCAGGATCTGGTGACCGAGATGAAGCAGATTCTCGCCAATCATCCTGGGACGACGCCGGTGTTTATGCATCTCAGTGGCGAAGGCAACGACACCGTCGTTCGAATTGGCGCAGACCACTCCGTCGAGCCTCGTACGGCTCTGTACGCCGAACTGAGGGAAGTTCTTGGGCCCGGAGCGGTGCTGAGTTAATAAGAGTTGCGGGCTGCCGGTGGACGACGGCGACGATCTGTCTCTTCGATCGGGCCGACAAACCGTGAGGCGGTGACTAATAGTGACGCCGAAGAGCCGGCCATGCGGCGCGGCCTACCCTGGGGTCGACCGGCACGAGGAGGAATTCAATGGCTGCATTCGACGTCGAGGGCTTCTTGGAGCGGTTCGCTAGGCGTGCCGAAGCGGTCAAGGAGAGGGGAATTCCTCCTCTTGAAGGTGACGCTCGCAGGACTTTCATAGCATCGGCACAGCTGGATTTCACTGATTACTCGTTGGTGTCACAGGCGGCCTGGCTAATTGAGGAGGATGCGCTCGTGCTGAGGATTCCGCTGGGTTCTACCGACTGAAGAACTAGGTACAACGAAAGAGCAATACACCAGACAACACCTGCCGCTGAAGGGTTTTACTCCGCCGGGTCGACGATTCCCGCCGCGGCGCGGCGAGCGGCAGCGCGACGTTCAGAATCGAGACGCCCGAGGCCGTAGGTGTCATGATCCACGAACTGCATCGCGTTTGCGATGAGGGAGTGCCCCGCCTGATCACGGATTAATCGGTGCATCTCCTGACACACCCTTCGGTAGCCGGGGTGGCCGCCCTCCACGGTGCGCAATTCGAGAAGGTGGAGTGCCTCTCTGGCGTTCATCTGCATGAAGAACCTGATCCGATACGCGAGTGGAACCGCGTACTGGGCTGCACCGCGCCCTATGGCATCGACCAATAAGCGGTGGTTGTCGGCGGCACGTTCCATCACAGCATCCCAAGTGGGGGTAATTCCGAGTTCGACAATACTCTCGGGTATCACGTAGCCGTGGGTCGTTCCCAGTGTCTGCCATTCGAGCGTCATCATGCGGTGACGCTGCAGGTCGCGGAAGATGCCGTAGTCGCAAAGAATGTCGAATCGGTATCCAGATCGCTCCATGGCACGACCGGGTCGGTGCCGACGATTGGAGCGCTTCCCGACATACGCTTTGATCAGTCGCTCGCGCTCGGTATCCGAGAGCGAGCGCACGTGGCTCAGGAGCGCTGCATCAGGAGCATCAGTTACGGCGTAGAGTGCGGCGGCAGCAATCTTGAGTTCAGCCTCGGGGTCGAATTCGACCAGCTCGACCTCGAGATGCGGCTCTGCCAGAATGTCGAGTGATGCGCCCATTGCCTCCACAGAACGGGCAGTGTCGGCCAGGTAGGAACTCCGCGCTCCGCCGCGATCCGGGATGTCAACCCGCCTCAGGAAGGCCGGAATGATCTTGCGGAGCTCGACGAGCATGAGGTCGGCGTAGTCGCGTACTTCTGCGAGTGCACTCGACCTCATTCGCAGCAGGAGCATCTCGTAGGACTGACCCGTTGCGTAGATACCGACATTCGAGATCGTTGCAGCGGGAAGCAGCCCTCGGAGGTCGTCACACACCTTGGCGCGGATCGTGGAGCGATACACAAAGTCTGTGTCTTCGGTCGCTTGGGGGTGTAGCGTCTCGTAGTAGCGGGTCAGTTGGTCGGTCAGAGAACTGTACGACCGAAACAGGAAATCGATTTCTGTGCGGTACCTGTCGACGAGACCGGCGTCAGTGACTTCGGGAGGCGTATGGTAGCGGTAGCACCCGCCGAGCTGCTCGTCGTAGAAGATATAACGGGTGCTCTGCTCGAGGTAAGCG
>PVBE010422726.1_pt1 | contig 10668 bp, 7 predicted proteins | sample 1631181 | NCBI WGS metagenome assembly PVBE01 (sample SAMN08397723, study PRJNA350692) | Marine metagenome, whole genome shotgun sequencing project. | isolation source: water | place: Pacific Ocean | collected 2012-04 | reverse complement strand
GCCACCTTTGGCTTTTGAAGCCTTCAATGTTGTAGAGTCCGCTACCGCCGATGATTCCTATTCGATTTGGTGCGATAACAAAAAATGTTCGCCAAGAACACAGATGATTTGTACTGTGCCCACTAATCCGGATAGATTCGTTGGCCTATCGTTGCGTTCAACGAGGCTTGTCGCAAGTCGGGATTTTTCATGCCAAGACGGAACAACAAGTATTTTGATCCCATGGGGACACTGGCAGTGGTGATGGGTGGCGGTCAGGGCGCGCGTCTTTTTCCGCTTACCAAGCATCGAGCCAAGCCGGCTGTGCCGCTTTCAGGAAAGTACCGTCTCGTTGATATTCCCATCTCCAACTGTATCAATTCAGACATCAAGCGTGTTTATCTGCTTACGCAGTTTAATTCGGCTTCGTTGCATCGGCACATTTCCCAGTCCTACAAGTTTGACCAATTCACCCACGGATTTGTGGAGATTCTCGCCGCGGAGCAAACACTCTCTGACTCCTCGTGGTATCAGGGCACGGCGGACGCGGTGCGCCAGCATCTTGCTCATTTCTTGAATCATCGCTTCGACTACTTTCTCATTTTGAGCGGCGATCAGTTGTACAACATAAATTTCCGGGAGGTTATTACCCAGCACGTCGAGACCAAGGCTGAACTGACCGTTGCTACTATTCCAGTGCAGCGGGAGAGTGTGCCCGATTTCGGGATCATGAAAATCAGTGATGACAACCGCATTACTGAGTTCGTCGAGAAGCCGAAGAAGGAGTCGGTCATTGATTCACTCCGCATGCCCACTGTTACCAAGGAGCAGATTGGAGCGGCTGTAAAAGATGATCTGTACCTTGCGTCAATGGGAATCTACGTATTCAACCGTGATGTGTTGGTTCAGTTGCTCGACAACGATCTTACCGATTTTGGGAAGCATATTATCCCGTTGGCCCTTAAAAAATTGCGGGCTTACTCCTACGTGTATCAGGGATACTGGGAGGATGTCGGCACCATTCGCACATTCTTCGAGGCCAACCTGGATGCCGCGAGTGCGTTGCCAAAGTTTAATTTCTTCGACATGACTGCGCCCATCTTCACGCGACCACGCTATCTGCCGGCCAGTAAAATCAATGGCGCCACCATTGATCGTGCCGTCTTGAGTGATGGGTGCATCATCAACCGGGCGCAAATCTCCCACTCGGTTGTTGGCGTTCGAAGTATCGTTGGTGATGGGGCAATACTGGATCGGACGGTGGTCATGGGGGCAGACTTTTATGAGTCGGATGACTCCATAAGGCATCACCAGAAGAAAGGCGCCCCGCCCATGGGTATCGGGAATCATACCCGCGTGGAAAATACCATCATCGATAAAAATGCTCGCATTGGAGATGACTGTGTCATCTCGCCCGAAGGGAAGCCTGATCACTATGATGACCCCGAGCAGCGCTTCTTTATTCGGGATGGCATTGTTGTCATCCCCAAGAATGGTGTCCTAGCCAATGGCTCGGTGATTTGAGATCGACTGACTCAGTGTTTCAATCCCACCGTGTGCGATATCTTTGATCTTCAAACTCGCGGGGATGGTCCGTCCGGCAAACTGCCTTTGACTGAGGAGATGCTTCGCACCGAGCCCAGTGGCAATCTCTTTGGCCTTACGCAAAGTGCAGGCATGGGCTGGGATCCTGCAAATCTTTCGAATGATGCATATCTTATCCTAAATACCCACGGTGGGGTTCGTGATGGCGACGGTCGGTCCATTGCTTTGGGTTACCACACCGGACACTGGGAAATTGGCCTGCAGGTTCAGGCTGCGGCTGAGGCGTTAAAGGAGCACGGCTGTGTACCCTACGCGGCGCATTGCTCGGATCCCTGCGACGGTCGAACACAGGGAACGACCGGAATGTTCGATAGTTTGCCGTATCGTAATGACGCCGCGATGGTTATGCGTCGCCAAATACGCTCACTTCCCACGCGCAAGGGAGTCATTGGTGTGGCCACGTGTGACAAAGGGCTGCCGGCAATGATGATGGCTCTGGCAGGGATGAACGAATTACCCTGTGTGTTGGTTCCAGGCGGGGTGACTTTGCCTCCACGAGAAGGCGAAGATGCCGGTGCAGTGCAGACCATCGGTGCGCGCTATGCGCACGGTTTGCTTTCGATTGAGGAAGCTGCGTCTCTAAGCTGTAAAGCTTGTGGCACGCCCGGGGGAGGTTGCCAATTTCTGGGTACCGCGGCGACGTCGCAGGTGGTGGGTGAAGCATTGGGGTTGGCGCCTCTGCACAGCGCGCTGGCACCTTCAGGCAGCGCGGTTTGGCGAAAGATAGCTGTGGACGCTGCGACTTCGGTCCAAGGTCTTAAAGATCAAGGCATTGGCGTGCGGGATGTGCTGACCGAGGCGGCTATTCGTAACGCGATGGTGATCCATGCGGCTTTTGGCGGTTCGACCAATCTATTACTGCACATCCCGGCCATAGCGCACGCGGCAGGCGTGCAGCGCCCCACTGTGGATGATTGGGTCGAGGTAAATGCTGCGACTCCGCGTCTTGTAAGCGTAATGCCCAATGGCCCGGTTATGCATCCCACGGTTAATGTATTTCTGGCGGGCGGCGTCCCCGAGGTAATGCTTCATTTACGCGAATTGGGATTACTGGAACTCTCTGCACTGACGGTCAGCGGCCGGTCGTGGGGCCAAATGCTTGATGAGTGGGCAGTGAGCGAACGCCGCAGGCGCTTTCGTGAAATTTTAATGGAAAAGGAGCGTGTGGAGGCTGATGAGGTTATTATGTCACCAATCCGGGCAAAGGAACGCGAACTCACCAGCACGGTGACTTTTCCCAGAGGAAATCTCGCTCCGGAAGGGGCAATTATCAAGAGCACGGCGATTGACCCGGACGTGGTAGATTCCGATGGAGTATACCGAATGGAAGGCCCCGCAAAAGTTTTTACGAGCGAGGCTTCGGCGATTGAGGCGATCCGTGCCAATCAGATTCAGGCGGGAGACGTGATGGTGCTCGCAGGAATTGGCCCGATAGGCACCGGCATGGAGGAAACCTATCAGGTGACTTCGGCCCTAAAGTACCTTCCCTTTGGGAAACATGTGGCGGTGGTGACCGATGGTCGATTTTCGGGAGTATCAACTGGCGCGTGCATTGGGCATGTGGGCCCTGAAGCACTGGCTGGAGGCCCCATTGGGCGAGTGCGCGATGGAGACGTGATTAGGATCGTGATCGACTGCAACAAAAACACGGGTGCGGTGGACTTGGTGGGCGAGAGGGGACGACAATTTGACCCGGCGGAAGGTGCGTCACTGTTGAAGGAGCGGTCGCCTAATAAGCAGCTGGCTCCCCATCCGGCTCTCCCGTCTGACTCTCGCTTGTGGGCTGCACTGCAAGGAATCAGCGGGGGTGCGTGGGCAGGTTGCGTTTACGACGTGGATAAAATCGTGTCGGGCTTATCCAAGGGCTAGGAGTTGCCCTAGGTTAATTGTTCGTGTTTGCCGGTCGTCCTTCTCCTGGGGGAGGAATGGAGATTTGTTTGGCTTGCTCGTCTTTAGTTGCCGCCTTGTTCTTGGCCGCGAGCTCATAGATGTGAAACTGCTCCGCCCGGCGCTGTCCCTCGGCGACAATGTCGGGGGTTAACAGCAGCGCCAGGTGGTTGCGCGCCTCGACATGGTCCGGGTTGCCCTGTTCTGCGGCAAGGTGCATCCATTTGTAGGCCTCGGCCGGATCCTTGGCTACTCCGCTGCCTTCCTTGTAGGAGAGCCCGAGCAGATACTGGGCATTGGGGTTATCCTGTCGTGCAGCCTTCTCGTACCACTTGGCCGCATCCATATAATTGATTGGCACACCCTGACCGTTCTGGTGCATTACGCCTAGTGCAAACTGTGCGTCGGAATTCCCCGCCTCTGCGGCAATCTTGAAGAGCTCCGCTGCCTTTGCGTAATTTAGCGTGACTTCCTTACCAAGGTAAAATTTATAGGCCAAGTCCAGTTGGTCATCGGTACTCTTTGGGATGCCCTTTTCGATGGCGGCTTTGGCTAATGCCTGCCTTTTCCTGGCGGCGGATTTCTTGTTGCCACAACCGATGAATTCAGCCACCAAAAGGCCCAATAAGAAATATGCACAGGCACACTGCGCGCGCTTCCAACTTGTCTTCATGTTACCCTCCTTGACTAGGGATAGGAAAACCTAGCCGATTATATTGAAAAGTCAAGGTTTCAAGCAGGTTAGTGCTTATCGCTGTACAATGATCAGGACAGCAGCGGCTTCGGCGGTTTGGTGGACGGCCTCGGTGGGGCGGGCGCTTGGGCTGGCCGGGATCAGCTTGGAAGCTGCCTTGGGGGCGTTCTGCATGAAGGCATGGATGACCTCTGCCTTCAGTGCGTAGTTGACGTTTTGTGGCAGTGAACCGGTGAGGTCAAAGGTCTTTAGGTCATCAAGCCGGCAGGTTATTACGCCGAGGACATTGCCATTTGCCTCGTTGATAAGCGCACCGCCGGAATTGCCCGGTTGCACTGGCACATCGATCTGGAATTGACGTTGGTCATCCTGCATTCCCGAACGGCTGTTGATACGGCCGGCGGAATACTTGGGTTTTACACCTTGTACGGTAGTGTTTGGAAAGCCAATGGTGAATACAGGCTCTCCCAAGCGAGTGGTGCGACTGTCGCCCAGTGGCAGGGGCACAAACTGGCCTTCAACTTTCAGCAGGGCAAGGTCGTTCACCAGATCGCCCTTGATCATGTGTGCGAGCAGTTTCCGGTTTCCCGTGCGCACTTCAATTCGTTGTGCGCCGGTGACCACGTGGTGGTTGGTGATCAGATAGCCATCGGTGGTGATGAAAAATCCAGTCCCTGTGGATGGTCCCGGCAGTGCGCCGGCTTGGTCGGCGGGATAGAATTCACCGCGGCCTCGAGTTACAGCGCGGCGACGGGCGACGAATTGCGCTGTCTCCTGTTGTGCGTTGGCCAGTTGCTGTGGAGTCAACTTGTCGGTGATGGTCTGGCGATGTTCCTGAGCTGCCTCAAAGCCCTGCGCAGCGGCAAGGTTCATCCATTTGTAGGCCTTCACGAAATCCTGCGGCACGCCTTCACCGAGGTACAGGCTTGCTCCCAACAGGAATTGTGCGCGACCCAAGCCCTGTTCCGCGGCTGCCTCATACCATTTCGCAGCGAGCGCATGATCCTGCTTTACTCCGCGCCCAGTGGCATGCATGCGGCCGAGATTCAACTGCGCTACCGCGAGTCCCTGCTGAGCCGCTTTGGCATACCATTTCGTCGCGGACTCCAAGTCGCGCGGCACGCCGTTGCCACGTTCTTGGATTACCCCTAGATTAACCTGCGCGGCGGCATGGCCCTGGTTGGCCGCAAGCAGGTACAGTTCAGATGCTTTGGCTAGATTACGCGGCATACCTTGCCCATTAATGTAAAGACGGGCGAGGCTGAATTGCGCGATGGCGTCCTCTTTTGCCGCGGCACGCGCGAGCCAGTAGGCCGCCTTGTCAAAGTCCAAGGGCACGCCTCGCCCGGCGTAATGGCACAGGCCAAGCATGCCTTGGGCGCGAGTGTGATTGGACTTGGCAGCGCGTTCCATCCAGCGGACCGCCTCGGCCTGTTCGCCCGCGCGGAAATATCCCACGCCCATTTTAAACTGCACCTCGGCATCAACGGATTCCCCTTTGAGCGGTGCGGCAGCAAAAAGATTCGGTGCTAGAAGCAATGCAATTGCAACAGACACGATACGTAAAAAGTATCTTCCAACCCCCATCTAAAGAACATAATCCGTGACCGGTTTCTGGCAAGGTGCAGTTATGCACAGTTGTTGGTGTGTATAGTGATTTGTTTCGGAGATCAATGGTATTGTGTGAGCGAGTGAAGGCAGTAATTCTCTTGTTCGTGAACATTGCGTTCAAGCTTTGATTTTTTGGCTGCTGTATATTTAGCTGAACTTAATGCTGCTTTGGCGCGAAAAGATTCCTGGAGAATGGCTGCCTAAAGTCTTGGCCAATCTTGACTCAATCCTGATCGATCACTGTCACCTCGAACGCAAGGCCGCCGCCTCGGCTTTGAGCCTGATGAAATACCGTGAGCTCCACGGTCGCGTGCGCCGGTTGAATGCCATTGCCATCGAGGAATTGGAACACTTTAACCTGATGCTCGACTTGCTTGAGCGCCGCGGAATTCTCCTGGGGGCGCCCAGTGTCAGCCCGTGGATTCGCGGCCTCATGAAGGAAATACGAAAAGGACGGAGGGAACAGGTCATCGACCATCTCATATGTTGTTCGCTTATTGAGGGGCGCAGCTGTGAGAAATTCCAGGTGCTGGCGGAGGAGCTGAAGCCGGTCGATGCCGAGTTGGCCCGCCTCTATGGCAGTTTGGTCGAATCAGAAGCCAACCACTACGTCGATTACTGGCTTATGGCGCGCGACATAGATAATGGGGAGTCTCATCGGCGGCTGGATTTCTTTCTGGGGAAGGATGCGGCCTTGATTCGGCAGCCCCACGATCTGCCGTTGCTGCATTAACCCAGCCGCTCAAGCTTGGTGACGCGGCCGGTGGTGACCCATTCAGTGACGTAGATGTTGCCGTTATGGTCGAAGCAGGCATCGTGAGGGTGGACAAAGCGGCCGGCCTCCCACATGTCCGGCTTGTCGCGCATGGCAAATTTATTGGCGAGCACCTGCTTGGTCCACTCGGAATCATGCCCTAAGTGGTCAATGAGTTGGTTCTTTTTGTCGAACAGTGAAATGCGTGCGTGCAGATCAGGCACAAGCATCACCTCTCCGCGGATATCGATATCAGCTGGAAAGCTCAAGCCGTTGACAAATTCAAGGTGCTTGCCGTCAAGGGTAAAATATTGAAGACGCGCGTTGGCGCGGTCGCAGACGGCGATGGCAGGTTTTCTCCCCGGGCGATCATCCAGCCAGTGACCGTGCGGGGTTTTCATTTTCCCCGGCTCGTCACCAAACCCGCCCCAGCTTTGTACCCACTTGGCGTCCTTGTCATAACGGTGCAGATAATGGCTGCCGTATCCGTCGCCGATGACGAAGCCGCCATCAGGCATAAAGTTCACATTTGTGGGGCTGTACTTCGGTTTGTCTCCATTGTATTTGCCGGTCTCTTTTGGCAGCGTTTTGCTCCAGACGACTTCGCCGTTGAGAGTACTCTTGATGACTGTCTGTTTGCGTGTGTTCGAAAGATAAATGAATTCGTTGCTGCCCTCCTCGCGGATATCGATGCCATGGCCGCCTCCATATTGATCTTTGCCAAAGGATCGGACATATCTGCCCTGCTCATCAAAGATAACGACGGTGTCACTGGGCTCTCGGCCATTGCCACGATGGGTGACATAGATGAGGCCAGTTGAGTCAACTGCCACCCCGTGCGTGGTTTGCCATTTGATGCTGGGGGGCAACTGGCCCCAGTTATGGTGGCAGGCGTAACGAAAATCTCCCTTGCCGATGATGGCGGGCTTGGTGCTGACCTTGTTCTGGGCGTTGAGAATGATCGGGCCAACAAGTGCAGCAGCACCGGCGGTCCTCAAAAATTGTCGGCGGGTAGCTTTCACATGAAAATGTGGCAGATTGTACTGTCGGCAGTTGCTGCAATGGTGCGGTCAAGAGGACTCGAACCTCCACCCCTTTCGGGACTACGACCTCAACGTAGCGCGTCTGCCAATTCCGCCATGACCGCTGGGAAATCCCAGCTTGCGTCAGGAGTATGAGGCGAGCAAGTGTATTCTGGATTGTCCCCTCGCTTTAGCCTTGGCGTGTCGCGTGAATGCATTTAAGAAAGAGGCATGCCCGAGATTGACGAGTCAGAACTGCCCAGGGAGTTGCGGGGCAAGTATGATCATGCACTTGCGGCAGTGAACAAAAAAAATTACGATTATGCCATCCTGCTTCTAAAAGATTTACTGAAGCAGGTGCCTGGGTTTGTGGAAGGTCGGATAATATTGCGTGAGTCACAGCGCAAAAAGAAGGGCGGGGGAGGCTTGTTCAGCAAGATTGTGGGCACCGCCACCGGCAGTCCGGCTTTAGCAAAGGGCGAAATGGCCCTGCGTAAAGGCGACTATGCGACTGCGTTGACCCAGTCTGAGGAAGTGCTCACGGATGACCCTGAAAGTAAGTCAGGGCACCGTCTGCTTGCCGAGGCAGCCAATGCTATGGAGTTGTCGCGTACGGCACTGGCTAGCGTGCAATTGCTGGTAAATCTGACACCGGAGAATAAGGACAATTGTCAGTTGCTTGCTAGTGTGCTGGAGAAACTGGGTGACTATGATAAAGCCGAGGTAATATTGGGTAAGTTGGTCAGCAAGCACACCAACGATTATAAACTTCGCCAAGTATATAAGGATTTTTCCGCTAGAGCGACAATCAAACGCGGCAAGTATGAGAAGATATCCAGTGGCAAGGGCAGTGTGAACGATGTGGTTCGTGACGAAGATGAGGCTGCTGCCACGTCTCGCGGGCAGATGGTGCAAAAGCCTGTAGAGGTGCTTCAGCAGATGATTTTTGAGAAAGAGCAGGAATTCCAAAAGGACACAAATAACCTGCGCATTGCCTGTGAGATTGCCAAGCTGAATGTGCAGGCGAAGAATTTTGATCGTGCCCTTGAGTATTATGATTTTGTGGCCACCAACGGCATGGCGGGTGACGCTTCGATAGACAGGCTTATCAGTGATGCGTGCCTTGGGCGTTTCGATCATCGGCTTGCGCAGCTCGATGAGGGCGCGGAGGATTATGCGGGGCGAAAGTTAGCAATTGAGAAAGAGATTCGGCTCTTCCGATTGGAGGACTGTCGTAAACGTGCGAATAAGTATCCGTCAGATATGGATATCCGGTTTGAACTGGGCGTGGCCTGTTTTGAGGCAGAATTGTACGATGATGCTGTGCAGGCCTTTCAGCGTGCGCTTGCCAGTCCGCAATACAAGCATCGTGCGAATGGCTACCTTGGGCAGTGCTTTGCATTGCGCGAAATGTATGAATTGGCCGAGCGTTCGCTGCTTGCGGCCATTGATGAGCGTAAGGGATTTAACGAATTCAAGAAGGAGGTCATCTACAATCTCGCCAGTGTGTACGAGAAAATGGGTCGCAACGATGAGGCTTTTGAACGTTATCAAGAGGTGTACGAACACGATGTTGGCTATCGCGACGTGTCAAGCAAGGTCGACAATTATTACACCATCAAAAAATCCGTATCAAAGGCTGCGGCGGGTGGAGACGTTTCGGTTTCTCCTGTGGTGGGATCTGGAGCTGCTGCACCGCGGCAATCGGTGGGCAGTGGTCGCTACACTCTATTGCGTCAGCTTGGCCGCGGTGGGATGGGTGTCGTGTGGTTGGCGCGTGACGGCGAATTGGATGAGGACGTTGCCTTAAAGCTATTGCCTGAGGAGATGGCTGCTGACCCCGTGGCCCTCAATGAACTCAAACGTGAGACATCGAAGAGTCGTCGATTGTCGCATCCCAATATTGTGCGGACTCATGACTTGGCGCAAATGCCCAATGAGCCGCCATTCATCAGCATGGAATTTGTTGATGGTGGAATGCTGGAAGCCATGCGACTGGAGCAACCTGAACAGGTTTTCCGATGGGATGACTTGGAGAAGTGGTTTATGCAATTGTGCGATGCGCTGGAATATGCGCACGGACAGAAAATTGTTCATCGCGATCTCAAGCCTGCGAACATGATGATCACTCAGGCCGGTGATTTGAAGCTGGCTGATTTCGGGATTGCCGCCTCCATGGCTGACTCACTCAGCCGTTCCTCCATGCGCAATGTCATTAGCGGCACGGCCACCTATATGAGTCCGCAGCAGTTGCAGGGTGATGTGCCCCGTGCGACAGACGATATTTATGCGATGGGTGGAACACTCTATGAATTGCTCTCCGGCCGGCCGCCCTTTTACACGGGCGATTTGACATACCAGATCATCAACGTTCAACCACATCCGCTGGCCGAGCGATTGAGGGAGATGGGGGTTGAGAATGAGATTCCGCCACACATTGATGAGCTGGTGATGGCCTGTTTGGCCAAGGAAACTGCGCGTCGACCGCAGAGCGCCAGCGCCGTTGCGGAGTGGATTCGTACGAAGGGTAAGTCCAGTTTGGTTCCTGCGGCCGATGAGGCGACAACGGGTGGCTGAAAGGAATGGTGTTTCGCCTCGTTTTGTGTAAATTCTGATCTTCGCTTTTTTGATAAAGGGATACTTATGTTGATTTATTGCGCTGAATTATTGTTGTGCCGGGCTTTAGGTTCGCTAGCACTGAAAACGGCGACTTATGATTAAGAGGTGTGCCATTACAATCTTAGGCCTGTTCGCGGTCTGTTTAACTTTGTCGGCCGGCACGGTACGGTTGCTTGATGGCAAGAGTTACTCGGGCTATGTGCGTTTTATTGATGGCGACATGTTGGCGATTGGCCCGGCCAAGGGGGAGTTGGTCAAGGTGCCTTTGGCCAAGGTGGGGTATGCGAGCTTTGAGCCGCCAGATGATCAGGAGAAACTGCAGGCTGGCACATCGTTGGCCGGTAAGGGCACGGGGCTCATGGGCACATATTTTAGCCGCCCGGGCTTCAAGGGAAAATCCGTATACCGTGTCGATGAGGTGGTGGATTTTCACTGGGGAATGGAGCGGCCGATGTTTGACGTGAACCGTGACTACTTTTCCATTCGCTGGACGGGCG
>PVBE010212844.1_pt1 | contig 10668 bp, 10 predicted proteins | sample 1631181 | NCBI WGS metagenome assembly PVBE01 (sample SAMN08397723, study PRJNA350692) | Marine metagenome, whole genome shotgun sequencing project. | isolation source: water | place: Pacific Ocean | collected 2012-04 | reverse complement strand
GAAGCAAAAATGGGGATATTGGAACATCTGGGAGAGTTGCGATCCCGACTGATCCGGTGTTTAGTTGCGATAGCAGTTTGTTCTATTATCGGATGGATTTTTTTTCATCAGATACTGGAATTCCTGCTTGACCCTTACTGCGACACTTTGGGCCAGCGATGCACTTTACGAGTAGATGAACCTTTGGAAGGGTTAAACACACGATTCATGGTTGCACTTTACACAGGGATAGGACTCTCGATTCCTGTATTGCTATGGCAGGCGTGGCAATTTGTAAGCCCAGGTTTACATAAGCACGAAAAGAGGCATGGAGCATCGTTTGTCCTATCAGGGGTGCTCCTTTTCGTGGTGGGGTGCGGTCTAGCATTTTGGACTCTTCCGCGTGCCTTGGACTTCCTTATTGATATCGGGGGAGAAGACCTACTTACTGAATTCAGAGCACGAGCCTATATCTCGTTCATCATAAAGATGATGCTCGCATTTGGAATTGGATTTGAATTTCCTTTGTTCCTAATTTTGCTACTTAAACTCGAAATTCTCGATTACAGGACATTGCGAAAACAATGGCGTTACGCAATAGTAGGAATAGTAATATTGGTTGCTGTTATTACTCCTAGTGGTGATCCTATTTCTTTACTTGCATTAGCAGTCCCCATGTACCTTTTCTATGAAGCAGCTGTGTTCTATGGATGGATGCGCGCTAGGAAATTAGCGAAGTCTACAAAGGAATTAATCAGTTAATGAGGAATCGTATGGGACAGTTGGATAATTGGACAGAGGAATTCCTAATTGACGAAACGTTTCCTATTGCGAAATCAGATCAAGAAATAGTGAGTTTAGTCAATTCGGGTATAACACTTATGCGGCTTGCATCCGGTAATATCCATAGGACTTTAGGGGGGAAGGGGAATTCAAACGTTGCTTTGCCGACAACTGGAACGCTGTGCCACATAGACCTCGGCTGTATACGGTTAGCAAATGAGCGGTTCTATTTCGCAAGTCATTGTTCCCTACGTCGAAACTATTTTAGCACCAAGGGAGTTCTCGTGATGAACGCAGAATTCTACAAAAATCGAAGGGTATCCGTTCGGGGCCATCCAGGTGATGGAAAATTCGAAGTACTGACTTCTGAACTTAAATTGATTCAGTATCTTTTGGCATCTAAACGTTCAGAATCCGGAAATCATTTACCCCACCCAGACCTGAAGGTAAGATCAACTGCTCAATATGAAGTTTCTTTCCCGCACCAGATGCGCGTTTATGCTGATGGAAGGTTAATCGGGAGATCTGATGAAGTAGAGATTAGCGTCGTCTCGCGGGCTGTTAAAGTGGTGATTGCTTGATAATTTTCATCAATTTTTGTACCCTCCCCACATTCATCGAAAACGCGACGTATTCTCAAATGTCGTGAGTGCATACATTGCAGAAGAATGGTCAGATGAAGAAGCTGACGTTTTACGACGATATTTCACGAACTTAGACCAACCTGTTTTTGCACTTGTTAACCTCCCAGAGGTCGTTAAGGGCGCTTTATTCGCTAGGTACAGTAGGTCGGCTAAGAGTTTGAGAAGGCTCTTTCTCGATGAGTTTCTCGGCGACTTAGATATTGAAGGAGACCAGAGTATTGATGCGACGATTGGATTAAGTCATGCAGAGAAGCTCTATCACCGAATCTTTTTTGAGTACGGAGATGACTCTGTAGCTCAATTAGGCGGTGTGCATCTGGCATGCGAGCAGGCATCCAACCTGCTTACAAAAGTACTTGAGTGGGGACGGTTGATGAGCTATTTAGAGCAATCGACTAGGTACATATCGTACGACAGTCGCCTAGGAGGTCGATACCGATATTACCGTGATCCTGAAATACTCAACTCGTCTTTTGGGACAAGGTATGTGGGTGATATGGACCGTATCTTCGATATCTACTCTGAGTTGATACCGCCTCTGCAAGATTTTGTCAGGGAGTCATTTCCTAAACACCCTGATGATTCCGACTTTATTTATCGCCAAGCAGTCAAAGCAAAAGCGTTCGATGCATTACGTGGACTATTGCCTGCATCGGCTCTTTCTAACGTGGGCATATATGGAACCGGTCAAGCTTACGAAGCTTTGCTACTTAGGATGCGTTCCCACCCACTTCCCGAATCGAGATTATATGCAGACCTCATGTTGGGAGAGTTGCGGAAGGTCATCCCATCATTCCTAGAGCGGGTTGATTTAGAAGATAGAGGGGTTGTATGGAGCGACTATCTCGAGAATACGCGCGAGGATACGAAGGATATTGTGGCATCCTTGCTTCAAGAAGGAACACCTATTGACCCTTCTCCAGTTGTTAGGCTTGTCGATTTTGATCCAAGTGGAGAAGACAAGATGATTGCTTCAATGATGTATTCCCACTCAAACTTGCCAGAAGAACAATTGCAGCGCCGTGTCGCGGCGATGAACACAGAAGACAAACTAGCACTTGTCCGTGCATATGTTGGAGATAGGACTAACAGGCGCCATAAACCAGGCCGTGCTCTTGAGCGGCCATTTTACCGCTTCGATGTTCTTGTTGATTACGGTGCATTTCGCGATCTGCAACGACATCGAATGTTGACCATGGAATGGCAGCAGCTAAGCCCAACTCATGGCTATACCCGACCGCCGCTTATAGACGCTGCTGGAATGTCTAACGCATTTGATGAAGTTATGGAAAGGTCAGCGTCGTTATACGACCTACTACTTGACGATTTCCCGGACCAAGCTTCCTATGCCGTGAGTCTGGCCTACAAAATTCGCTTCAACATGAATATCAATGCACGCTCTGCGATGCACTTAATTGAATTGAGAACAACACCTCAGGGCCACCCCTCCTACCGTGAAGTGGGTCAAGAAATGTACCGACTTATTAATGAAGAGGCTGGCCACCGCGTAGTCGCTGAGATGATGAAATATGTTGACCTCACTGATGAAACAGATCTTGAAAGGCTCGCTAGTGAACGACGTGCAGAGGAGAAAAGGCAACTCTCGCCTTAAAAACATCGTATGATAAATCAAGAAAAGATCGAATTTGTCACCAAAAGCTATCAAGAAAGGCCTATTATCCCCCGATAAGGAAAAGGTTTTACTATGGCTGACGATTCAAAAGAAGAAGTCGAAGACTTCGAAAAAGATGATGATGAATTTGGCGACGACGCGCCTGATGATGATGAATTTGGCGACGACGCGCCTGATGATGATGAAATCGATGAAGCTTATAATGGTGAAGATTTCGATGAAGATGCCGAAATTTTCGACGACGATGACGATTTTGCTGACGACAGCAGCGAGTCAAAGGCGAGCGACAACGATGAAGAAGAAGAAGAAGTAGAAGCAGACTTAACAGCTATTCTCCAAGAGCGGATAACCTCCGAAGACGATGATGAAGGGAAGGAAAGTGAAGCGCCCAAAAAGGGTGATACTGAAGAGGCTAGCGTCGTTGCGAAGCAAGACGATGAAATGAATTGCCCAAGCTGCTTTCTGCTAATAAGTAAATCTGCAATAGAAAAAGACGGCGAGTGCCCTCACTGTGGCGCCTCGGTGTGACTTTCCTTAAATGATGTTCGAGTCTGCTCGGATCGCTGAGCAAAACGATAAAGAGGATTTTTCGCGACTACATAAAATGTCACGAGTGGAGATTCAGGAGCATAAGGGAGCGGATCTTTGGCAGAAAACAACTGCGTTATCTGCGAACTCTGAATCTTTATTTTCTGAGATCATCGATCATCAAGGATTTGTTTTCATAATTGGTGCGTACGATGACTGCCCTTGTGGCTTCATGGTTGCCCAATGGGTTTCGATATATGACAGCATGTCGCTAGATATTAAAGAAGTTTTCGTCGACTCGAAAATGCGATCTGTTGGTGTCGGTGAAGCAATGATGGACTTATTAATCAATACAGCCGAAAAGTCATCGGCAGTGTCAATCGTTAGCCGTGCATTGCCCGGTGATCGGCAACTGAAGAATTTTTTTGAGAGATATAAAGTCACTGCAAGAGTCATAACAGTGGAACGAAAGCTGTAGCAAGACAGTATTGAAGTTTGCCTAGGTTACTGATCGAGTTCCTTTGGAAAAAGAGCTGCTATGTCCGGAATGCGGTCTGCATTCTTCTTAATGACGCTTAAGAGGTCTTTAGTTGGCTTGCTTGGAATTCCAATTGGAACCACTTTTAGCCGGACTGGTGAGTAGGCGACTGCTTGAATGACCACGCTCCAGCGGTGCGATGAAGTCTCACCGTCAAGAGAGGTATTAGCGAGATTAACGAGTGCGCTCATAATGTGCTCAGGAAGTAGAGTACCCGGTTTAGGCGGGTGAGAGCTGAGATTAAGGGCACGGACAGATTTCCCATCAGAAATGGCTTTCTCGATCTCTGTTAGCCAGCGCCCATGTTCTAGTTCAAGTCGTTCCCTTAATGCTGTTTCAAGCTGAGATTGGACGCTTGAGAGTTCTTCAGATCTCGCCCATTGGCCGCCAGCCGCAACGACAGAACGAAAATCACGCAAGTCAATTTCCTTCGCGCTCTGCAAAACGGCGTCTGCTTTGTCATGCCATTCGGCAGTCCTTAGTTGTGTATTGACTTTCTCTGCGTATTGCAATATTTCAGTATCAAACCCTTCTGGGAGGGCCATTTTCTTCATAGTTTTCCGGAGACTAGGGATCCCCCCTCTTAGGAGTTCATTTGCTAGAGGTTTATGCAGTTCGGGTAGGGTAGCGACAAAGGAATTCCTGTGAGAACGCTTAGCTTTAAGGCGCTTTCCGCGGTTCGGAGCTCCGGTTCTGCGGATTTTTTTCTTGTCACCATCTCCAGATGGTCGACCTTGTTTGGATTGGGATTTCTTTCGATTCGAAAAATCTTTCTTTCTGTCCTTTGGTTTACGCTTCTTGCCTTGTTTAGATCGATTCTTTTTCACAAGTTGCGTAGTGACGCCGAAGTCTTCGTTCTTTGTCCCGAAAATTTTGAGAGTCTCAGGATCCTTACGGACATCTTTCTTAGGAACGACACGAAGTATCTCTATCCCGTCTATATGGAAGTCAGCCTCGACACGAAATGAGTCGCCAATTTCAACACCACTAGGTAGAAGAGAGCTTTTTATCGTTCCTTTTGGCTCTCTGGCACCAAGTGCGCGCCAATTGAAGTCCTCAGAGTCTGTTCTACTAGTTATTTCAATTTCAATTCGGCTAGACATGCCTTATTACGCTATCTCAAGTTATGTCCTTTGAGGACGTTGAAGACGCTAGAAATTACTATCAGCGAATAAATACAGTAAGATGAGGGTCACAACCGGGGAGCTTGGAGTACCAGGCTGAGAATGTGGTCACTTTACCACTTACCCTATACCTGATCTGGATAATGCCAGCGGAGGGAAACACAAATGAGGAAGACAACACTAGAACGAATAGGGCTTCTATTGGCGTGTCCTATGTTGATGTCATTGGGCCTTAGCTGCTCTAATGATGGAGAACTAGAAAGTAACAGCACGTGCTTCCAAGAGCCAGACTTGCCTCCTATAGAAATACCGTCTTCGGCGGATATTGATCTTTCTGGGACAACTATTGACTTAATCGTCTATGGCGCATTCCTTGCACCGGAAGGAGCATTTGAGAGGTTTACAGCTGAGACAGGAATAACTGTGAACCTCCTCCAAAGCGCAGATACAGGAACCATGGTTTCACAGTCGGTCCTAACTTCCGGCGATCCTATAGCTGACGTAATGTTTGGAATCGACAACACATTTTTATGTCGGGGATTAACAAATAACATTTTTCAACCTTATGAGGCATCAACACTTGGCCAGCTTTCTAGCGACCTAGTGCTGGACCCTCACTATCGAGTTACACCAGTTGATTATGGAGATATTTGTGTTAATTATTGGATAGACAAAGTTGGGATAGAGCCATCAACAATTACACAATTAACATCTTTGGAATACTCTGGAGAGTTTGTTACACAAAATCCTGAAACTTCCGCCCCTGGAATGGGTTTTTTGTTGGCGACGATTGCATATTTCGGAGAAGACAAATGGCAAGATTTTTGGACAGATCTACGCGAAAACGACATAGCAATACAGTCAGGATGGACTGAGTCGTATTATGGAGATTTTGTTGCTGGCGAAGGGGGAGATCGAACAATTGTTACGAGTTATCTAACTAGTCCAATAGCAGAATTTATCTTTGCGCCTGAACCTTTAGATACTCCTCCTACAGCAGTTATAGGGGACTCCTGTTTCAGATCGATAGAGTTTGTTGGGGTATTGCGTGGTACCGATGAGCCAATAGCTTCGGCGTTGTTAGTTGATTTTCTGACTTCAACTTATTTCCAAGAGCTACTCCCAGAAACAAATTTTGTGCTTCCAGCCAATACCGATGCTGTTCTGCCAGATGTCTTTCAAAAATTCCTCCCAAGTAGCGTAAATTCAGCAACTCTTCCACCTGAACGAATTGATGCCGCTCGGGACCAGTGGACCGAACAATGGACTCAAATTGTTTTACGATGACGACTCTCGAAGGATTTCAAAATCTGTCGCCCAGCGAAGTAGCCATCTAAAATTCTCAACTGGTTTTTCAGTAATCGTCGTTGTTGGCTTTTTTGCTGTTTTCTATTTCGGTCCACTTGGGAGAATTCTCTGGTATGGGTTATCGCCTGAAAATATATCGAGAGTTTTTGGTGCTCAATCCACATGGAAAATCATGTGGTTCACATTATGGCAAGCTGTAATATCAACAGTTGTCTCGCTGTGTGTAGGGGTACTTATTGCAAATATCCTCACGAGGTTTAACTTTCGGGGGAGGGGAGCGCTGCGAATACTCGCAACTATCCCATTTGTTATGCCAACGGTAGTTGTAGCATCTGCTTTTCTCTCCATAAATTCGATATTTCACCTTGAAGAAAGCATATTTAACCTAGAAGGTACACCCTTTGGAATCATCGCCGCCCATGTTTTTTTTAACACTGCAATAGTCGTTAGAACACTAGGCGGCTGGTGGGGGCAACTAACTTTAGAACCCGAATACGCGGCTAAAACTTTAGGGGCTGGAACATTTAGAACATTTTGCCTGATTACTTTGCCACGTCTAAAACCTGCACTGATTGCCGCCGGTTCATTGACCTTTCTATTTACTTTTACATCCTTTGGTATCATTCTCATTCTCGGCTCCCTTAAGCAAGCAACTATTGAAACAGAAATATGGAGATATGCCACACAACGTACTGACATTGATACGGCGGCAGCTCTAGGTATCGCTCAACTCGTAATTGTTGTTCTCATGCTTGTGACAAATTCTCGCCTTCGAAATAAATACGGTACATCAGAGCTCGGGTCACTCGCGTCAAACAATGACAACATATATGTTTCGCGCTATAGAAAAACCCGACTCTACTCCGGAATTGCTTTTATAGTGCTCTTTCTAGGAACCCCATTAGCTCTATTGTTTGAACGATCGTTGCGAAGTACTAACGGTTACTCATTGAAGCATTATCAAGAAATATTTACTGAAAGCCAGTCAGGGCGATTTAGTATATTCGAGACTCGAACGGCGATTATCAACTCAATTACCTGGGCACTTCTCGCTATGGCCATTGCAACTTTCCTAGGATATTTAGCTGCAATTCTGCTATCAACTCCTTCGACAAAGATAAGTAAACCCGCAGACGTACTCTTCCTGCTCCCGTTAGGTACATCTGGAGTACTGCTGGGCTTTGGAATCATTGTGACACTGAATAGCTCGTTTTGGGACATCAGATCAAGCTGGTGGATCATTCCAATAGCACAAGCAGTCCTCGGAGTCGGATTAGTAGCACGGATAGTAGGTACAGCGTTACGAGACATTAATCCTGAAATACGTGATGCGGCAAAGGTTCTTGGGGCATCAGATAGAAAAGTGTGGCGCCACGTAGATTTGCCTATTATCTCAAGGTCTCTAATCGCAGGAGCATCGTTCTCATTCGCAATTGCTATCGGGGAATTCGGTGCAACTGCTTTTTTAGTAAGACCACAGCGACCAACTATTCCAACTACAATATTTAACTTACTGGGGAGACCTGGAGCAGCCACATTCGGTCAAGCAATGGCTCTCTGCGTCGTGTTAGCAGCAATCACAGGACTATCTGTGGGCCTCCTTGATAGAACCGGAAGGGTGATGCGTAATGCGACATAACGGACTAATAATTGAGAGCCTTAACGTATCTATCCACGGGCAAAAGATTTTGCGCGGAGTCTCAGTCGATGTTGAGCCGGGGAGTATAACCACACTATTGGGCCCAAGTGGGTGCGGGAAAAGCACTCTACTCAAAACAATAGTTGGACTTCTTGAAATCGACCACGGCAGCATCAACCTGAACTCAAACAGTCTTATACCGGTTCCCGTTCACAAGAGGGGAATAGGTTTAATGTTTCAAAGTCAGGCACTTTTTCCACACAAAAACGTGGAGCAAAATGTTGCCTTCGGCCTCCAAATGCAAGGTGAGAAAGCAGAGCAATATAGGGATAAAGTCTCGGAGTTGCTCGACATAGTTGGGCTATCGGGATTCAACAAACGAAATGTAGGCACGTTATCTGGAGGGGAAGGCCAGCGCGTCGCTCTGGCTCGTGCATTAGCTCCCAAACCAAACGTGTTACTTTTGGACGAGCCGTTCAATTCTCTAGATAGGTCATTGAGAACAAAGCTGCTCGAAGAGGTTCGCAATATACTTAAAATGCTAGATATCGCCGCAATACATGTGACGCATGACTGGAATGAAGCTACGTACATGGCAGACAGCATGGCTTTCATGAATGAAGGTCAAATCATTAGAACTGGAACGATAGAGGAAATATTAGCGAACCCGCAATATTCTATTGTGGCTGATTTGATTGGGATGGAAACTATTTGGTTTCCTGAGTTCTTTGAAGAGAACGGAATTGCCTTCTTCGAGACCCCGTGGGGGAGAAAAGAAGCCAATTTAGCAAATCAAAATAGTATCGCCGCTTTGATTAGGCCTGAAAATGTTCACATAAGCAGAGATGGTATTCAAGCGGAAGTCCTAACCAAAATATCCACAGTCGGAGAATGGATATTGAAATGCAGAGTGGCACCTGATTTTACTGTGGCTGTAAAAACAACGAATAATTACTTAACAGGAGACCGGGTCAGTCTTCAATTAGATTTGGAAAGTATTGAAATGCTCGAAATCCACTAATGATTATTGATCGAATTCTCGAGCGATTAGCTCATACGATCGAAGTCGTTGACTGTGGTCATAGCAGATAGTCACGAGAAGCAACTCTTCAGCACTATAGGCATCGGCTATTTCACAGAGTTGAAGCTTGACATCTTTCGGGGTGCCGACAACCATAGGGCGACTAGGTGATTGAAAACGTAGCTCATTGAATTCCTCGTTTACATCATTAACGTGACTAGTATCTGGAATTGGTCCGCGGAGGCCAGTGGATCTCCAAAGTTCAAGGCTCGATAGCATTTGCAGGGCTTCTTCCTCAGTGTCTGCGCACAATACACTGACGCCAACACTTACTTCTGGCACGGGGTTGTGTTCAGAAGGGGAGTAGTGCTCGCGGTAAAGGTTGCATATACCTGCACCATTGCCGTTGATGAAGTGTGCCCAGCTTAGAGGTAGTCCACAATGTGCAGCCACACTCGCCGATCCATCGCTAGATGCTAACAGCCATAATTCTGGGGCTGAATCAGTTGCAGGTAATGCTTCTACTCCCGATAGAGGACCTGCTGGAATTGCCTGTCCATTTATGAGCTGTCGGAGCGCTAAAACAGACTCAAGATAATTTTCAGACCCAGATGCGTTCCCTGTGGACTGGAATGCGTATGCAGTTTTAGCATCTGAGCCGGGCGCTCGCCCTAGCCCGAGATCTATGCGGTCCGGATGCAATGCTTGAAGGACTTTAAAGTTTTCAGCTACCTTTAATGGGGAGTAGTGGCTTAGCATCACTCCGCCCGAACCAACACGAATCTTTTTGGTGTTCTCGGCTATGTGGCCGATCAGAATTTCAGGGCTCGAACCAGCTAAGCCATGCATTCCATGGTGTTCAGCGACCCAGTACCGGTAGTACCCTTCGGCATCGGCGAGCATAGCCAGCTCAATCGAGTTGCGTAATGCCTCTGATGGGGAAGTGCCTTCGGGTACTGGGCTTTGATCTAATACAGAAAGACGCACAATATATATTCTCATTAATGCTTGATCAAGTCACATCACGAAAGAAAAGTCATATAGGAGCCTATGTTGGAGACTGGCCCAGAACTCCCGCAGTGAATGAGATTCTTTAAGGCCAAAAAGCATTTCGTTGGGGAAATGTATGATAAAGATGTTAGGTGTAACTCTTAGAAGGAGAAGTATGAAACCTAAACTTTTACATGCCTGGGTTAGTAACAGAGCAAGCGACTTAAGGATGATGGTGCTTGTCTATACGGCAGCAACAATCGGAACTCTATTTCTGGTTCGTGATGCGGCTGGCTTTGGTAGCGAAATGCAATTTGCAATTGCTGCAGCAATTGTCTCATTCGGTGTAAATGCAATTGTCTGGATTGATGGAGCTATCGCTGATATAGGAGCGAGTACGTCCTCAATGGATGAAGATCTCGCTAATTCTGAAATGGGCAAGAACTTTAAGAAAGCACCATTCATTATTTTTCGGCTTATG
>PVBE012316980.1_pt1 | contig 10669 bp, 10 predicted proteins | sample 1631181 | NCBI WGS metagenome assembly PVBE01 (sample SAMN08397723, study PRJNA350692) | Marine metagenome, whole genome shotgun sequencing project. | isolation source: water | place: Pacific Ocean | collected 2012-04 | reverse complement strand
GGTCTGCTGCCAACCCTCCTGCAGCTGCTCCTCAATCTGAACGGAGAAGCGCTCGAACGCCCCGTCCGACACGAAGGGTGCCAGTTCCTCCAGGTCCTGCGCACACCACCCAGCCTGAGCCTTGTGGAACGCCACCTCGACCCGCGACAAGAAGGCGTCGCGCACAAAGCCCGGATCCCGAGCATCGAATTCATCCCAGTTGACGTGACGTTCATAGTGCTTCAAGACACGTCGCGCCCTGCGGATCACGCTGCGCTCCTGCACCGCCTTGGCCTGCTTGGCGCTGTACACCATAACCACCGCGACCCCGATGGAGACGGGCACCCCGACTACCGGAAACTCAATCACAAGTCGAATGAGGTAGTAGACGAGATATCCGATGCCGTCGCCGGAACCCCCTCCGCCTCCAAACCCTCCACCTCCTCCGCGGCCGCCTCCGAACCCTCCACCTCCCCCGATTTGGCACAGGGTCACGAGCGGCTGGAGCTTGATGAGGAGGAGGTACACGGCTAGCCCCTCAGTCCCACAAGGTCGTCGGCCCTGCCGGATTCACTTCCATCGTGCCCTTGCAGCGGGGGCAGGGGCGGGATTCATCCCAGGGTGTAAGGTCGTTGCCTTCGCATTCGGGGCATTGATTCAACTCGTCCGTTGATATCAGAGCCGGAATGCGGGTTCCGACCGTGACGTCCACTACCTCGCGGCAGGTGGTGCAGATCATGGTCTCGGTTTGGGCGACGAATCCGCAGTCCCCACCACCGCTGACCTCGGCAGAGTAGCCGCAGCCCGGACAGCAAAAAGCGTAGAGCGATCCCATGCACAGGAGGAGAACCCGGCCGGCCCCGTGCCGCAAGTAGATCCTGGCCACCGCCGGCTTGGCACCGGCGGGAGCGCCTCCTGAGATGCTAGAATGTGGATTGCATGTGATCGCACATGCCCCTCAGCATGGAACCACGCCAACCAGCCAACCCCGCAGAGTGGACCGGAGGCCCTTCCGACTGGAAAGAGCATCCCCTGCCTCAAGAGCGGACAACGGTTGGTTTTGATCGAGAATTCAACGAAGAGGAGATGGCCTCCGTCCGCCTGGGCTCCATCGCCCAGCAGATGGAGGACAAGTGGTTCCTGTACTTCGCGGACGACCAGTTGTTCTTTCTCCGCAGCTGGACGGGCTACTGCGTGTACGTAGCTCACTTCCGCCCGACGGATGACGGCGCGCTTCTGGTCGCGGCCGACATCAACCGGAATCCAGAGCAGTACACCGAGACCGACGATGCCTTTGACGCACAGATGGTTCTCTACCTGATCGACACCCTACTTCTCGGCCGGATGAGTGATGTCCCCGGTGACCCGGACAACCCCCTCAAGATCTGGAGCTCGGTCGGCCGCCTCATGCTCGGGCAGCGCCCGGATGATGGGTAGCCGCCAGTCCATGGGGTAGGCCCCAGCGAGGCCACCGCCCCGTCGAATAGGCAGCGAGCAAACGAAGCAGATCAGCGTGGATCTCCTCCCAGGATTGCGCGAGATCAATGCTCCATGCGCGGATCCGGAACCCTTTGAGTTTGATCTCGGCCTCCAACTGATCCTCCGCCAGAGGGTAGAGCAGGATGCCCTCGTGACGAGGGCTAGCTACGAGCGAGAATCCCGTCGAAGAGTAGGGTCTCGAAGGCCTCGCGCTGCTCCATGTGAGGCAGATGCCCGCACTCCTCGATCACGTGTACCTCGCCCCGAGGCAGGCGCTCTCGCACGTTGGGCAGGGACTCGGCGAGAGGAATGACAGCGTCCTTCCTCCCCCACAAGAGGTGCACGGGGAAGCTCGCCTGCTGGATGAGCCGGTGATCCCCATCCATGGGGGGCGAGCAGCGGATCGTCGAGAGCAGGGCGCGGGCGAAGCCCCGGTGCTGGAGCAATGGCCGATAGAGCTCGGGCCAGTAGGCGAACGGGCCGGGATCTAGGAAGTCCGCGAGCTGACTCTCGGCCCGGGTGGGAAAGTCCGCCTCAATGAAGGCGGCTATCTCCTCGGTGCCGAGTGGCGTGGTGTCGAGGTCCTGCCCAAAGCCGGGTCGGAAGCCGGAAGGGTCCACCATCACCAGGGTCTGGATGCGCGCGGGATGCCGAGCGGCGGTGCGGGCGACGACCACCCCCCCCATCGACAGGCCGACCAGGTGCACGGGCCGCTGGTACTCCAGGTGGTCGAGCAGATCGATGATCTGGTCGGCATAGAGGTCCGGGTCGTAGTTGGTGTCGGGGTTCGAGCTGTGGCCCCGGCCGAACAGGTCGAGGCGCAGCACGGGCCGTCCCCGCCGCACGGCCTCCTGAAAGGTGGGGTCCCATATGTACGAGGGGACCGAGAAGCCGTGCACGAGGACCAGGAGCGCCTGCTCGGCCTCTGCGTGGGCGGGTCCCCCCAATTCGTAGTAGCAGTGCCCGGCGTCCAGCTCTACGAAGTCCCCGGTAGTGACAGCCGCCCGGTAGGCGGCGTCCTTCTGGGTGGTCTCGTAGGTGGCCTGAGGGACCGAGCCGCAGGCGGCGAGGAAGGCGGGGATGAGGATGGAGAGGCGGTGCATGGAAGTGTTCCCACGGCAACCATAGTCAAGCAACGCAGGGGCGCACCGTGAATCTGCCACCTTTTCCGTCCACTCTCCAACCGCGCCTCGCGCAAGCTGAACGCCACCCTGATGCCGCAGCGCAAGTGGGCCGTGTCATGCCAACTCCATGGGACGATTTGTCGGACCGTCGGCCCGCATGCAGAGCCAATCGCAGAAGGCACTGTAGGGACGTACCGTACTCTCCTGCAGGCTGGTGCGCCGAAGAGCACCGCTGCCTGTCACCTCAGTACAAGCGAGACTTCACTGAATCCAGCGCAGCCTGGGTAGTCTGTGCCGGGCAGCGTCTCAAGGATCTGAATCTCAAGGCTGCGTATGCGTTCCGGCCTTTTCAACTCCAGAAGGGCCGGCTGTCGGGGATCGGGAGGGAACGCGATACGACGAGGCTCCTTACCATTGATGCTCACACTCGCTGCGAGAATGACGTCGAACCGGTTCGCAAGGTGAAGAGTCGAGCCGATGCCACCGAGCACGATGGTGTCGGCCCGCACCGTTCCACGGCTCAAGCGAATGCGTAAGACCCTCTGCGTATCGCCAGCCTTGCAGAGCCAGCCTGTAGATTCGAACCCATCGGTGGCTTTCTCCGGGGCAAATGCACTCCCAAAGACACTGCTTGCCTCAACCGCACGAGGCATTGTGCGCAGGGAGCTCTGGCTGAAACGCAGTGCGGCAGCCGGCATCCAAGCCTCATAGGCATTCTCGACATGGAAAGTAAAGCCGGGGCCCTCCAAGGTTTCGCCCTCGGCTCCGATCGGATCCACCGTCTTGGAGGGCAGAACCTGAACGCGGGCGGAAACGTGCTTCTGCCCCCGAGTGTCGAATGGGATTTGAGCCGGGAAACGCTCGCCGGACCAGGGTCGGCTGGGGTCGGCCACCACACGAGTGACCACTTCGTCGTCTACCAGGTACTCGACAGCGACGATTCTCGGTCCGCGACCTTCCTCACCGAACTCGGATAGGACATCCGTGCTGAATCCTGATACCCAGACAACAAGCGGATTCTCCCCGGTGCCGCGTAGCTTGACCTCATAGCCCGGGCTCTCTGCGACATGACTGTTCTTGGGCTTGGTACGTTGTCCACTGGCAGTGACCAAGGCCGTGGCACGTTCGAGGAAGAGAAGCGCAAAGCACGAATCCACAGCGGGGTCACCGTCCTTCCAACTGCCCCAGGCGCTTTGGCGCTTGATGAGATTCACAGCCCCTTCGTAGTACCAGTTGTGCTCGCCCATGAACTCGATATCGAGGAGCGACCCGACCCGCTCAAGGCCGTAGAGGTAGTAGCAAACCCATGAACTCCCCTTTCCCGGGTTTCCGCTGACGGCAAAGTTCTGACCCAGCCAAGCCACGCCCGCCCGAATAGCCCCATCCGCGGCTCGCGCAGCCTTGCCCGCGCTCTTGCCACCTAGAGCTTCTTGGCAGACTGCCAGGGTGGCAACCCCACAAGCCGTCATTGAACCCGTCGCCCCGATCGGTGCTTTGTATCCGAATCCTGCGACGGCAGTTCTACGGGTTGTGCCAACGTCCTTTTGCAAGAGGACAGAATCCCCAGGCAGGGCCCACTGCAAGGTGCCCGCGCTAATCTCCTTCCAAACCCCACTCGGCACTTTGACCCCTGCCAGCGACGCAGCCCGCAGGGCCAGAGCAGCAATCTGTGTGTTCGACAAATCGGATCGATCCACCCAGTCCAGCCATCCGTCGGTGGTGCTGTAGCCCCAAGGGTAGCCCCAGATTCCATCGGTCTGCCAATCCAACAAGGCGCCGGTCAGGCGTTCGATCTCCTCTTGATACGCATCATCCCCCGTCGCAGCGTAGGCCAGAATTGTGAATCCAACCGTGTAGACTTCGTGGGGCTCGAACTGGGAGATGTATGCGAGGCCCTGGCGGACGGCGGGGTGCTCAGGTTTCAGGCCGCACTTCAGCAGGGTATATGTGACGAGGGCCGCAGACCCGCCCGGAAATTTCTGGTCATTATTGGCGCAGGAGCCGTCGCGGAAGGTGTGCGCAAGGAGGTATTCGACGCCGCGCTCGATGGCAGAATTGATCGCGGGTTGGATCTTCAGGGTCTCGCTGGCACCCGCCTTCGGGGGGGTTCCCAGGGTTCCGTTCACGGAGAAGCTATGGATTCTCATCACAGCACGGTGTGGGCGCAGCCCGACGCGGCCGAGAATTCCGCTGCCAACGGTGTACTCGTGCGCGACTCGGCCATCTATGCGGATGGTCAGCTCGGATCCAACACGCTGAGCGACAATCTCAAAGGGCTCACCGCCCTGAATCCAGCCATCCGCGCTGCCGAGCGTTGAGACCTTGCCTCCGAATAGAGCGCCTTCTGTGTAGAGCGTCTTACCGCCCCCATCGAACCCAAAGTGGCTATCCCCAAGGATGATCGCTGCGGCCGTGCCTTCGCGCTTGGGGAGAGTGAGGCGTAGACTTATGGTGAAGTCTCCCTCCAAAACGTGATCATCGGTAAAGACCGCATTGGGGACTCCACCGCCGGTGAGTGCGCCACCTGTTACCCGATAAGCCTCACCCGAGTAATGAAGGCCGAGAACTTTCCTGCCATTCACATACACGCGCTCGTCGGCCGCCGCTGAGGATGCCGAGAGCAGCACAAGCACAGCGGTGCAGAATGGCAGAACCCGTTTCACAAACGGAGTATACGGTGTCGCTCTCCTGGCCGTCGAGAAGCGACGAGTATGCAGGGTAGGGGTCTGGGCAACCCCAGCAGAGTACTCAGTACTCAGAGCGCGTTCAGCGCGACCCGCTGCGACGCAAGGCGATGGTGCGCCCGGCAGATGACGAGATTGCCCGGGCCTTGCGAAGTGCGGCGGAATCGGCGGCGGCCTGGACACCACCAGCGGAGGAGCCCAAACCGCAGAGCTACAACCTGACGGATATCGGCAATGGCGAACGGCTGGTCGAACTCCACGGTCACGACCTCAGGCACTGCAAGCACCTTGGGGGAAGTTCTGAGTCCCAATCATCCTGTAGCTTTGTTTGTCTACGCTGGTCGTAGTTGATGATGTCGCCCAGGGTCTGAATCATGGGCTGAGGACCGCCAGGAAGTTGTGGAGCTCACACTCGCTGATGTCAAAGAGTTGCTCGGTTTCTACAAGAGCGAGATCGCAGGCGACACGGTGGAGGTCATCTTGGAGCACGGCAACTTGTGCGTCAAAGTGCCCAACGCTCCCCAGGCCCTCATACTCCATCCAGCGGACGAGGAGGGTCGTTGGGCCCTCGCCATGAGCCCGACAACCGCCATTCGTTTCAACGCGGGTGAGGACGGCGCGATCGTGTCCTACTCGATTGTTGTCCAGGGAAGGGAAGTGGGCAAGCGCGTGAGGGTGCCGGAGGGCGACGGGGGATCAGGCACTACCCGCGTTGCGTTCGCACGTCGTCCCCGGGAAACCCGAAACTGACCGGGTCTTCACCGGGGTGGAAGTCACAGAAGGACTCGGGGTCGGTGCTGGCCACATCGGCACTGTCGCCAAAGCAGTAGGGGCAGCGCGGGCAGGTGGAGAGGTCGTAGGTTTGCCCCGTGCGGCGACACTTGATGGCGGCGTCTCCTTGCTCAGCACAGTCGTTCTCGGTGCTCATCTTCGATCTCCTTGTGTTTCGTCCTTGCGGCTCCAGGGGTCTCTCAGAAGGGGTGACGCGGGCTAGGGCTGGGTCTCAAACGAAGCTCGGTTTGTTCTCTCTGACGTGGCGCACGCCCTCGGCGTAGGCCTTCTCGTTGATCTCGATGAGGTTGGGCTTGCGCCTCAATGCGGAGCGCAGGACGGTGAGAATAGACTCGTCTGTCAGCAATCGGGTTGCCTCCTGCAACGCGCCCAGTGCAACGATGTTCTTCACGACCTTGTTACCGAGTTTCAGCGCGACATCGCCGCAGGGAACGCCGTAGGCCTTCACGCCTGTTGGGAAGTCGGGTGGAGTGGAGATGACCGAACTGTCGTAGATGACGATGCCGTTCTCCGCGACGCTGGACGCGAACTTCTCGAGGCTCGGAGCATTGAACGCCAAGAGCACGTGGGGCGTCGGAGCTGCCGGCGATAGCACTTCGTCCTTGGCCACGTGCACGTCCGCGTAGGAGGTGCCCCCCCGGGACTCGGGACCGTAGCTCGGGATGTCCGTGGCGTCGAAGCCCTCGTTGATGGCAGCCTGAGTCAGGAGGATGGCCGCCGTCTGAGCCCCGTCGCCGCCCGCGCCTGCAAACTTGATGGCGATGTCCACTGGGTCGAGATGGGAGGGAAACTCACTGCAGAAAGTGGGCGGCTTCTCATCCGTGGCGCCCAGCGCTGACACCATCGATTCCACATCGAATTTGGGAGCGAGCGGTGCGATCCAAGGTTCGCGTTCCTCGTCCTTCACGACGCCCAACGGAAATGCCTTCGTGACGACGTTCTTGACGTGCTGCTCGGACTCTTCGGGGGTCATCTTCCAGTGCACAGGGCACTCGGAGAGCACCTCCACCATCGAGAATCCGCGCCCCTCCACCTGCAGCCGGATCGCCTTCTTAATTGCCTTTTGAGTCCTCTTGCGGTTGCGTTGGTCAAAGAGCGCGGTGCGTTCCACGTACACCACACCGTCGAGGCCGGCGATCATCTCGGCCACCTTCATGGGCTGGCCCTGCATGGCCGTGCGCCCCTGGGGCGCGGTGGTCGAGGATTGCCCCATGAGCGTGGTCGGGGCCATCTGGCCGCCGGTCATGCCGTAAATCGTGTTGTTGATGAAGATGACACTGATCGGCAATCCTAGCTGGGCGGCGTGGATGATCTCAGCCAGGCCAATGGAGGCCAGGTCGCCGTCGCCCTGATAGCTGATGACGATGGACTCGGGGTGAGCCAACTTGTGTCCCAACGCCACGGCGGGGGCGCGTCCGTGCGCGGCCTGAGTGTTGGCGGTATCGAAATAGTAGAACAGGAAGACGGAGCAGCCCACCGGGGACACCATGACCGTGCGGTCTTCGATGCCCAGGTCGACGATTGCCTCACCAATAAACTTGTGGGCCAGACCATGGCCGCAACCAGGGCAATAGTGCGTGGAGCCGCCCTTCAGGTCGACCCCGCCAGCGTGACGGTCGAAGTGTTCGAAGAGTGCGGTGTCGCTCATGCCTGGACTCCCATGATGCTGTGCGTGGTGTGCACGATTTCGGCGTCGTCGGGGAGGATTCCACCCATATGCCGGAGATGGTCGAAGCGAATGCCTGCGATATCGGCCTTGTTGAGCGCCAAACGCATCTCGTTCTCGAGCTGTCCATCGCTGGCTTCGACGACAAGTATGTGGTCGATGCGCACGAGCAGCTTCGCGAGGGCGTCGATGGGGAAAGGCCAGATCGTCAGAGGTTGGAAGAGACCCACCTTGTGGCCTTGGCGTCGCAGCGTCTCGACCGCCGCCTTGGCCATGCGGGCCGGTATGTTGCAAGCCACGATGAGAAGCTCCGCGTCGTCCGTATAGAACTCCGAGGAGAGTTGCTCGTCCCGCTCCATCGCGCGGTACTTCCTACTGATGTGCTCGTTGTGCTTTTCCAGCTCGACCCAGTCCTGAAGGATGGAGGAGTTGAGGTTGTTCTTGTGTTCCGCATCGCCCCGCACGGCCCAGCTGGGAAGGCCCGGCTGGATCATCTCCGCTGGCAGGGTCACGCGGCCGGTGATCTGGCCCAGATAGCCGTCGGCCGCAACGACGACGGGATTGCGGTACTTGAAGCTCAGCTCGAAGGCCAGCATGGTCAAGTCGAGCATCTCCTGAGGGCTGGAGGGCGCGAGGACGATGGCGTGGGTGTTGCCATGGCCCAGCCCGCGGGCGCATAACTTGATGTCACTCTGCTCGGGGCCGATGTAACCCAAGCCCGGACCCGGTCGCATGACGTTGATGAACACTCCCGGCAGCTCTGCACCGATCATGTAGGAGATGCCCTCCAGCATGAGAGTGAAGCCCGGCGATGACGTGAAGGTCATCGTGGGCACACCGGCGCCGCCGGCACCGTACATGTGGTTCACCGTGGCGACTTCAGAGCAAGACTGCAGGAACACACCTTCCAGCTCGGGCAGCAAGCGGGACAGAAGCTCTGCTCCTTCGGTGCTGGGAGTGATGGGATAGCCGAAGACGTGTCGGCATCCAGCCAGCAGCGCCCCCACCGCCGAAGCGTGGTTGCCCTTGAGGACCAGGGGCTCGAGGTCGGGGAGGGGGATACGGCGGGCTTGGATGTCCGCGGGTTTGGCTGGGCGCACGCGGGCTGCCGGGTTCTCCAGATCGTAGCCGCCTTCGGTGATCGCCCAGGGTTCAGGGCAAGCGACCATGCACAAGCCGCAGTGGTTGCACAGCTCGTAGTCGATCTCGTACGGGATCATTCCCGAACGCTGATTGGTCTCGGATCCAATCGCGATCGCCTGCTTGTTGCAGGAGGCGACGCAGCGTCCGCAGGATTTGCAGAGCTCGCGATCCAGAGTGATAGCGGAGTACTTGGCCATGCGTGGTCTTCTTCGCTTGACTATTGTGGTGTGCCCCGGAGCTAACGCCCGGGTAGCAGAACAGTAGCAGGCTGAGCACGGCAAGATATGGGCCGCTAGGCTGATACACCGTCCAAGGAACCGGCAACCCTGGCGCGCGCGGACGGTTTCGGCTCGGGATCCGCGATCCCATGCCGTTTGTGATGGCCGCGTACTGTCCAGAAACCACGCTGACCTGCACTCTCTGCGCACGACCCTCGGGACCATGCTAGCGCGGAGCGGAGTCACGCCCCAGGTCGGGCGACAGATCATGCGTCACGCTGACTATAGGACGACCCTGCAGCACTACACTCGCCTTGAGCTGCACGACTCCGAAGGGGCAGTGCATGGGCTTCCGGCCTTCGCGCCTGAGCCGATGAAGCGTGCTACGGGAACGGCTGGCAAACCCCAGCAGATTCCCCAGCACTCGGAGCACGATTCGGTGCGAAGTGGTGCGAAGTGGTGCGAGTGGGTGCGACAAGACGGGTCGCGATCCCACGGACCCGATGGGGCCAATAACACCCTCAGACGCGAGCCAAAGCGACTCTTTGCGACCCGCTGCGACGCAGAGCGATGGTGCGCCCGGCAGGACTCGAACCTGCTACCTCCGGTTTAGGAAACCGGCGCTCTATCCGGATGAGCTACGGGCGCTCGGGCGGGAGAGTAGCACAGGTTGGGGCAGAGGGGGCGCTGCTCGGGGCGTGTCGAGCAAGGGCCGCAGCGACCAGCTGTCGGGTGAATCCTGCGTGGCCGGCAGGGTCGTTGGCCAGAATGATGTCAGCAGTCCCCGGATCACTGGGGAGGAAATAGACCCCGCAGTTTGGATTGATTTCGAGCATGTAGGGGGTGCCGGCCGCATCCACCCTGATATCGCAGCGGCCGAAGCTGGTGCCGCCCAGGGCCACGAAGAACTGGGCTGCCTCGTGACGCAGGCGGGCAGCAAGGACGGGATCGGCGACCGGGATGCACTCAAGGCCGTCGTAGTCCTCCCACTTGAGCTTGGCGTGCTTGAAGCTCTCGCCCTTGGGGAATTGGTACTGGATCGGCGTGTAGGTGGTGGGGTTTGAAAGGTCCTCCGGATTCTCAGCCACCAAAACCGCACACTCCAGGCCCGGGATGTACTCCTCGATCAAGGCGGCCCCGTGGCGCGACATGATCTTGCGCGCTTGAAGGCGCAGCCCCTCCAGTGTCCGGACACGGGAGTTTCGGCTCAGGTCGACGCTGGCGTAGCTGTTGTAGTGCTTGACGAAAAGGGGAAAACGCAAGGTCTGGGCAGCCCGCTCCACGTCTTCCTCTGTGCGTGCCAGAACGCAAGCGGGAGAGGCCACGCCAACGGACGCACAGGCCTCCTTCATCTCAATCCGCGTGGGCTCGTAGAAGCTGGATGTGGCCCCCGTGAAGGGCACTCCGTGGCGCTCAAGGGTATGGATCACTTCTATGCCAGGAATCTCCTGGCCCTCCGCACCATCACAGAGGTTGAAGAACAGGTCGAAGCCACGCTCTATCTGACGCTCCACCTCGGCGACCGAAGTGTACTTGTCTTCCAAGGTGAGAAGATGCCACTCGTCATCGGGCAGAAACGGTCGC
>PVBE011875436.1_pt1 | contig 10669 bp, 7 predicted proteins | sample 1631181 | NCBI WGS metagenome assembly PVBE01 (sample SAMN08397723, study PRJNA350692) | Marine metagenome, whole genome shotgun sequencing project. | isolation source: water | place: Pacific Ocean | collected 2012-04 | reverse complement strand
GTTCCCTCTGCGGGGAGCCGCGACGGAGCGGTTTGCCTGGTCCAGGTAGGCCCGCAGCGCGAAGTTCTCGGCCTTGTCCAGCGGGTGGTCCGCGAAGACCTTGTTCATCACGATGAACGCGGGGCTCTTGAGCGCTGCGTTCAGGCCCTCGTCACTCAGCCGTGCGAAGGCGTTGGTCAGGTCCTTGGACAGCGTGCCACCGGCGAGAACGCCGCTAGCTCCTTGGACCGTATGGCAGCTCACGCAGGCAGGGGCGCCGGACTTGATGGGTACCGAACCCAGGAAGAGTTCGTTGCCCAGAGCGATGTCGTCTTCGGTGGCCTCGGCTACCGGGACGAAGCTGCCTACGAGGTTGCAGTCTGCACCTTCGGCGGAGCATCGCTCCAGCAGGTCAACCAGACCCTCGACCTGCTCGTCTTCCAGCCCCAGATCGGGCATGCGAACCCCGTCGAACTCAGCGACGAGCTCACGCGCCGTGGGGTCTGAATCCAGCATCTTGCTGGGCACCGCGATCAGGCGTACCAGCCAGTCCCGGTCGTGGCGTTCGTGGGTGTCCTTCAGGTCCGGCCCCGTGCGGATGCCTTTACCTACGGTGTGGCAGGAGGCGCACTTGTCGGCGAAGAGCTCCTCCATGGGATCCTGCGGGCGCTCCTCGGCTTCGCCCTCGACCACGGCTTCGCCCTCGACCACGGCTTCTGACTCAACCGAGTCGGGCTCGCCGGGCAGCTCGGATGCTGCGCCTGCAGGCGGAGTGCTCTCGGCTTCCGAGGGGGTGATCGCGGCCTCGGAGGCTCGCTCCAGCGGACCGTCCTGAGACCAGCCCACCGATGGAAGTAGAAGTGCAAGGAGGAATATCGGTCGAGCAGTGTGCATTCGTCCCTCCAGCGAGGACGGGGTAGCGTCGAGCCGGACAGGTAGAGAGGTGTCGGCCCAAAACAGGGTAGAGGAATTTTGATGGCTGGTTAATTGTTCCATCGGAATTTGCAAGGCCCTCGTCCCACTTTCTCGGTGGTCCCGCGTGGCCAGTTTTCTTCGATCTTGTTAGCTCCGCGGCTCCCCCCGCAGCACCTCCACCCCTCGCTCTTCCAACGACCGGGCCAGCGCCTCGAGGCTCCCCGTGGTTCGCACCACCAGCCAGAAGTCTTCGCCCCCCAGCAACGTAGGATCCTCGTTGGGGATCCGCAGCCCGATCTCGTCGTAAGGGAGGGGGAAGGGGTCGTTTGCCAACATGAGTACGGGGTGGCCGAGCACGTAGGTCACCCGGCGCTCCGCCAGGTAGCTGTCTGGAGCGACCCGCTGGTGGCCGGCCGGGGAGTCCGGATCGTGGGGCAGGTGGGCGATGGTGGCATCGTTCAGCCCCAGCATGTCGACGGCCGGCAGGTCCGCGTAGTAGGGGATGGCGCCCGCAGCCTGCGTGGCCAGGGACTCGGCTGGCAGGGCGTGCTGGCCGAACCAATGGCCGATGCTGATCCATGGGCGGGTGAACTCCTCCCACATCCAGTGGCGGGTCATGCCCACGTGCTCCCCGCGCTCGAAGGTGACGGTTGTCAGCATATTGACGCCGGCCACCAGCACGGCGAGGGCCCCTGCCAGCATCGGGCCCCGCCGACCGCCGAGCCATCTCGCCAAGGCCGACAGGTCGGCCGCTGCCAGAGCGAACAGGGGTGCCAGCAGCAGATCCACCATGCGGAACTCCATGACGTCGCCACCGATGCAGGCCAGCCAGGACAGGTAGAACGCCGTGAAGCCCAGGAAGATCCACCGTAGGGCCGAGCGCTGCCCTGGGAGCAACCCCGCGGCCGCTACCGCCAGAACCAGCAGCGCGAGCTGTGGGAAGGAAGCCGCGAAGTCGGCCAGATAGGCCAGCCCTCTGTCGATCTGCAGTCCCGGGACCTTGGCGTGGAAGGTGTTGGGCAGCCAGGCCCCGTAGGTAGAATGGCGCCAGAGCGCGTGGCCTCCCACGCCGGTCGACCAGATCGCCGAGGCGGCCAAGACCGGCTGCCACGAGCGTGGCCGCGCGACCAGCAGCCCTAGCAGCACCACGCCCGCCAGCAGCAGGCCCTCGGGTCGGGTCAGGCTCATCCCGAGCAGCAGGCCTCCCAGCAGGATCGTTCGTCGGGTTCCGGCGAGCTCACCGTGCGCCACGGTCAGCACCGCCAGTGCGAGGGTCCCGAACAGCCTCGTGTCCATGCCGGAGGTGGACCAGACCACGAAGCAGCGATCCGTGGCCAACCACCAGACCGCCATGGCGCCGGCCCAGGGGGATCGCGCCAGCGACCAGGCGAGCCCGAAGAGCAACCCGAGACTGGCGAGAGCGAGCCCGACGGTCAGGACGTGCGCGCCCCATTCGATGGGAACGCCCGCTTTCATCACGGCGGCCAGCATCAGCACCCACGCGAAGCTCGTGTAGCCCTCAACGGGCTCGCCGGGGTTCCACACGAGGCCTTGGCCACGCACCGTGTTTCGCGCGTAGCGAAAGAAGATGAAGGCGTCGTCTTGCAAGAAGGCCAGCTGCCAGATCAGAACGAGGGCCAGCGCGGCGGCCAGGAGGCCGCAGAGCAGGGCACGCCGGGAATCGCGTTCCAGAGCCTAGCCCTCCACGGGCGCGTAGCGATCTCGAAGGAGTCCGAGGCGGCTGGGCTCCGAGACCCTGGACAAGCCCCGAATCAGGTGGCGATCCGCGAAGAGGCGGACCACGCCATCGGCCACGGCCGCCAGGTGGTCGTTGGAGTAGACCCGGCGGGGGATGGCCAGGCGCACCAACTCGACGGGGCGGGGGCCGCCGCCCGATTCGGGCTCGCGCCCACTGGGGAGCGTGCCGCGCGCGATGGTCCTCGCACCCGTCTCCATGTAGATCGCGGCGGCGAGCCGCTGGGCCGGGAGCGCATCTGCGTCGAGGTGGGGCAGGAAGCGCGTTGCGTCGATGAAGACCGCGTGGGAGCCGGCAGGGCGCACCACCGGCACGCCTGCCCGCTGCAGCCGCTCCGCGAGCAGCGCGGTGGCATCGAGCCGGGAGAAGATGTATCCGTCCTCGAGCATCTCCTCGATGCCTTGGGTCATGGCCGCCAGGTCTGCGGCAGGCAGGCCCCCGTCGGTGACGTTGCCTCCGTACAGGCGCAGCATGTCCCAGGCCTGCTCCTTCCAGCGGATGTTGTCGCGGAACGCCAGGATGCCCCCCATGTTGACGAGGAAGTCCTTCTTGCCCGAGACCGTGCAGCCGTCGCCGTACGACATCATCTCGCGCAGAACCTCGCGTGCGGGTACGCCGCGGTAGGTGGGGTCGTACCTGGCGATCATGCATGCGTTCTCCATACAGCGTGTGCCGTCGAAGAACACCGGGATGCCGCGCTCGGAGCAATAGGCGTAGACTTCCTTCATGTTGGGCATCGACGCGGGCTGACCGCCGGCCAGGTCCACGCTGTGCTCGAAGCTGACGTAGGCGATGGTGTCCGCGCCCTGGCGCTGCACGATGGCGTCGAGCTTGGCCAGGTCGATGTTGCCCTTCCAGCGGAACTCGCTGGTGGGGTCGTAGGCCTCGTCCACGATCACGTCGGCGAAGACTGCCCCCGCCATCTCCTGGTGGAGCCTGGTGGTGGTGAAGTACATGTTGCCCGGCACGTGCTGGCCTTCCAGGACGTGGCACTGGGACAGGATGTGCTCGGCGGCGCGGCCTTGATGGGTGGGGATGACGTGCTCGTAGCCCCAAGCGTCCTGGAGCAGCTCCACCAGCTGGTGGTACTCGTCGGTGGCGGTGGCCGATGGTGCGGCTCGAATCAGGGCGGCCCATTGCTCGGTGGACATGGCCGCGGTGCCCGAGTCGCTGAGCAGGTCGATGCCGACATCGGCGGAACGCAGCAGGAACGTGTTGTAGCCAGCCTCTTCCAGGGAGTCCCGGCGCTGTGCTCGGGTCAGCGCACCCACGCGCTCGATGACCGAGACAACGTGGGGTGCACCGTAGTAGTCGCGGTCATCGAGCTCGGGTAGGATCCAGCGATAGCGCATCTCGTCGCGCCACGCGCCTGCGTTCAGCGTGGTCAGCCCCCGGATGGCGTTCCGTTGTCGGTGCAGCGCAGTGATGGCTTCGGCGACGTACTCGATCTGGTGGTTGGTCATTGCCAACCGAGGGATCTGCACGGGCACCAGGTGGTCCCGCCCAGCACGTCCGGTGGCCACCGCGCGGATGCCAGACGAGAGATACAGCGCGGCGGTCAGCGTGTCCTCGTGGTGCTCGGACAGGTGGGGGAGGAACCGGTCGGCCTCGAGATAGGCCCCGTCGCACCCCGCGAGGAAGGGTACGCCAGCATCGAGTAGCTGTGTGTGGAGCGTGCGGGCCTGGTGCTCTATCCAGCTCGCCTGGCCGGGTGCGGTCGTTTCACGCAGGCCGATGGCAAAGGCCTGCATGCCTCGGCCGGTCATGCCGCCGTAGGTGTGCAGACCTTCGAAGAGCACCACCTGGTGCACGAGCTTCGAGAGGTCGTCCGCGCTGTTGGTGGCGACCAGGCCGCCGGTCTGGCCGCGCGCGTCCTGGGCCGCATCGACGACCAGCATGTCTGCACAGCTCGCGAGCATGCGGATGATCTCGCCGAGCTCTAGCCCTGACCTGCCTTCTTCGTGGCGTTGGATGGCCAAGGCATTTTCGACGACTCGGGAGCCGTCGAGCACCAGGGGTACACCGCGCTCGAGTGCGAGCGCCTTGACCGCTTCGAGGTTGGCCAGGCTGACGGGATGGCGACCGTCGGCAAACGCCTCGATCCAGACGAGGGCCACTCCCCGGTCCATCGCGGTCTCGAGGGCCGTGAGGTCCAGGTCACCACGGAACCTGCGTGGTGTTACCGCGCGGACATCGACCGCCTGGTTCTGTCGCAGCTCGAGCATGTCCGAGATGGCCACGCAGTTGACGGGTATGATCGACCCAGCGGGCGCCATGGCAGCCATCACCACCTGGACTGCGCCCAACAGGTTGTGTGCGGGGATCAGGTGGCGCTTGTCGAAGACCGCGCTCACCGCGGCTTCGAGGGCCTCGAAGTTGCGCGCTCCGGCATACGCCTCGTCGCCCACGAACAGGCCTGCGACCTGCTCTTGCGACATGGCGCCCATGCCCCGGGCCGACATCTCGAAGCTGACCTGGGTCGGGGTGAGGTGGAAGACGTTGAAGCGGGCGTCCTGCAGGTAGCGCTTGCGCTCGTCCAGTGCAGGGAAGGAGAGGTTGCGGACGGTCTTGAACTTGTGGGGCTCGTGGAGGGGAGCGCTCAAGGAACCTTCCTGCGGTCGCGTGCGGTAGAGAGGGTACCATCCAGGGCCTCCCACATGGTGTCCCGGGCGTCCCACAGCCAGTCGGAAGAGAAGCTCCCCCCATCCACCAGCCAGCTGTTGGACATGATGGCCACCACGGCTCCATCGGTGGGCCGGCCCTCGAGCCAGGCGGAGTAGCCGGTGACGGCGCCGTTGTGGAACCAGCGTTCGGGGTCCTGGCCGTGGTCGATCACCAGGCCCAGGCCGTAGTCCAGGCTGGTGCTTACGGTGATGACGTCCTCGCTCATGGCGACGATGGCGTCGGAGGAGACCAGGCTCTCCTCGACCCACAGGGCCTGTCCCCAGGCCGCGAGCCCTTCGGCGTCGGCCACCAGGTTGCCTGCGGGTCCGATGGCGCTGGGATGCCAGTAGTCGACGAAGTTGGTGCCCGTGTCGTGTTCGTAGGGCGTGCCGCCTGGGAGCATGCAGTAGCCGGGGACCACCTCGCCCCAGTCGGCACCCGGGATCTCCAGCTGGCCTCCGTCCACCGAGCCGAACAGTGCGCCCGCCCGGTCGGTCCAGCTGTCGTCGCCGGCCGCCTCGAGTGCCATGGCCAGCAGCACGTAGTTGGTGTTCGCGTAGTCGAAGGTTGCACCGGGCTCGGACAGCAGCGGCTGGTCTTCGACCAGGGCCACCAGGTCCACCAGCTCCCAAGCTTCGTCCTGGTCACCGGCGATCTCCAGGACCCCCGCGTATTCGGGGATGCCCGAGCTGTGCTGCAGCAGGTGGCGTAGGGTGACCTCGCTCCCCCATGGATGGTCGGGGACCCAGCTGGACAGGTTGTCGTCCAGCGAGAGCACGCCGTCGTCCACGGCCTGCAGCACCAGGGCGGAGACCAGCGGCTTGGTGATGCTGCCCGCCTTGGAGACGTGCCCAGCCGCCATGACCTCCTCTGCCTCCAGGTCCGCCATGCCGCCCCATCCGAGCCAGCGCTCGTAGCCAGGCATCGCGACTGCGGCCTGGATGCCCGCCGCGTCGTGCTCGTCCAGGATCGCGGTCAAGGCGGCGTCCAGCCGTTCCGCGGTGGCGACGTCGAAGGGCTCGAGGACCACGGAGGAGTCTCCTGTCTCCGCCGTGTCGTTCGATGGGTTGCAGGCCAGGGCGAGGATGGGGATCAGGCTCGAGGTACGCATGAGGGCTCCGCAGGAGGCTGGGCGGCTCCTTCGTAGGTTATCGGGCCCAGCCCACGTGCGTGAGGTAGCGGTGCCGGATCTTGCTCGGCGGATCGGTGTTCTGGTCGCAGCCCGCGATGGCGGCGACCGGTTGCCGCCCGAGGCTCGCCCGGTGGGCCGAGCGGCCCTGATGCTCCGCCGGGAGGGCCTGGGGCTGGTCTTTGGCGAGCAACTCGAGCGCGGGCTCATGTCCGGCTGGGCCGCCAGACACGGAGCGTGGTGCGCGGTCCGAGACGTCCCGGTGATGGCCGTTCACGACCGCTTCGCCTCCCAGACCCATCCCGCGCGTTATCGGCGCGCGCTGAAGGGCTTGGGAGTGTTGCCCATGGGGAACCCCGAGGTCATCACCCTCTTCTGTCGCGACAAGCTCGACTGCCAGCGGCACCTGGAAGCGAGAGGCTTCCGTATGCCTGCGGTGGAGTCGGAACCCGGGCGGTTCGCCTCCGCGCTCGCTGCTTGGGGGGGGGCGTTCCTCAAGCCCCGCTACGGGGCGTTGGGTCGGGGTGTCAGGCGTGTCTCCCCCGGAGAGGTCCTTCCGGCAAGGGGGGAGGGATCCGTGGCTGGTGTCATCGAGCCGTTGTTTGTCCAACGCGCCGTGACGCCCCCGGTCGGTTGGTCGGGGTGGAGCCTGCGGGTGTTGGTGCAGCGTGTCCCTGGCGGCGGCTGGTGCGTGATCTCCAGAGTTCTCCGGCGCAGCCGCGAGGACCCCGTGGTCAACGTGGCGAGGGGGGCGCTGGTAGGTCCCGCCGAGGGCGTGCTCGAGCCCTCCAAGCTGACCGAACTCGACCGGTTGGCCAGCTCGGTGGCGCGTGCGGTTGCGGAGCGTCCCATGGGTGAGCTGGCCGTGGAGCTCGGCGTGGACGTGGTGGTGGATTCGGCGGGATCGTTCCACGTTATCGAGGTGAACTCCCGCCCCCGTGGGCGCCTCGAGGCCCTCGCGGAGCAGGATCCGTCCCATTGGGCCGATGCCCACGTCGAGGCCTGCGCCAGGCCGCTTCGATACCTGGATTGGCTGGTGCGTTCACGGGGTTAGGAGACATCCCCTCCACCCGTCCTGCCAAGCGAGGCTCCATGCGCATCCTTCCCCTCGCCCTGCTGCTTGTCTCCTGCGGTCGCCACGGGCCTCCCAGCGCCGCTCGGCTCGAGGCGCTGGGCTCCGTTCCACCTCGGCTGCCCGCTCCCCAGGCGGAGGTCTACGCCGTGCACCTGGGGGTGTCGTCGGATCCCCTCGTGGCGCGAGTAACCGGCGATCTGCCCTGGGAAGAGTCGCTGTCGGGCGCTGCCGGTGCGCTGGGCATCGAGGCGGTCGCGGGCCGCTCCCCCGATCCCTGGCACGTGCGCTGGGCCGCCCTGCGAGCCGGCTACCCCTATCCGGTAGAAGAGTTCACCTACGAGCGGGTCGCCGAAGGCGCAGTGGGGCAGCGGATCATCGACGGTCTTCAGGGCATGGCGCGGCCGGGGGATCACGTGGGCCTGGTGCGAGTGCGCGGTGGCGACGGCGACTTCTGGGTGGGGCTGCTGGGCCGGCCGCGCCTGATCATCGAGCCGGTACCCCGGGTGCTCCCGCCGGGGGGTAGGCTCGATCTCGAGGCCGTGGGTGGAACCGCGAAAGACGTCGAGCTCACGCTCGTCTCACCCAGCGGACGGCTCGACGGTGGGGACCTCTGGCAGAAGCGCAGCTTCACCCTGACCGAGAGGGGGGAATACTGGGTTCAGGTCGCGGACTCCCAGGGAGTGCTCGCGGGCTTCCCGGTCTTCGTCGGCGTGTCTCCCGAGCCCGCCCCCCCCATGGGCGACCTGCGACTGGCTGCCGGCGATCCCGTCAGCCTGCTCGACTCCGCCTGGGACATGCTCGACCGCGTGCGCGAACAATACGGCTGGGAACCGCTCCAGGACGATCCCATCCTCGGACCGGTGGCGCGGGCGCACCTGGGCGATCGTCTGGGGGACAGCGGGCCCGCCAGCGGGGCCTTTCCTGGTGAGCCCGGGAGCTGTCGCGCCAGTCTCTCCTGCGGCTTGCTGCCTGGTACGGGCGTGGAGAGCTGCTTCCAGTCTTGGTTGGTGCAGCCCGAGCCACGCTCTGCGATGCTCGATCCTCGCTGCACCGTGGCGGGGCTGGCCACCGACCGAAGCGGCGGCCGCCTCTGGCTGCAGCTCGAGCTGGGGCAGGAATGAGCCAAGCCACCTCACCATGCGCCTGGTTGGTGTTGTTGCCGCTGGCGTTGGTCTTCGGCTGCGCCGGACGGCAGGTGCCACCCAGCAACCAGCGGGTACCCGAGGTCCGGTATCGGTTCGGAGAGCCCCATGACGAGGCGGGTCGCTGGCTTGTGGGGCAGCTGCCCGAGTCGCGCTGGGATCCCGCATTGCTGGCTGCAGTGCGCGAGCTCACGGCTGCGGCGGCCGAGCCAGCCGCCAGGCTCACACCCAGCGCCACGCACCTGGTCACTTCACGCGCCGGGTTTCCGGGCGATGCTCGTTTTTCCAGGCTCTACAACGCTGGCGCCATGCCATCGGCACTCCTCGACGACGCCCGAGCCGTGCGGGGCCACGCCGAGGGCGTAGACGTCGCACTGGCCAACCGCCGCTTTGGTGATGGCACGGTGCTCTGGATCCTCGCCGTGGCACCTCACTGGGGCGAGATCGACCCCCTGCTTCGGGACCTGGCGCTCGACGAACCCCTGGCGGTGCAGGTCGAGGTGCCGGGGGCGAGGGAACTCACCCTGTTCGTGGCGCCCCCAACCGGTCAGGTCAAGGCCTTGAGCATCAACTCGGGGGTCGCGCGCTGGGTGGATTGTTTCCACGTACCGGGCGAGTACCTGCTCGAAGTGGTGGACGTGGGACCCGGTCGAAGCCGCGTCGTGTTCGACTTTTCCGTGTACGTGGAGCAGGAACCTCGGGCCGTGCAGCGACTCCCGACCGGCATCCCCAGCGCAGATCCCGTCCAGGCCACGGACTTTCTGTACCGGGCCCTGAACGAACGGCGCCGCGCCGCTGGTCTGGGGCCGCTGCAGCGCTTCGAGCGCTTCGAGGCCCTGGCCCGGGAACACTCCGCGCTGATGGCCTCGAGCGGGGTGCTCGACCACGCTATCCCAGGCGTCACCCAGGGCGTGGGCGCGCGTGCCTGGCAGAAGTACCATCCCCGTGCGCGTCACTACGAGGATCTCGCCGCTGCGTTCTCGGCTCAGGAAGCGCTCGAGCTGGTCTGGGCGTCGCCCGGACACCGCCGCAATCTGCTGTGTGAGACCTGCACGCACGCCGCCATCGGTGTGGCCCTCGAACCGGTAACCCAAGGCCCCGCTCGACTCTTCGTCACCTGGGAGCTGCTGGCCTTTCCCCAGGGCCAGCCTACGCTCATCGACAGACCCCATTGAAACAAGAGCGGGTCGTGGGGAGTATACTCCCACGAACGTCGCAGCCTGCACCCCACGGAGCGAACCATGGGCGTGGACGACATCAAGACCGATCTGGAACGCAAGAAGGCCGAGGCGGAGCGCAAGCTCGCCGTCACGGCAGGCAAAGCAGCGGTCAAGACCGCGTGGAAGGGGCTGGTCGCGGCCGTGAGCGGTCTGGCTGACGACGTCCTGAGCAAGGGCGAAAGAGAGCTGTCCGAAGCCCGCGCATCGAGGGGCATTGCGGACGAAAAAGCGGCGGTCGAGGACGACATCTCGACCTCTGAGTCCGCCCTGGGCCGTGTTCGGGAGTCCACCGCCAGCCTCCCCACTCCCAGCGCTCGGGATCGCCGCCTCGCGCGCGAGCGGCGTGCCCTGGAACAACTCCAGGCCCTCAAGAGCGCTCGTGCGGCAGGGCCACCGGAGCAACCCGCCGAGCCCAGCCACGACCCACTGGACGACAGGCCTCGGCCACGTACGCTGTCCACCGGCGAGCGTGAGCGGCGTGATGGCGAGGAGCGCGCCCAGCGAGAGCTCGACTCGTTGAAAGAACAACAAGGGCACCCCGAGGACCGTCCCCCGGTCAAGCGCACGCTCTGAGGAGCGCCCTGGTGTATGGTGTGGGAACCATCGCGGAAGCTCGGCATGGCCATCCTCTCCCCCCCCCAGACCGACAAGCTCCTCCAGGGCGTGGGAGCCGTGTCCGCCAATCCCCGCTTGCCCATGGGGCTCATCACCTGGAAGGGCGCTGACGGAAAGCCCGTGGCGGGTGGGCGCTGCGAGGCCATCCTCACCTGGAAGCGCGAGGATGGGGAT
>PVBE011255689.1_pt1 | contig 10669 bp, 10 predicted proteins | sample 1631181 | NCBI WGS metagenome assembly PVBE01 (sample SAMN08397723, study PRJNA350692) | Marine metagenome, whole genome shotgun sequencing project. | isolation source: water | place: Pacific Ocean | collected 2012-04 | reverse complement strand
ATTTGTAATCCGTTAAAAGTCGAAAGAAGGAAAGACTAGAGTTTTAAAGAAGCAACTAATTAAGGAGTGCGAGAAAGCCGAGCAAAGCTTTTCTGGCCCGAATACAGGAGACTGACAATGCGAAGATTCTGGACGATTTTAGTGGTGCTCTTTCTCGGCGTGACGTTGGCCGGTTGCGCAGCCTCGAAGAAAAAAGGTGGAACGGTTGAAGTCGAGGATGCAACCATCGGCGGCAGCGGGTCAGAAGTCATTAGCGATGCGTCTGCCTCAGCAGTAGGTGCCGATGACGCTATTGTGGGTGAGATCATCACGATCGACCAGACTGACTCCGATGGGGACGATCCGCTGGGGCAGCGGGTTGTGTATTTTGATTTTGATAGCTCCAACTTGACTCCCGAAGCTCAGCGGGTTGTTGAGGCACATGCGAAATATCTTACCGGTAACCCCGGGATGGCGGTTGTCCTTGAAGGCCACGCAGACGAGCGTGGCACACGTGAATACAACCTTGCCTTGGGGGAGCGGCGGGCAAACGCCGTCAGTGAGATCTTTCAGGCGATGGGGGTTGCCCCGGATGCGATTCGTACTATCTCCTATGGAGAAGAGCGGCCCATATCCATGGGTCAGGATGAGAGCGCCTGGTCACTTAATCGGCGCGTCGAAATTCTCTACTAGTAAGATTTCTTTACCCTCCTAAGCGCACCTCGCGACCGACATCCAATAGGTTGGTCGTGAGACGCCAGTTCAGGATCTTGCGTGGTTTGTGGGTAGCGCGGGGTTATAGTGCACTTCTGATCTGGTTCTTTCTGGTGCCAGGTATCGGCCAAGCGCAAGAATTAGACAACGAAAACAACGATTTAAATATTAACGCGAAGCCTTCATCTGCCGTAGAGTCGGTGGAGGTTGGGTCGGGTTCGGGCAGTTCACATACAGTCACCATCCTTTCGGTAGTGTCAACTCAACCGGCGGGTTCGAGTGCCTCTGGCGCAGCAAGTGCCGTAAGTATTGAAGAGCGAAGTGGCTATAACGGTGCGCTGGAACAGTTTCAGCAAGCACGCTACCTTGATGCCGCTAAGCGATTTGTTGCGTTCCTTGAGGATTACCCGCACAGCATCCTCGCGGACCATGCGTGGTACTGGCTTGGGGAGTCTCGTTACCTTGATCGCGGTTTTGATGATGCGGTCACCGCGCTGACCACGCTGCTCGATTACTTTCCCGAAAGCACTTTAATTGGGGCTGCGCAGTTAAGGTTAGCTTACAGTTACCATGAGTTGCGCCGATATCCAGAGGCACGAAGAGCGCTGAAAGACGTCCTGGAGGCGTTTCCTGACGGTGAGCTTGCGGTTCTCGCTAAACAGGTGTTGGAAGACTTGGACGCACAAGGCCACTGACCGCAGTCACTTTTATTCACGACCTCGATGAAGACTGAGACGTCTGACGGCTTCTGCGAGTTCTGGAGACTTGAGACTGTCAGCAGTCTGAGCGAGCAAATCGGCCGTTTCCGAATCCAATGTTCTTGAGGTTGGTTTTGTATCGGGCGCCGGCGCCGGTGTGGCGCCTGGGCGAACCTTGATCTTCAAAGCGCTAACCTGCATGTTGGCTCGGTGAAGTGAGTTTAGTATCTCCTCATGGCGTTGCCTGACAGCATCGCCCCAGACAGGGGAGTCTGCAATGACTTGCCAGTAATCCTTGTTAGGCTTGACGACCGTGTGGTTGGAAATATCTTTTCCGGCGGCTGTACGCCATGCCGCCTGCTGTGTGTTCGTTACTTTGATGGCGAGATCTTCCTCAAGTCCTGGAACATTAGAGAGCAAACTTCCCACCCGGATAAAAGGATTGTCGACCATGATAAAATTTAGCGCTTTAGCAATGTGTTTTCACAGCATGAGGTCAGTGCTCTTGGCTGCCGCTTCGGTGCGGTGTCGTTCTGACTGCACGCCCATTTAACCACTTTCAACAGATCAAATCGATGTTCAGCAAGGTAGCAACCAAGATTTTCGGCAGCCGCAATCAGCGGCTTCTGCGCAAGATGATTACTCTTGCCGACAAGATTAACGCAGTTGAGTCATCGCTTGAGGCGCTTTCTGATGAAGACCTCAAGGCAAAAACCGGTGAGTTTCGCAAGCGTTCGGCGGCGGGTGAAGGTCTCCAGGAACTTCTGGTTGAAGCCTTTGCCGTGGTCAGGGAGGCGGCGCGGCGTACGCTGAAAATGCGCCACTTCGATGTGCAGTTAATCGGCGGAATAGTCCTTAACGACGGCAAAATTGCGGAGATGCGCACTGGAGAGGGGAAAACGCTGGTGGCAACGCTGCCTGCATACCTCAATGCGGTCTGCGGCAATACCGTTCATGTCGTCACGGTGAATGATTATCTCGCTCAACGCGACGCGGATTGGATGGGTCAGATTTACGGCTACCTCGGGCTGTCGGTCGGCGTGGTCCTCTCGGGTCAGGATAATGCGACGAAGCGTGCCGCCTACGCCTGCGATATCGTCTATGGAACCAATAACGAGTTTGGGTTTGATTATCTGCGTGACAACATGGCCTTCAGCGCTGAAGACCGCGTCCAGCGTTCACTGGATTTTGCAGTGGTTGACGAGGTCGACTCAATCCTGGTTGATGAGGCGCGCACACCACTCATTATCTCGGGACCCGCGGAAGACAGTAGTGAACTTTATACCCGAATCGACAAAATCATTCCGGTCCTCGAGCGTCAGGCCCCCTCTGAGGGATCCAATGATGGCGAGGAGGAGGAAGAAGGCCCCGGGGACTTCAGCGTCGACGAAAAGACCCGACAGGTATCACTGACTGAAGCCGGCCATGAAAATGCTGAGCGCCTGCTCTGTGAAGCGGGCCTGCTTGACGAAGATTCAAGTCTTTACGATGTCGGCAACATCAGCCTTATGCATCATCTCTATGCGGGCTTGCGCGCGCATTCACTGTTTCAGCGTGACGTGGACTACATTGTCAGGGACGGACAGATTGTCATCATCGATGAGTTTTCTGGAAGGATGATGCCTGGAAGACGTTGGTCGGAGGGACTGCATCAGGCGGTCGAGGCCAAAGAAGGTGTGGCGATCCAGCACGAAAACCAGACGCTCGCTTCTATCACCTTCCAGAATCTCTTTCGACTCTACGATCGGCTTTCCGGGATGACCGGTACCGCTGACACCGAGTCGGTCGAGTTTCAGCAGATTTATGGGCTCGAGGTAGTGGTGATTCCCACTAACCAGCCGATGATCCGCGAAGACCTGTCCGACCTCGTGTACCGTACTCAGAAAGAGAAATTTGAGGCCATTATTGAGGACATCAAGGCCTGCCGGTCCAGAAATCAGCCGGTTCTCGTCGGAACTGCTTCAATTGAGACCTCGGAGTATCTGTCGGGACTGTTGAATAAAGAGAAGGTTGATCACGAGGTGCTGAATGCGAAGCAGCACGAGCGTGAAGCCCAAATTATCGCGCAGGCAGGCAAACCGGCAGCGGTGACGATCGCTACCAACATGGCAGGGCGGGGTACCGATATCGTATTGGGCGGCAATGTGGCGATGGAGCTTGAAGCGCTTAATGATGATCAAGCGGAGCGTACCAAACTGATTGAAACCGAATGGCAGGGTCGCCATCAGCAGGTAGTTGAGGCAGGCGGCCTCTATGTGCTTGGGACTGAGCGTAACGAGTCACGCCGGGTCGACAATCAGTTGCGCGGGCGCTGTGGACGACAGGGGGATCCGGGAGGAAGCCGTTTTTACCTTTCGCTTGAAGACAACCTGCTGCGGATATTCGGCTCGAGCCGGGTATCCGGCCTGATGGAAAAACTTGGCATGGAAGAGGGTGAGGCGATCGAGCACTCGTGGGTTACTCGTGCGATTGAAAATTCCCAGAAGAAAGTGGAGGGCCGCAACTTCGATATCCGCAAACAACTCCTCGAGTATGACGATGTGGCCAATGAGCAGCGTAAAGTCGTGTACGACCAGCGCAATACCCTGATGGCGACGGAGGACATTTCCGGAACCGTCACCCTAGCTCGAGAAGAGGTGATTGCCGAGATTATCGATCGGTCTATTCCGCCGGAAAGTCTTGAAGAGCAGTGGGAGGTGTCTGAGCTACAGCAGGATCTTCAAACACACTTTGGAATCGCTCTGCCTGTGGCTGAATGGTTGAAGGCCGATGACAGCCTTCACGAAGAGACATTGCGCGGCAAGATCTCTGGGGAGATCACCAAAGCTTACGAGGAGAAGACTACTGCGGTCGGAGAGCCGGTGATGCGCCACCTCGAAAAAGCCGTAATGTTGAAGACGCTGGACGAGCAGTGGAAAGAGCATCTCGCCCAGATGGACCACCTTCGCCAAGGGATCGGACTGCGCGGCTACGCACAGAAGAACCCTAAGCAGGAGTACAAGCGGGAAGCATTCGAGATGTTCTCGGCCATGCTCAATCAGGTCAAAAACGATGTGGTGGGACTACTTGCGAAAGTGCAGGTACAGACCGAGTCGGAAGTCACTGATCTTGAAGAACGCCAGCGACAGCAGGGTGACCAAAACCGTCAGTATCTGCATCCAAACTCCCCGGCACCAGCACTGGCCGAGGGAGCAGCCGGCCCGGGCCAGGGGGTGGATACGGGTTCAGCGGGTCCGGCAGCTGATGTCTCACAGCCTTTTGTCCGCTCTACGGTCAAGGTGGGTCGTAACGAACCATGTCCCTGCGGTTCCGGTAAAAAGTATAAGCAGTGCCACGGTAAGCTGTAGCCAGGGTAATCTACGAGCACCGTGGCCTCCCTTAAACGCTCCGCACTCGCACCGGGACGGTTTCCTCGGATGCCGGCGATTGCCGGTGTTTCCCTGCAGGCGGCCCGGGCGCGGATCAAATACCCCGGCCGTGACGATCTGCTGCTGGTGACGCTGGATCGCGGCACTACCGTTGCCGGCGTATTCACCCGTTCAGCGACGGCTTCGGCACCGGTGCAGTGGAGTAAAAAGGTCGCGGCATCAGGCAAAGCGCGAGCGATCCTCATCAATAGCGGCAACGCAAATACCTTCACTGGAGTTCAGGGTGTTGCCGACGTCAGGTCCACCGCTGCCATGGCCGGGCGTGCTGTTGGATGCCGTGACAGCGATGTGCTGATCGCGTCCACGGGCGTGATCGGAGAGCCGCTGCCGGTTAATCGGGTTCAACGCGCCCTCGCGGGAATGGCGTCCAGGAACCGGTGCGCGTCCTGGATTCGGGCGGCACGGGCGATCGGCACCACCGATACCTATCCCAAGGGCGCCGTGCGCCGGGTGCGAATAGGAGGCACCGAGGTAAGCCTCTGCGGTATTGCCAAGGGGTCTGGGATGATCGCGCCGGATATGGCGACCATGCTGGCGTTTGTATTCACTGATGCCAGATTGCCGACGCCGGTGTTGCGGACTTTACTGAAAGAAGGTATCCGCACCTCTTTTAATTGTATTACCGTCGACAGCGATACCTCAACGAGCGATACGGTTTTGCTGGCGGCTACCGGACGAGCCTTGAACGGTCTTCCCAAATCAGCAACAGCACCTGAACTTAAAGCGTTCCGCGCCGCGCTCAAGGAATTGCTTACTGATCTTGCGATTCAGGTTGTTCGCGATGGTGAAGGCGCCAGCAAGTTTATTACGGTGGATGTGAGCGGAGCCGCGTCCAACGCCGAAGCGCGAAAGGCTGCGCTGGCTATTGCCAATTCTCCACTGGTCAAGACCGCGATTGCCGGCGAGGATGCCAATTGGGGGAGAATCATCATGGCCGTAGGTAAGTCCGGAGCGAGGCTCTTCCAGAAGCATCTCGCGATATCGATCGGGGGAATTACCATCACCCATGCTGGTGAGCGAGTCGGATCGTACGATGAACGTCAGATCACAAAACATCTCAAAGGCACTGAAATATCGATCGCGGTAGATCTCGGTGTCGGGCGGAGCAAGTCGCGGGTATGGACGTGTGACCTGACGCATGACTACATCCGTATCAATGCCGACTATCGAACTTAAAGGAGCGCTGATTGTTGCAGTCGGGATCGTGGTGGATGCACAGGGACGCCTTCTCGTCGGTGAGCGACCGGCAGAAAAGGATTACGCCGGCCAGTGGGAATTTCCGGGCGGTAAACTAGAACCAGGTGAGAGCGTTTTTGATGCGCTCGTTCGTGAATTTCGCGAAGAACTTAACCTGCAGGTTGACTCAGCGGACGCACTTTTTTCCTGTGAGCATGCCTACCCGGATCGGCAGGTAGAACTGCATTTCTGGCGCGTCACGGAATATCAGGGCGAGGCCGAGGGACTGGAGGGGCAGCGTCTTAGGTGGGTGCAGGCTGACGATCTTGCGTCTCTGGATTTTCTGGAAGGCAACCGCGCGCTGCTGGAGAAAGTATGCGCGATGGTGTTGCCACGCTGATTCTGGTCGGGCTTAACTCCAGGCGAAGCGTGGTTGGCCCAGATGACCCACCCGGGTGTTTCTGCCCAAAAGAGCAACTTCTCTGAACTGGTAGAGAATCGCGGCAGTCGGCGCATACACCTCATGGCCGACGGTTGGCAGCATGATTGAAAAGCCGTCCCGGACCGATTCATCGGTTTCTGACGTCGAGACTTCTGTCTGTGCGTCGGTGAGTTCCTTTAAAGGTATATGAAAGACCCGCTCTACTTCCGCTGGGTCGGGTGTCGGCGCAAGGGCCGCATTCATGCAGGCCACTACGGGTGTGATACAGAATCCCGACTCGGTCACAAAATCATCCAGTACACCGATCACGTGATCGGTTTGTGGATTGAGTCCTATCTCTTCGTGGCATTCACGAAGCGCCGTTTCAATAGACGTCTCTCCCGGTTCAGCACGCCCGCCCGGTAACGCATACTGGCCGGCGTGTCGGCGTAGGGTTTTGGCGCGGCGGGTCAGTATCACCGATCCCTCACTGGTATCGGGTACGTGTGTGACTAGAACCATAACCGCGGCACGGGTCAGCGTTTCACCCTGTTGTGGGATACGTTGAAAGTCTGCGAAGTTTGATGAAAGGCGGCGGCTTAAAGACATAAGTGAGAATCCATTCCTTTGGTCGTCACTTTTCGGCCGTTTGCGTCTTTTTTCGAGAGAGATCGATCAACCGTTGATGTAAAGCATCAACCTGCCCGTAGAGTGATTGAAGACTACCGTCATTTTGAATGATGTCGTTCGCTGCGCGCCGCCGTTCTACATCACTCGCCTGCGCGTCGTCGATGGCTGAAAACACATCATGATCAAGGCCGTTTCGTTCCAGGACCCGTTTGGCGCGAAGCTCACGTGGCGCCTCTATGACGACGACGTGGTCAAAGTTTTCGGATTGTCTGGTTTCGGCCAGCAGGGGGATTGAAAAAATGACGTATGGAGCGGCAGCGCGTTTTGCCGCCTCGTTCATTTTTTGACGGACGCGTGGGTGAACGATTGCCTCAAGCTCAGCCCGTTTTTCCGGATCGGCAAAAACCAACTTCCGGATCGCTGCTCGATCAAGGCCGCCGTCCGGACTGAGCACAGCGGAGCCTAGCGCTTTTACGATCTCATCAACTGCATCTTCTCCCCGGGCAGTCACCTCATGAGCAAACTGGTCCGCATCAAGGATCACAACGTCAAGAGACAAAAGGTAATCGGTTACAGCGGTCTTGCCGCTGCCAATACCGCCGGTGAGGGCTACCTTAAGCATGTGATGTCCTAAAGTCCCGCCACGTTTAGGTAGTAATGGTTGAGGTCCACGCCCCATAGCAATACCAGCCAACCTCCACCGGCAAGATAAGGGCCGAATGGAATCTGTTGATCGCGCTGATGTCGTTTCAGGATCAGCATTGTGATGCCGATGACCGCTCCGGTTCCTGCACTCAGAAGGATGATCAGCGGGAGCATCTGCCAGCCCATCCAGGCGCCGAGAGCCCCTAACAGCTTGAAATCACCCTGACCCATGCCTTCTTTTCCGGTCACGATCCGAAAACCGTGAAACACGATCCACAGAGAGCCGTATCCGGCGGCCGCACCAATCACAGCAGAGGTGAAGTCGGTAAATCCATTTGCGGCGTTAACGCCCAGCCCGACTGCCAGGAGCGGCAGGGTGAGACGGTCTGGCAGCAGGAAGTGTTCAAGATCGATAAAAGCAAGCGCAATCAGACACCAGGTAAAGGCCAGGGCAGCGAGCGTTGACCACTGCATCCCCATGACAATCACAACTACCAACGACAGTCCGGCACATAGCGCTTCGACCAGAGGATACCGCCCAGAGATCGCAGTATTGCAGGAACGGCAGCGACCCTTGAGTATCAGAAAGCTGATCAGCGGCAGGTTGTCGCGCCAGCGGATCGGCTGCTGACAAGATGGGCAGCGTGATACGGGTCCAGCGACTCCAGCGGGTTTTGGTAACCCCTCTAGCTTACCGTGCCATTGCCACTGTAACTGTTGCGGCACTCGGACAATAACGACGTTAAGGAAACTGCCCACCATCAGCGCCATCATAATCGTAATCACATACAGCCACGACTCGCCGCCCGGAGCACTAGCCAGGGTTTCGATCATTGGGCGACCGGAGGCGCTACCGCCATTACATAATCGAGCCCATCTTGAAGATAGGCAGATACATCGCGACGACCAGGGTGCCGACCAGTCCCCCCAGGACGCTAATCATAATCGGCTCAATAAGTTTGCTCATGTTGTCTACAGCCTCGCGAACTTCCCGCTCATAGAAGTCCGCAGCTTTGTTGAGCATGGTTTCGAGTTCGCCGGATTCTTCGCCAGTGCTGGTCATTTGCAGGATCATGGACGGAAAGAGGCCGGTTTGCGACATCGCACTGGAGAGGGATTGCCCGCCGCTTACTACTTCCCGAATGGATATGCAGCCATCTGAATAGACGCGGTTACCGGTCGCTCCGGCTACAGACTCCAGTCCGTCCACCAGTGGCACCCCAGAGCCAAACATCGTGGCCAGCGTACGCGCAAAGCGCGAGATTGCAGCTTTACGCAAAATGATGCCGAAAACCGGCAGACGCAAGGCGATCCGGTCTACCCGGTGGCGCATAGCTTCTGAGCGCCGGTAAGACATCGAAATAATAATGATGGCGCCAATGATGATGCCAAAGATCTGCAGCCATAGATCGCGAAAACTGCGCGACAACTCAATTACGATGGCGGTCAGCGCCGGCAGGCTGGCGCCGAAACTCGAGAACAGATCCTCAAACTGCGGGATCACGAAGACCAGTAGAAGTACGCTGACGATAAAACCCACAGCGAGCACAGCCGCCGGATACCAAAGGGCGCCTTTGACCTTTGCTTTGATCTCCTCAATGTTCTCCATATAAAGCGAGACCTTGTCCATCAGGTCGTCAAGGTTTCCTGATCGTTCGCCAACCGCAACCAGGCTGATATAAAGCGGGCCGAACTGGCGGGGAAATTTCTGAAGTGCCTCGCTCAGTGCGGTTCCACTTTCAACATCAAGCCGAACGGCGCCAAAGATCTCCCGGACTTTGGGGTGATCGGTTCCGTCGGCGATGGCTTTATAGGATTGCGCAATCGGCAGGCCCGCACCCAGCATGGTTGCAAGTTGGCGACTGGCAATTGAAATATCTTTGGGTTTGATCTTTTTACTGAATAATGACTTGGGTTTCTTGCGTACCGAGCGGGGATTGATGCCTTCCCGCCGCAGCGTACTGCGCACATAAGCCGGCCCCTGCGCTTCCATTTCCCCGGTCACTTTCTTGCCCTGGCGGTCGGTTCCCTTCCAGGTAAACATTTCCTGGGCTTTTTCTGGTTTCTTCGCCATAGGCTCAGGTGTCGGTCACCCGCAATATCTCCTCGAGACTGGTGATACCGGCGCGGACTTTGACAAGCCCCGCCTGGCGCATCGTCATAATGCCGTCCGCGATGGATTGTTTTTCGATCGCCTCCTGTCCGGTGTTTTGCACGATCAGCTCGGCAATCGCTTCGGTGACCGGCATAACCTGAAATACCCCCGTTCTTCCTTTATACCCCCGGGTACACTCGTCGCAGCCTTCGGGTCCGAAGAGTTTGAGATTCTTAAAGCTTCCCGATTCTGAAAAACCTGCACCCGTTAGCACCTCTTCCGGATATTCGACCGGTTTGCGGCAGGCGGTGCACAGTTTGCGGACCAGTCGCTGGGCGAGGATGAGGTGAACGGAGGCAGCAACATTGAACGGTGCTACGCCCATATTAAGGAGGCGAACAATTGTCGAAGGCGCGTCATTGGTGTGCAGCGTCGACAGGACCAGGTGCCCGGTCTGCGATGCCTTGATGGCGATGTCGGCTGTTTCAAGATCACGAACCTCGCCGACCATGATGATGTCCGGATCCTGGCGCAAAAAGGCACGCAGAGCCGTGGCAAAACTGAGGTTGGCTTTTTCGTTGATATTGACCTGATTGATCCCTGGAAGATTGATCTCAATTGGATCCTCCACGCTACTGATGTTGACTTCCGGGGAGTTCAAGGTGGAGAGCGCTGAATACAATGAAACAGTCTTGCCGCTGCCCGTGGGTCCGGTAACGAGAATCATGCCGTGAGGCCGGTGGATGGCATCTTCGTATGCCTTGAACTGCTCAGGTTCCAGCCCCAGCGCGGACACACTGAGATCTGCACCGCTGCTGTCCAATACACGAATAACGACCTTTTCGCCAAATTGGGTGGGCAGCGTACTTACCCGAAAGTCAAT
>PVBE010188400.1_pt1 | contig 10669 bp, 11 predicted proteins | sample 1631181 | NCBI WGS metagenome assembly PVBE01 (sample SAMN08397723, study PRJNA350692) | Marine metagenome, whole genome shotgun sequencing project. | isolation source: water | place: Pacific Ocean | collected 2012-04 | reverse complement strand
TTGCTCATTCATCCTCGCGGATGACAACTTCGAGTGCACCTTCCCGCCGCCGGAGTACTCCTGCCCGAGCGCATCCATCGCCACAGAGGAAGGCCTCTACCAGGTCGCCATCCTCGGCTATGGCGATAGCTGCGCCGGTACGACCGCAGAGTATGAGCTGACGGTCAACACAGGTACACCCACTCTGATCGCGGATGACAAGATCCGCTGGCCCTACAATGAGACCGAGTACTCGGTGAATGGCTGCGCCGAGATCTACGAGGAAGGCGAGGAAGTGCCGGGCACGTACTGTGAGGTCGAGGAGCACAGCCTGGGTGGCGGTGGAGACACCGGAGAGGCGGACGTCGACACAGACACCGACACCGACACCGACACAGACACAGACACCGACACCGACACCGACGCTGATGCTGATGCCGATGCCGATGCCGATGCTGATGCCGATGCTGATGCCGATGCTGATGCTGATGCCGATGCCGATGCCGATGCGGACACAGGCGTTACCGTAGACTAGGGACAGCTCAGCGTGCGTATCCTCCTGGCTGGGGCCGACACGGTCCTGGGCCTGCCTCTGCTGCGCCGACTGGGCTCCGCGCATGAGATTCTTGCGCTTGGTTGTGACGCCCAGCCTGAGCTCCCCGTACCCGGCGAGCTGCTTCATGCCGTGTCCAACGAGGACCTCGCGCGCTTCATGGCAGGGTGCCAGGCCATGATCGATCTCATCGGTCCAGACACCGATCGCCTGGAGCCCGCTGCCCGCGCAGCAGGCATCCAGCACATCATCCGAGTGGTGCCGTACTCGCCGCTCAATACACCCTGCGAGGGCCGATGCACCCTGGGCCTCGGTCAGCTGATAGGACCGGGAGATCCTCAGGACGTGATCCGGGGGTGGATGCGCTGGGCCATCTCGGATCCTGCGCCTGGAGAGGGCCACGCAGCACTGGTAGATCACAGGGATGCACTCGGCGGAATCGAGAGCGCGCTGTGGAAGGGGAAGCCTGGCAGGGTCTACCCCCTGGTCGGCGCCAACCCCAGCTGGCAGCTGCTCGCCCAGGAACTCCGTGCCTGCTGGACAAAGTCCTCCCCTCCAGCACCAGGGGCCTGGAGTGCACCCGGGCCCGACGTGGGGCGGGTGGATTCAAGGTCCTCAAAGACCGATCTGGGGTGGTGGCATCGAGCGTGGGGCCAGAGTCTCTCGGAGACTGTCGCCAGCTTGTGACAGGATTCGGGCGGCGGGAGTGGCCTGGGCCCGATATCAGTGATGCAAGCGGGGGCGCGGGTGGCCCACTTCATCGTCATCGAAGGGCTCATCGGCGTCGGAAAGACGTCGCTGTGCAGGATTCTGGAGAAGGAACGCGGGGCGAGGCTTGTGCTCGAGCCCTGTGATGACAACCCGTTCCTGGCCTCGTTTTATGCAGACGCTGAGCGGTATGCCTTCCCAGCTCAGATGTTCTACCTGGCCAGCCGCTTCTCCCAGCAGATGAACCTCAAGCAGGGCGACCTCTTCAGCGATCTCATCGTGAGCGATTACCTCTGGGAGAAGGACCGGCTGTTCGCCGAGCAGACGCTCGAGGGACACGAGATGGACCTGTACGACCGGTTCAGCGGGCTGCTCCAGGGTGCCATCACACCACCGGAATTCGTGATCTTCCTCGACTCCCCTACCGACGTCGTGATGTCGAGGATTCACAAGCGTGCCATCGATGCTGAGCAGGTAATCGAGGCGGAGTACCTCGACGCCCTCCGAGAGCGCTACTACGCCCTGTGGAACCGATACACACAGGCGCCGGTCTACGTCGTGGACACCAGCCGCCTGCACTATGTGGACGATATGTCCCACCGGGCCACCATGATGGAGCTCATCGATGGCTGGCTCAAGGGAGAGCCCGTGCCCGGCTCACCGAGGGCCTACCAGCCCCCGACCCAGCAGATAGCGATGTTCTAGGCGCCTTCAGGCCTGCGCACCGTTCTCCGGGATGGCCCCTGCCAGGAGATCCTCCAGCGCCTCGATGCGCGCAGCCACCTGATCGATCTCCAGGAACTGCTGGCGTGCTTCCACATCTGGGAGCACGAGATGGGCGACAGCATTGATGAAGTGGATGGGCTCCGAGCTGTTCTCAATCAGCCGGACCACCCGCTCCGCAGCCTGCGGACGACCCGCCAGTGCCTGACCCGCCATGACCCGGAGCCTGTCCGCCTGGACCGCAAGTGCCGGAGGTCCACCGAGCGGAATCCGGTCCCTGAGCATTCGCCCATACCCAATGCGGTAGCTGGTATCGGTGGGGAGCTCCCCCTCGATGAGCATCCGGCCCAGGCCCAGGATGACCACATTGAAGCGGCCATCCGGCAGTGCCTGCTGGCGAATGATCCGACCGAACCCCGCCACCGTGAACAGGCTGGGATTGCCCTCGTAGCATGACTCCCAGCCCGGCTTCAGGCGGGGCACGGCCACGTATCCTTCGGCTGCCATGGTATCGGCGACGAGGTCCCGATACCGGCCCTCGAAGACGTGGAGCGGCAAGAGTGTGTGGGGAAGGAAGACCGCACCTGGCAGGGGAAACAGAGGCATAGCCTCGCATGCCGCCTGTAGCTCCAGGGTGGTTGGAATCTGAAACACGCCCCCTCCCCGGGGCAGAACTCAAGCCTTGGCTACCGCCGCAGCCCACGCAGCGAGACGCTGCGCCCGATCATCATCTCCCATTTCGGGATCAAATGTGGAATCCATGGCCCATGCATTCTCAATTCCGGCGGGAGAATCCCAGAATCCGACCCCCAGTCCAGCGAGGAAAGCCGATCCGAGCGCCGTGGTCTCCAGCACCGTAGGTCGCACACAGCGGGTCGCGAGGAGGTCGGCCTGAAACTGCATGAGGAGGTCGTTCTTGGCCGCCCCACCATCGACCTTCAGCTCAGCAAGCGGCGTCTTGGCGTCCTGGGCCATGGCACTGAGGATGTCTCCGACCTGCAGCGCGATGCCCTCGAGAACGGCGCGGGCCACATGAGCCTTGGTGGTGCCACCAGTGATGCCACAGAGCAGTCCCCGGGCATCCGGTCGCCAGTGGGGAGCGCCGAGTCCAGCGAGAGCAGGCACAAAGCTCACACCACCGGAGTCAGGCACGCTGGCCGCAAGCGCCTCGATCTCCGGAGCACTCCCGATGAGCCCCAGCCCATCCCGCAGCCACTGCACAGCAGCACCCGCGATAAACGCGCTGCCCTCGAGCGCATAGGTGGTCTTTCCGTTCAGGCGCCAGGCCACCGTGGTGAGCATGCCATTGTCGCTGGGCACCGCCTCATCACCTGTGTTCATCAGAACAAAAGCACCTGTGCCATAGGTGCACTTGGCTGCTCCCGGAGCAAAGCACGCCTGACCGAAGAGGGCCGCCTGCTGATCTCCAGCCATGCCCGCCACAGGAATCCCATCAGGCAGGAAGCCCAGACCTTTGGTGTGGCCCAGGACCTCTGCGTTGTCTGCTACCCGCGGCAGGCATGCCCTGGGCACATCGAGGAGAGCCAGCAGATCCTCATCCCAGTCCAGGGTGTGGATGTTGAACAGCAGCGTCCGGGAAGCGTTCGAAGGATCCGTCGCGTGGGCTCCACACAGCCGCCAGGAAAGCCAGGCATCGATGGTGCCAAACAGGATCTCTCCTGCCGCCGCACGCGCACGGGACCCGTCCACATGGTCCAGGAGCCACTTCGCCTTGGTCCCGGAGAAGTAGGGGTCGAGGACCAGCCCGGTGCGCTCCCGAACCATGGTTTCATGGCCCTTTGCCTTCAAGGCCGCGCAGAGATCCGCAGTCCGCCGGTCTTGCCAGACCAGGGCTCGGTGGATGGGCATGCCGGATTGTGCATCCCAGAAAAGAGAGGTCTCACGCTGGTTGGTGATGCCGATGGCCTGGATGGAGATAGGGCCTGCCTTGTCCAGTGCTCCCCGAACCGCAGCCTCCACGCTGGTCCAGATCTCCGACACATCGTGCTCGACCCAGCCAGGCTGCGGGTAGTGGTTGGGGAACTCCACATTGTGGGAAGCAAGCACCTGCACGCTTGCATCAAGCAGCAGTGCCGTCGTTCCGGTGGTCCCCTGATCAATGGCCAGCACACAGTTGGTCATGCTTCCTCCCGAGCGTGGGACCGGTCTATCACACTCTCGCGGGCCCACGAATGGCGTGCTACCTTGCCCGCCATTGGAGGCAATTGTGCGCCACTACCCCATCATCGCCATCTCAGTCCTGGCCATCAGCTGCGGCGAATCCAAGTACGATTACGCCGGCTATCAGACCTACAAGTACTTCCCGCTCGATGGAAAGACCCGAAGCTGGGAGTACTTCAGTGAAGACAGCAGCTACCTGATGCGCGTCGACATGCTCGACCCACAAGAACTCGTCGGCAGCACCTCCATCGCCACTCTTGAGTACGCCCAGGTGGACCCCTACAAGCTTCTGTGGAGCGTGAAGTGGTCCGCAGACTCCGCCAATGGCATCCAGATTCACGGCTACCTGCTCGAGGCCACATCGGATGACCCCGACCCCGGTGATGACACCGGCGATGCCGGGGATGACACCGGTGGTGCAGACATCAATGCGGAGACAGGCACCTGGGTCAGCTTTGATCCACCGATTCAGTTCAGCGAGTATCAGATGTCACCTGGAGACTCCGTCTCCACCTCGACCGGAGGAACCACCTACACCTCCACGCTGCAGTCGGTGGAGAAGTGCCCCAACAACTGGGTCGCTGATCCCTGGGACTGCCTGGTGTTCAGCCTGGAGGGCGATGACTCCATGCCCTTCGTCGGCAGCTGGTCCCTGGCCACCGACTGGGGAACCTCTCGCTTCCAGCCCGCGCTGAAGTCCGGTACTCCCTGGGTGCTCACCGACGCCGATTTTTGGGAAGAATAGCCCTGTTGCTCCTCCTGGCTGGCTGTGCTGGCCCGGAATGGCGAAACGCCGACCTGCAGATCGACGTTGAGGGCATGGCTATTTCCGATGAGGACCGCGTGCGGGTCTGTGTCGAGGGCGCGGGTCAGCGGGAGCAGACCGTGGGCAGCGGCACCGTTTCCTTCCCAGGCCTGCCGACCGACCAGGACCTCAGAATCTGGGTAGACCTCGTCGATACCGAGGAGAGGACCGCGCGTGCCGGACCTACCCGTTTGAGCAGCGACACCGAGTACGCCGTGCTCAAATGGCAAGACTGCTCAGAGGATTGCCCGATCTGTGAGGACCCCGGAAAGGGGGCGGAGAAGGGCGAAGAGAGTCTCCTGCTGGCCATCCGTTTCCGAGACTGACGAGGTGTTCCACGTGGAACACCCGACGCGGTGTGACCAATGGTAGGGTGGGCAACGGAATTGGAGCGACTCCCGTGGATACCATGAGCCTGCTCGATGCTGCACGTGTGGGATTTGCAGGCCTGGACATTGCACCTGCAGTCCAGGAAGAAGCACTCACCTCGCTGCACAGCTGGCTCGAAGACCCCCACTTCGGAAGCTATCGTGCCCAGATCGTGGCCCTCATCGAGGGAGCCCGGTGGGGCACCCTGGTCGACAGCTTCTACCGCACCCTCCCCTTTGGCACCGGCGGACGCCGAGGTCGAGTGGGTGTGGGGCCGAATCGCTTCAACCCCTGGACCCTGGGGACCAGCGTACAGGGACACGCTGCATGGCTAAGAGCGCGCCACGGAGAGGGCTCTCTCAGCGTAGTGATCGGGTACGATGTCCGAGTCTTTTACGACCTCTCCGAGGCTCTGATTCCCGACGTACAAAGCCCAGTGAGCGGCATCTCCAGTCGAGAGTTCGCGGAGCTGGCAGCCGAGGTCTACGCCGCCAATGAGATCACCGTGCACCTGCCGCCAGTCGGCACATTCATGTCCACACCCGAGCTGAGTCATGCGGTGCGAGCCATCGGGGCACACGCCGGACTGGTGATCAGCGCCAGCCACAACCCACCCGATGACAACGGGAGCAAGTTCTACCACAGCCACGGTGGGCAGGTGGTGCCTCCCTATGATGAGCAGATGGCCCAGGAGGTGGCTAGCGTGGCCGCAGTGGACCGTCTCTCCATCGATCGGGCCCGGGCCACCGGACTGGTCCGGGAGCTGGCCCGGGAGGTTCGGGACCAGTACCTGCACGTCAACCTGGACTGCAGCAGGCGGCCAGGCGAGCGAGGAGTCCATGTGGTCTTCACCCCGCTGCACGGTACCGGCCGTGCGACGGTCGCCTGGGTCCTCGGTGCAGCCGGCTTCCAGGTAGACCTCGAGCCATCTCAGGCTGATTACGACGGCGCCTTTCCCGCTGTGCCCTTTCGGGCCCCCAACCCAGAGCGACCCGCCACCCTGGATGCTGCCCGGGCCACCGCGGAGGTACTCGGCGCCGACCTGGTCATGGGCTGCGACCCGGATGCGGATCGCCTGGGAGTCGCCGTGCACCATCCGAGACCGGGACCGGGTGTGCGAGACGACTGGCGAACACTCAACGGCAACGAGATCGCCGCACTGGTCGTCTACCAGGCCCTGCGCGATCGCTCGGATGATCCGGTCATCTTCAAGACCGAGGTGACAAGCCGGCTGATAGAGCGGGTGGCCCAGGCCAGAGGTGCGAGAGTCGTCTCTAATCTGCTCGTCGGATTCAAGTACATCGGTGAGGCCATGCACCTGCTGGAGACCCAGGGAAAGTACGGCTCCATGGAGGCACACCTCGATTCCTTCTGTGACGGAGTGGAAGAGTCACACGGCGCGCTGGTGACCCGCCACATCCGAGACAAGGATGCTGCTGGTGCTGCGGTCCTCCTCGCTGAGCTTGCCAGCGAAGAAAAGGCCGCCGGGCGGACCCTGCTCGATACCTTGTGCCACCTGTGGGATGAGTACGGCTATGTACACAATCTGCTGCTCAGCACCGTGATGCGTGGAGCCAGCGGAAAGGCATGCATCGACCAGATCATGGCTCGAATGCGATCCTCTCCGCCCGACGAGATCGGAGGATTGGAGGTCACCGCTTTCTTCGATCGCCAGGACCCCGATGGCCCCTTCGGTCCGCTTCTCTCCGGTACGGCTGCAGCCAGTCGGAATGTGCTCGTCTGGCACCTCGGTCGGACAGCGCGGGTGATCCTTCGGCCCAGCGGTACCGAGCCCAAGTGCAAGGTCTATGTGGAGCTTGCAGGAGACCCAGGCGCGGACCTCCAGATAGCCATCCCCGAGCTCGAAGAACGCTGTCAGACCCTGGCGGACTCCTTCGTTACCGAGATGCTTCAGGCTGTGGACATCACGCTGCCTCGCTGGGCGCTGCGGATCGAGGATCTGGTCAGTATCGAGGACAAGCTCCGCTTCGTCGCGGAGATCCTCCCTTCTGCGGTCGAGCGCGTGGAGCCCGAGGGTGCAACCTCACAAACCCAGACCTGGCTCGAAGGAGAGCTCTCCCACCACGGAGGAGGTGGACATCGCCTGTACACCAAGGCTGTGGCTGCATGGGTGGACACCAACCGGCCCGCGAACGGTGAGGCCCTGCTGGCACTGTTCTCCTAGGGCAGCTTGCCCTTTTCCTCCTGCAGCCTCGATCGCCGAGGCCCCTGCTCGAGCGGCATCAGGACACTGATGCCCTCCACCGGGATCTTGTCGAACCACCGCTGGTGGTTGAGGTACCAACGGAGGTCATGATCCCTGACCCGGCCACCACCCAGCTTGGTCGCATGCCGCATCATGGTCGGCCCCCCTTCCCGCGGAAGCACGAATCCAACATGGGAGACGATGATCGGCCGATGGGCCCGCGGCTTGCGAACCACCACCACAATGGCGCCGTCCGGGATGCGGCTCAGGTTGGCTTGGGCGGCATCGAGGGAGAGCACAGGAAGACTGAAGCTCCCGACCGGGAGCAATTTGAGGTCCATCTGAAAGTGTCGGGAACCCCGCCACCGCTCCCAGATCCGCATCGTGATCTTCTTTCGGACCAGGTGGGTCTGACCGACCTTGGAGGTGATGTCCTCGACCAGGCCTGCCGCGATGTTGTTCGGGATCCACTGCTGCAGCCAGATGTGGTTCCGGCGGGTGTAGTCCACGACCCCGTCCTCGTAGCGAAGCGCGTTGCGAACCATGGGTGCCGAGAGCGGATCTGCCGCCATCGCCAGGCCCAGGATCTCCTCGAGGAAGGTGACGCAGTCGAAGATGTCATACCGGGCAGGGGGATCCTCATCGGGTGCAATCCCCTCACCGTTCTTGTCCAGGCCATAGTCCAGATCCAGCAGGGGCTTGGAGATGGCCGCCATGCGCTCGGGCAGGGACAGGTTGACCGAGGCCCGGGCTGCTGCCACGAGGTCTTCGGGCATCGCGCCCTCATCATAGGGGACCTTCCGGGCCGGCTTTCGCCTGGCGTGAGCCGGCTCGGTGTCCGCAAAGACCCCGATGCACGCACCGAGCATCATGACCAGGAGGCCCCACCTCATCCTTTTAGCCTCTTCTGAAAGCCCATCACCTCGCGCAGGAGTGGATCGGCTGCTGCATCCTCGAGGATGTCCATGCACTGGCTGAGTGCTCGGCTCAGGAGATCGGTCAGGCCCTGGTGCAGGAAGCGCCGCTGCTCCATGGGAGGCCTGGAGCGCAGGTTGTGGGTGAGTCTTCTCTCGTCCACTCGGCCAGACGGATCCAGACCTACTCCCTCAAACAAGGGGCGCAGGTGACGCGGAGCACTCTCCAGCACCAATTGAATCACGGAGTGGCCGTCCTGGCCTGCCTGCTCCAGAGCGGGCAGCATACATCCAAGCACCTCACTGACCACGGCGAGCTGACGGGCGAGCTCCGCATCGTCGAGCCGCGGTGCCTCCGCCCGAAGTGCGGGCACTACAGGACCCAATTCCACCCGATCCCGGTGGTCGGATGAGAAGTGACCCCGACCCAGGCCTCGATCCTCGGCAGCATGATCCTGAAACGCGGGAAGCTCGTCGACACCTTGTGCCGATCGCTTCCCTACGATCTCCTGCTCAGCGTCCTTGCTCATCCGCAGATCCTCTCCTGGGAGGATCCTATTCGATGGTCTCAGCGCTGGCCGCCGCCAGTAGAGATCAAGCGGATGGCGGCGTCTTTCTGGAGGTCTGGAGGCTCGGGTGCGTGTCGAACCGGAAGAGAGAGCTGCTGGGCCTCAACGAACACATCTGGCATCAAGCCCTTTCCGTGCCAGGAGCGACCCGAGGGAGAGCTCAGCTGAGTATCCGCAATCTCCAAGACCAGACCCCTTCCAGCCGGGTAGAAGCTGGTCTTCAGCCCTCGGCCTGCACTTCGTGTGCCCACCACCCGGGCCCGACCGTGATCCTGAAGTGCAGCGACAAAAGCCTCCGCCACTCCCGCCGTGCCCTTGTTCATCATGATCGCCACGTCATTGGTCCACTTCGGTGCCTCGAGGCCGAGCAAGTAGTGCCCGACATCTTTCCCTGTGGCGGTACCCACCACCACCGCGTCCGGATCAAGGAACAGATCTGCGGTGGCCACCATCTCATCGATGCTCCCACCGCTGTTGTCCCTGAGGTCGAGCACGACGGCTGCCCCCTGCCATCCTTCCAGCGCATCCGCGATCAGGGAGGCGACACCGGATCCAAAGTACGGCACTCGAATCACGAGCGAGTCGCGATCGCGGCGCACCCACATGGTGGGGTGTTCGTAGGTTCCCTTGGTCACCTTCATCCGTCCGATGGTGCCATTTACTCGGCGGACATCGAACACGCTGCTAGCTGTTCGCTCCACATGGACCCGGTCCAGGATCGCCTGCGTGGGCAGACCGGTGAAGGGATGGTCATTGACCGACACCACCAGATCACCCTTGAGCAGCCCTGCCTCACTGGCTGGAGACTCGGGAAAGACCTTGGTGAGCAGCATGCCCCGCCCCGGGATCGTACTGAACTCCACACCGAACCCGAACCGTTGACCTTCCAGCCATGCCTCACGGTCCTTGTGCTCCACATCGGTAAGGACCCGGTTCTCGCGGACACCGAGCTTGTCCCCCAGGTGATTGGCGACGCCGATCAGGGCCGCCCGGTACAGCTCATCGCCCGAGACCGTCTGTGGGAAGCGCTCCTGGATCTTCTCCAGTGCGTCCTCCAGTCCCTCTACGGAGGACTGTCCACTCGCGACCGAAGCCAGCAGCCCGGTGAGCATCAACAACATAAATCAGAAGGTGGCTCGTCGGGGGGTGTATGAGACAGGGCGGTAGGCCGGAACCTCCGGGCTCACCCGTGGCTCTGCGGCAATGCGGCGCTCCTGATCCAGCTGGATCTTCAGGTCCTTGGCTGTCGTCTCTGCATCATCCGCACGCTCCATGTGCCGATAGCCCCAGGCCATCGCGAGCAGCAAGGCGGCCGCATAGGCCACAGCCACGGTCATCGGCAGTCCGACCCGTCCCTTGGACCAGCCCGCACCATCCGTCCCACTTCTCTCCAGATTCGCCAGCTCCTTGTCCAGTGCCGTATCCATCGGTCCCCAGAAGCCGGCGCCGCACATGGCATCCTTCTCCTCCTGACTGAGCGGGGCAAAATCCTGCGCCATCATGCAGTCACAAAGCTGGTGGCACGGCGTGCACCCATTGAGGTGCTCTGAGACCTGCTCGGACTCTGCCGGGCAGAGCTGTCCGTCCAGATAGGCCGCGATTCGATCCGTGATCTCTGCGCAATTCATGGCATCTTTCCGCTAATGCACGGGGGTGGACTCG
>PVBE010478905.1_pt1 | contig 10672 bp, 9 predicted proteins | sample 1631181 | NCBI WGS metagenome assembly PVBE01 (sample SAMN08397723, study PRJNA350692) | Marine metagenome, whole genome shotgun sequencing project. | isolation source: water | place: Pacific Ocean | collected 2012-04 | reverse complement strand
TGCACATTCACCAGTTCCACCTCGGGATCGGAGGCGAGGTACTTGCGCAGTTTGGCAATATAGACGTCCATGCTGCGTGAGTTGTAGTAGTTGTCATCTCCCCAGATGCGGTTTAGGGCGTAGTTGCGGTCAAGCACATCAAAACGGTTCTCAATTAGCATGTTCAGCAGGTCGGCCTCTTTGGTGGTGAGGCGTTTCTCATCACCGTTAGACCTGAGCAGTTGGCGGTCGTAATCGAACACCATGGCGCCCACATTGACCGATTCGCGCATTTTCGGTCTGTCGGTCTCGGGCATGGTCCTGCGCAGAATGGCCTGCATGCGCAATAGCAGTTCATCCATGCTGAAGGGTTTGGTGATGTAATCATCCGCCCCGCTCTCGAACCCCTTCACCTTGTCATCCTTCATGCTCTTGGCAGTGAGGAAGATGATCGGTACGCTCTTGTCGGTCTGGCGGATCTCCTCGGCCAGCGTGAATCCGTCCTTGACGGGCATCATCACATCGAGGATGCAGATGTCGAACCCGCCTTCGGAGAATTTCTGAAAACCGATCTTCCCGTTCTCAGCCAGCGTGGTCTCATAGCCCTTGGCGTTCAGGTATTCGCGAAGCAGCATGCCCAGATTGGGGTCGTCCTCGCATAACAGTACATTGATCTTCGTGTCGCTCATGGTCATACGTTTTTGTGTGGGATGAATAGTTCGAATCTGCTGCCCTTTCCGGGTTCGCTTTTCACTTTCACATGTCCGTTGTGCTTGTCAATGATGGCCTTTACGTAACTGAGTCCGAGCCCGAAGCCCTTCACGTTGTGGATGTTGCCGGTAGGAACCCTGAAAAGCTTCTCAAAGATCTTCTTCTGGTTCTCCTTGCTGATGCCGATCCCATTGTCCTCCGTGTAGATGACGATGCCGTTTGCCTCATTCCTGGTCCCCACCTTGATCACGGGGATCTTTTCGGTGTATTTCAGGGCGTTGTCAACCAGGTTGTAGATCACGTTGGTCAGGTGTACGCGGTCGGCCTGTACCATGATCTCTGTGGCCTTGAGGTCGGTGATGAACTGGCCACCCTTGCGCTCCATCTGTATCTTCATGTTCTGCAGCACCTGTTCCACCACCTCATGCACATCGAGCCCCACCAGTTTCAGCTTCAGTTCGCCCTTGTCCATGACGGCCGTTCTCAGCACATTCTCCACCACCATGGCCAGCCGTTTGTTCTCATCTGCAATAACGTTGATGTAGTTGTCAACCACCCCTTCCTTCGATTTCAGGTCGGGATCGTGCAGTGCCTGGCAGGCGAGTGAGATCGTGGAGATCGGTGTCTTCAGCTCATGGGTCATGTTGTTTATGAAGTCGTTCTTGATCTCAGAGACCTTCTTCTGCCGTATAATGGTTGACACGGTGAACGAGAACGAGAAGATGATCACCAATATGAACATGGCCGAGATGGTGAGCAGCAGCCACATGGTGCGCAGCAGGTACTTGTTCTGATCGGGAAAGAAGATGCTCAGGAACCGAGGCTGTGAGAACACATTGCCAGGGGTCAGGTTCACACGGTGCTCCGATGCAAGCACCCCGTCCAGGTGTTCATTCTCCGTGTCAAGGTAATAGGCATTCATGAAGGGGTCGAAGATGCCGTATTCAAAAGAGGCCCCGATACCCTTGTCCTTCAATTGTTGGCGAAGCAATGAATCAAGTGCAAGGGTGTCGATCTCATCCGATCTGCCGTACAGGTCCACATTGACTATCTCCTCAAAGATCTCGTTGACCATGTTTGCCCGCTTCTCCAGCCATTGCAGGTTCATGAGTTGGGTCTGTTTCACAGAATCGATGTACCAGGCATACTGACCGTTGGATTCGGGCAACCTCGGTCTGCGGATCGGGCCATGGTCAGGGGTTCCGAAATGCTGTTCTCGGCTGCGCTTGACCATGTATCCGCTCGAATCGACCAGGAATTCCTCATAGACGCTGATCTCAAAGGCAACATCCTGCTGCCCGAGGGCTAACTTCACATGCTCCGGACCTTCTTGCGCTTCACCCAACCAGAGATTGCTGTGATCCGAACTGTGAATGCCATCCAACTCGGGAACTCCTCCTTTCTTCAACTGACGGTCAGAATGCTGAATGAGCATCAGACTGTCACGCGTGCGTCCGATGGCGCGGTTGATCGAATCCATCTCAGACACCAGTCTCCTGCGCTTGTCCCGTAGGTTCATCTGCACCGCAAGGGTCTCTGCGGTCTTCAATTTCTCGTACTGATATACAACATTGCCCAGCACCTCGTGTACGGATGCGTGGAATTTCTGCTCGCGCAGCTTCACAGCATTGTTTATCCAATACACCTGTATTCCGATCAGCCCTACAAGGGCCACGGTCATGAGGATAACGGTCGTTTTGATGGTGTTCCTTCCCATCATGTCAAAGGTACGTGCGCAAGGTAGCCTGTATTGAGTGCTTAACACTTTTTAACGATGAGTACATTTGACCGAAATCCATCGGATGCAGAAGATCCTCAACTACGTGAACGGAGCATTCACCGAACCCTCCTCGGGGAGTTTTCTCGATAATTGCGATCCCGCCACCGGTACGGTCTATTCTATCCTTCCCGATTCTGAAAGTGCCGATGTGGATGTGGCGGTACGGGCTGCACAGGAGGCATTCCCAGCGTGGTCAGCCCTTACCCGCAAAGAGCGTTCAGACTCTCTGATGCGCGTCTCACAGCGCATCCGCGAGCGGCAGCAGGAATTTGCCGAGGCGGAATCTGTCGATAACGGCAAACCGCTATGGCTGACCAACGAGGTGGACATTCCGCGTGCATCTGAGAATTTCAGGTTCTTCGCAACAGCCATCCTACACCAGAGTTCAGAAATGCACGATACCGATGGAAGGTACATCAACTACACCCTCCGTCAGCCGATCGGTGTGGCCGGCTGCATCTCACCTTGGAACCTGCCGCTTTACCTATTCACGTGGAAGATCGCCCCGGCCCTCGCGGCAGGCAATACGGTGGTGGCCAAACCGTCTGAGATAACGCCCATGACCGCGTTCCTGCTCTCACAGGTCCTGGATGAGGTGGAATTCCCGAAGGGAGTCCTCAATATCGTTCACGGGCTCGGTGGCAAGGTAGGTGCTCGACTGACCGCGCACCCCGATGTGCCGGTGATCTCCTTCACCGGTGGAACTGAAACCGGGAAGACCATTGCGCGCACTGCTGCACCCATGTTCAAGAAACTGTCGTTGGAACTGGGCGGCAAGAACCCCAACATCGTTTTCGATGACTGCGACATGGAGGCCGCGCTGAGAACTTCGCTGCTCTCCTCCTTTGCCAATCAGGGGCAGATCTGCCTCTGCGGGTCGAGGATGTATGTACAGAAGGGGATCTATGAAGAGTTCAGGGAACACCTTGTTGCAATTGTCCGGAAGATGAAGGTTGGCGACCCGAAAGACCCGGGATCGAAATTAGGCGCGGTGGTCTCAGAGGCACATTTCCAAAAGATCCTCGGCTACATTGAATTGGCCAAGGAGGAGGGCGGAACCGTGCTCTGTGGGGGTAAGGAGGCCGAGACCGATCTGGGCGGCTGGTTCATCGAACCGACCATCATAGAGGGTCTGGATGAGAAGTGCCGTACTAACCGGGAGGAGATCTTCGGTCCGGTGGTCACCATACAACCGTTCGAAACCGAGGAAGAGGTCCTGCGCCTTGCCAACGGTACTCCGTACGGATTGGCCGCCACCGTCTGGACCTCAGACCTGTCACGCGCTCACCGGGTTGCCGCTAAACTGCATGTGGGCATCGTCTGGCTCAACTGCTGGTTGATCCGCGACCTGAGAACCCCGTTCGGTGGTGTGAAGCAGTCCGGTGTGGGGCGGGAAGGGGGTTGGGAGGCCCTCCGGTTCTTTACCGAACCGAAGAATGTCTGCTTGCCCGTAGGCTGAGACCATCATCTATGGACCATGGACTTCCGGTGGATCTGCTTCTGAGCATTGAAACTGAGTTCCACTGAATGCGCAGTAGAACCTCTACTTTTACAAGCTATGAGACACATTTCGCAGATCACGGTCACCGACCCTATCTTCCTCAGCAAGGGGAAACTCAATGCCCTCGACAGCTTTATCATGCGGTTCATCCGCGAGGAGCGCGACCTGCCGTTCGTGCATCTGATACTCCGGATGTTTTTGATCATTGTACCATTCGCGTTGATCCTGTTCATTCCCGGTGTGTTCCGCTGGTGGCTGGCGGCCATATACCTCGGCATCAACTGGGCCTTTTTCCTGCCGCCTTACATCCTTATGCTGCACTGCACCTCACACCGCCCCCTTTTTAAAAAGGAACATGCGTGGATGAACAGGATCGTACCGTGGATCCTCGGTCCGTTCTTCGGTCAGAGTCCCGAAACCTACTTCGGACATCACGTGGGCGTGCATCATCCGGAGAACAACCTGAAGGAGGACATCAGCTGCACCATGCCCTATCAGCGTGACAGCTTCTTCGATTTCATGAAGTACTTCCTCCGCTTCTTTCTTTTTGGGATGCCGGAGCTGTTCATGTATTTCACACGTAAGAAACGTTACAGACTCAGGCGCAATATCGTTCTCGGTGAGTTGAGCTGGATCGTATCCGTGATTCTGCTGTGCCTTTTCAATTGGCAGGCAACACTCATGGTGTTCATCATTCCACTCTGCTTTACGCGCTTTATGATGATGGCAGGCAACTGGGGCCAACATGCCTTTGTGGATGCTGATGCGCCCGGCAACTGCTACCGGAACAGCCTCACATGCATCAACTCATCATACAACCGGAGATGCTTTAACGATGGCTACCATATCGTGCATCATTTTCAGGCCAACATGCACTATACCGATATGCCCGGTGAGTTTGAAGAGAATAAGGAGACCTATGCCAGGGAACGTGCGGTGATCTTTGAGGGCATCGATTTTTTCATCGTCTGGTTTCACCTGATGACAAAGAACTATCCGGAACTTGCGAGGCGTTTCGTGCATTTGGACGATAGGTTGAAATCGGACGTGGAGGTGATCGCCTTCCTTAAAGCAAGAACAGCGAGGATCACCGGGGAGAAGTTGATCTGATACCGGGTGGTATTCCTGTTCTTGAGAGACGCGTTCGCCATGGTAATCTTCCCGTAGTTTATCTTCCCACAAAACGGTAATGCCCCGTCATCTCAAACCTGAAAAGGCAATCCTCCTTCACCTGTCCTGCTCCTATGTTATGCACTATCAGCGGCCGATTACCGTCCGAGGAGGTTTCATGGATCACGATTCCGATGTGGGTGATCCCACCGCCCAGGTTCCAGGTCACGATATCACCCGGTCGGTAATCAGACGGGTTCCGTGACCTTGGATGCACGGTGCCGTGCCGCTCAAAGAACCTCATCAGGTTGGGCACTCTGCGGTGATCGATGTTCCTGTCTGTTCCACTCAGGCCCCAGTTTTTCGGGTATTGCGGGAAATTGGCCTTCATGTCCTCATGCACCTCTTTCTGCAGGTCGATGCCGAGCTTTCTGTATGCGCGGATGATCACATCGGTACAGACACCCCTATCCTTCGGCACATCCCCGTTCGGATACCCCATTTTGAAATAGCCCGGATCGTACACAACACGGTCCCCGGTAAGTTGCACTGCAGCCTCAGAGAGTCTTTCACCGAAGGTCCCTTGCCCTGTTGACAGGAATGGGGAAAGTACGGTGACGATGAGCAGTACGGAGCGCATTGGCAGAATTGTATCAGCTTTGTATGGATGAAAGTATGGTTTCCATTATTGACCTGCATGGTCTCAACGCTCAACGCCATGGCACACATCGATATTGTTCACATGGAGGCCAACGGCCTGACCTTCAGATGCCGGGTGGCCGGGGATCCGGCCAGCGAGCCGGTGCTGCTCTTGCACGGCTGGCCCGAGACCTCGCACATGTGGACAGAGCTTATGGGAAAGCTCTCGGCCGAAGGCTACTATTGCGTGGCCCCGGACCAACGGGGATTCAGCCCGGATGCGCGACCGAAGAAGGTGAAGGAATACCGGATCGGGAAACTTGTCAGCGATGTGACCGCATTGGCAGATGCATTCGGAATGGGGAAATTCCATCTGATCGGTCAAGACTGGGGATCGGCCATAGGCTGGGCCGTGGTCTCCGAGCATGCGGACCGGATAAAAAGCTGGACGGCCATGTCGGTGCCGCACATCCGGGCTTTCAGTGATGCATTAAGGCATGATCCGGAACAGCGGAAAATGAGCCGCTACATGGCACTTTTCCAATTGCGCGGCATCCCCGAATGGTTTTTGCTGAAAAAGGACCGTGAGAACCTTAGAAAGACCTGGAAGAAGAGTCCACCGGAACAGTTGGAGGACTACCTGAACGTGATCGGCAACAAGGCCGCGCTGAAGGCAACATTGGCTTATTACCGGGCCAATTACCGGATCCTGAAAAAAGGGAAGGGTATCGATGAATATGGAAACGTGGACACACCCGCACTTCTCATCTGGGGAAACCGGGACATAGCCATCGGCAGGACGGGGGTTGAAGCTACAGCGCAGTACATGAAGGGATCCTATGAACTCATTGAACTGGATGCCGGGCATTGGCTCATGCAGGAGGCGTTTGTTGAATGCACGGCTCCTATTCTGACCCACATCAATAGGAACAGATAGTGCCTTTGCTGGAGGAAATAGTTTCGGACAAAGCGCGCATCGGGCTCTGGAGAATCGATGGCACAGAACGAGAAGCGCTGCACGATAGCCCGGACCTGACAGAGCTTTTCACTGTAAAACATCCCCGCACACAGTTACAGCGTGTCGCTTCCCGGTTGCTCTTGGCCGAGATGCTCGGGGAATTCCCGAGAGTGGAGAAGGACGAATTCGGGAAGCCCCACTTACATGATCACCCGTGGGAGGTGTCGATCTCCCATACTCAGGGCTTTGCTGCCGTGATGCTCGGTAAAGGGAAGGTGGGTGTTGACGTGCAGCATTACAGGCCCACTGTGCTGAAGGTGAAGGACCGATTTCTGGACGACCGCGAATCGGCCATGGCAGCGGATGTGGAGACCGCCACACTCTTTTGGTCCGCCAAGGAGGCCATTTATAAGTTCAATGGCCGCCACGGACTTGATTTCCGCGATCCCATTTCCATCCATTCCATCGACCTGGAGACCCTGCACTGCAGTTTTACGCACGGGAAGGAAAGTGTCGGCCTTACGCTCGGTTGGAAAAGACTGGATGGTGCGGTGCTGGTCTGGACGACCTGAGCATTACCGTTTGACCACGAACCAGGGGTTGAGCAGGTTCTCCTTGTTGTAACGGAGCGGGGTCATCCCGTCCTTTTCGGTCACGGTGCAGCCCGCATTGAGCGCAATGGCCTGGCCGGCTCCCGTGTCCCATTCCATGGTGGGTGCAAAGCGAGGATAGACATCGGCCACACCTTCTGCAACCAAGCAGAGTTTCAGTGAACTTCCCATCGAAACTACCTCCACTTCGCCATGTTCGGCCTTCATCCGCTCCATGTATTCCATCGTCTCCTCGCTCATGTGGCTGCGGCTTCCGACCATCATGAACGTCTTCCGATCGGATGCAATAGGCAACTTGCTCCCTTTGGAAAACAGGTCTTCCAGATCAGTATGTGACTCATGGACCTTGCTGTAGTTGTCAATTTTAACAGCACCCATTCCGCTTATGCCAATATACATTTCGTCCTTGACCGGAACGTAGATCACGCCCGAAATGGGTACACCGTTCTCCACCAGTGCGATGTTGACCGTGAACTCACCGTTGCGTTTTACAAACTCTTTGGTTCCGTCCAATGGATCTACGAGCCAGAACTTTGCCCACCCTTTTCTCTCCTCATAATTGAGCTGCTTTCCTTCTTCACTTAGAATTGGAATTCCCGTACCCTCCAGATGTTCCATTATCCTGATGTGGGCTCTGCGGTCTGCCTCTGTCAGCGGACTTCTGTCCTCTTTAACATCCACAGTGAATTCGGTCCCATAGACCTCTAAGATCTCTCTGCCCCCTTCATAGGCGCCATTTATCGCTTGTTCCATCATTGTGACAGGATCGTTGCGCGATCAGGTTTTCGATTTGCCTTTGACAACTCCGAAATTGAACCGGTACCACGCCCTTTCATGAAAATAATACAGGAGCATCTTGATCACCGTCTCAGCTACGGCCACCCCTGTGGCCTTTTCGGTCACCAAAGGATCATCCTTGAAGAAGAACCACGCCAGGGCGAAGGTTGTTGCCGAGGCGATGACCCTCCATGTGACGGTTTTGGCTATGTGCCGCTTCTGACTTACTCCGCTCATGACATTTAGGTGTTAAAAGGTGGACAGAGATACGATGAAATTCTGATCTGTATGCTGACAATTGGCAATGCGGGTCAATACCCCGCCTTCCCCGCACCGATATTCTCAATGGGATGCCATGTGGTCTTTACTTCCTGAAGATCGAGCAATAGATAGGGGTCCTCGCCATCTTTTGTCCAATCCTTACTACTCCAATTGCGGATGCGTTTCATGTTCTCCGCTCCGTTCTTCTGAATTTGTCGGATGTGCTTTTTACGGCAATAGATCATAGCATTCACATCCTTATGCGAACTGAAATGCTCCACCAGTTCATCTTCCTTTCCGGTAAGAATATTCACCACACCACCGGGCACATCAGACGAATTCAACACTTCAGCAAACGTAATTGCCACATGAGGCGAGGTCTCCGAAGCCAGTACCACGCAGGTATTTCCACCAGCGATCACGGGCAATATCACGCTTACCAGACCGAGCAACGATGGACTTTCAGGCGCAATGGCCGTAACCACTCCCGTTGGTTCCTGCACACTGAAATTGAAGTGTGACGATGCCACAGGATTGATACTGCCAAAGACCTGTGTGTACTTATCGCACCATCCCGCGAAATAGACGCAGCGGTCTGTCGAAGCCTCCACTTCCTTGGTGGCCGCAGCTTTGGAGCTGCCAGTGGCCATCAGTTCCTCCACGAATTGTGCTTTTCTACCTTCTAGCATTTCCGCTATCCGATATAGGATCTGGCCTCGATTAAAGGCGGCTCTTGTACTCCATCTACCAAATGCGTTTCGTGCTGCAACAACTGCATTCCGAAGATCCTTTCTGCTTCCTAGGCAGATGTTGGTCACAGTTCCATCTTGAAGCGTCACTGGGTAAAACCGACCACTTTCCGTTCTCGGAAACTTGCCCCCAATGTAGATCTTGTATGTTTTTAGTACTGTCAATCTGGTCATCTCAATTTAGTTTCACGTATGGAAATAAGCCATGTACTCCACCTTCTCTGCCGTATCCACTTTCCTTGTATCCTCCAAAAGGTGAAGTGGGATCGAATTTGTTAAATGTATTGGCCCACACTATTCCAGCTCTCAGTTTGGTGGTCATATTGAAGATCTTGGATCCTTTGTCCGTCCACACGCCAGCTGATAACCCGAAAGGAGTGTTGTTGGCTTTTTCAATGGCCTCGTCTACCGTTCGGAAGGTTTGTACTGTAAGTACAGGTCCGAATATTTCCTCCTGTACAATTCGATGGCTTTGTGAAGCCTCCAAGAAAAGTGTGGGTTTGCACCAGTTTCCTTTTTTCGGAAGCGCACAATTCGGTTGATAGATCTCTGCTCCTTCCTCCACACCGATTTTCAAGTACTTATTAATCGTGTTTAGTTGCTCTTTCGAGTTGATTGCGCCCACATCCGTGTTCTTATCCAACGGATCACCAACAATCAGGCTTTGCATACGGTCTTTCAACTTCTTTATAACCACATCCTTTACATTCTCCTGAACAAAAAGACGTGATCCGGCACAGCAAACATGGCCTTGGTTGAAGAAGATCCCGTTGATGATCCCCTCAACTGCCTGATCTATCGGTGCATCATCAAAAATGATGTTAGCCGCTTTTCCACCCAGCTCAAGCGTGGCTTTTTTGTTTGTTCCTGCAATTGCCTTTTGGATGATCTTACCCACTCCCGTTGATCCCGTAAAAGCAACCTTGTCCACATCGGGGTGGTTGACAATGGCCGCACCCGTTTCTCCGGCTCCGGTCACGATATTCACAACTCCAGGAGGAAGCCCCGCATCGTGGATCAGCTCGGCCAGTTTCATGGCGGTGAGCGGTGTGGTTTCGGCTGGCTTTAGAACCACCGTGTTTCCGCAGGCCAATGCTGGAGCAAGTTTCCAAGCGGCCATCAATAAAGGGAAATTCCACGGAATTATCTGTCCGGCAACGCCTAAAGGTTCCACCTTCCGGTTTGGGAAAGCATATTCCAATTTATCAGCCCAACCAGCATAATAGAAGAAATGATTGGCCGCAATAGGAATATCCACATCTCGGCTTTCACGAATAGGTTTGCCACCGTCAATACTTTCAAGCACCGAGAATTCACGGGCTCTTTCCTGGATCAGCCGAGCAATTCTGAAAATGTATTTCGCTCTTTCTTTCGGAGCCATCGGTCCCCAAACATTTTTGTAGGCTTTGCGTGCTGCTTTTACCGCTTTGTCCACATCTTTATTGGATGCTTCCGCGAAATAGGCAATATGTTTTTCCGTACTCGGACTTACAGAAGCGAATTTTTTTCCTCCCTCGGCCTTTACAAATTTGCCATTGATATACAGTCCGTATTCCTTTTTAATGGAAGCGTGGTCAGCACTTTCGGGTGCTGCCG
>PVBE010456639.1_pt1 | contig 10672 bp, 10 predicted proteins | sample 1631181 | NCBI WGS metagenome assembly PVBE01 (sample SAMN08397723, study PRJNA350692) | Marine metagenome, whole genome shotgun sequencing project. | isolation source: water | place: Pacific Ocean | collected 2012-04 | reverse complement strand
CAAAGCATCCTTAGAAAAGGATCGAGTATCTGTCTATGCTGCATGATCCCAAGGCGTATCTATACGATATTGTGAAAGCGTGTGATGCGATCATCAGTTACACAAAGGGAATGGACAATATCGGTTATCTTCAGGATCGGATGATCCAAGATGCAGTGGAGCGGAATTTCATCACGAAGGTTTTTTTGACTTCCAGCCCAACGCCTTGATGCACCGTTTGGTTCGCTTCCTGATGAGGATGTTGCGCCTCCAGCTTTGCCTGTTGGCGGGTCTGGGTTTCGGAGTTCCGGAGGGGCGGGCGCTTTCGCTCTACACGAACCACCCCACTGTGGCGGAGGCGTTGACGAGTGCGGCGGAGGAAATCAGCGAACTCGCCAAGGATCCCCTGCGGCTCACCCCACGGGTGGCGGTGGTTGATCTCGTGGAGCGTCTGCATCGGGAACGGAACCCGGTGTCCACGATTCTGGAGGAAAGGCTCGCACAAATGCTTGAGGAACGTTTGGGCCAGCAGTCGGTTCCGTTCAAAAAACTGGAGCAGTTGCGGGCCGAGTGGAACAGCGATTTTCCCGGACGCACCAGCCAGCAGTTGGTGGAAGACCTCGCTGGGCAAGCCGAGGCCGATTGGATGATCACGGGAACGCATCATCAGGAGGAGGGTTTTCTGAAAATCTCGCTCCAGCTTTACGAGTTGGCGACCGAATCCATCCTCTGGCAAACCCTGCTTGAAGCCCCGGTTGTAGAAGTGGGGACAACGCAGGCCGAAACCCCAGTGCCTGCACCCCCGGAACCTGCGGAAATCATGACTGAGTTCAAGTTTGTCCAGCCTCAAACCGCAGAGCCTCAGCCCCAAACGATTTCCAGGGCATCGACTCCGAAACCCGCAGTGTTGTCCGAAGAAACCGCTCTGCTTGCTGAAGCCGTTGACGCTTTGCCTGAACCCACTGCGGAATCTGCTCCGAATTTTGGATTTGTTGCTGAGGGCATCGACGAGCCACTGGAGGAGGAAATTGGGGAGCCGTTGGCAGAAGAAGTCACGGGTGAAAGTTTTGCCGAACCTTGGCAACTGGCGATGATCGAGCCTCCACAAGCTGAAGTCCGGCTCACTCCGGAGCCGGTCATTCCTGAGGGCATGCGCCTGATTCCCGGCGGGGAGTTCATGATGGGCAGCAGCACGGGGCGTGCGGATGAAACCCCGGATCATCGGGTCGAGGTTCGTTCATTCCTGATGGGGCAGCACGAGGTGACGAATGCCGAATACGCCCGCTGTGATTCGTGTGAACGCGGAACCGGAGGTTTTGACACGACTGATTTTGACCAGCCTGCGGTGTACGTTGACTGGGAAAACGCGCAGGCGTACTGCAAATCCCGAGGATACCGCCTCCCCACGGAGGTCGAGTGGGAATACGCCGCCCGCTCCGGAAATCCCGGACCTTACGCTTTTGGGGGGAATCCCGTGCTGCTCGGCCAATATGCTTGGTTCGCAGAAAACACTCGTGATGCAGGCCGTTGGGCCGCTCAACTCGTCGGGCAAAAGCGTCCCAACGCCTTTGAATTGTACGACCTGCACGGCAATGTGCTCGAATGGGTGGCGGACTACTACGCTTCAGACTACTTCTCCCACCTCGGCCTTCCGGACAACCCCACGGGGCCGGACGCTCCTGAGCGCGATGACTACCCCCTGCGCGTGGCGCGTGGCGGTGCGTGGGACGGACTGGACGGAGCCGGAACGCCGGAAGGTTTGCGCTCGGCCCGACGCTATGCCTTTGCACCGTGGACGCGCTCCTTCCGGGTTGGTCTGCGCTGTGCTGCCGACTGGAATCCTCCTCAGGAAATCTTTCCTGCGTTCGGAGGAGCGCAATGAGCAAATCGTCACATCCCGACTCTGCCGAGCAGGCGCGTCACCCCCGGCCAACCCTGGCTCCGGACGGGGTAAACCCGCCCTTGACTGAACGGTCTCCCTCCGTTTCGAGCTTTGAGGAAACCCTGCCCTTCCGGACGGATGCCGAACTCCGGGAGCGTTACCTCAATTTCTTCGGAGGGTTGCAACTCGGCAAGCTACTACGGCTGGGGGCAGAACTGCGCCGAGCCAAGGGAGTGGGGCCACTCGGCGAAAGCACTTGAATCTGCAGGACAAATCCCGTACTTTTCATGGGTTTACTTCTGCAATGCAAGCTGGCTTCAAATCATCGTTTTCTGCCCACTCACTTTGCTGCTTTCGTGTCCGGAATCCTCCGTCAACTGACGCTGGCGCTGCTGCTCTGCGCCCTGCCGTTTGCCCTCCTTGCCCAAACCAACTTCATCCCGCTGGAGCGCGGGGATTACGAGGAGCACGAGGAAAAGCTCATGTTCTCGCCCGGAGTGGAGCTTTCCGGGGACTACCGCTTCCGCATGGCCACGATGCAGGGGGGGGATTTCCCGGCCAGTCTGCCCGGACGCAATTCCCCCGGCGACGTGGCGATGGATCACGACCTGCGACTGCACCTCAAATCCACGGTTCACCGGACGTCCATGCTCAACTTGGAACTCGCCACCGGACAAAGCCCCTGGCACAATGCCAACTTGCGTCGCAACCGCAGCGCCTGGGCGCAAGGTGCGGACGGTCAGGAAGCCTCGGTTTCCGCACGGCAGGTGTACCTCGACCTCAAGTTCAATCCGCGCAACACGCTCCGCTTCGGCAAGCAGGAGGTCAACATCGGAGACCGACGCGGCAAGGTGTTCAATGGGGTCCTCACCGGAATTTCGCAACCGGAGTGTCGCGCCGGAACGTGGTGCTACCAGTTGGGCGGCATGCGGCTTTCCAGTGCCGGAGGCGATTGGCTCTACTACCTCTCACTCGACTATCCGTTTTTCTACGAGGTTGATGCCAACGGGAAACCGATCAACATCCTTCGTGCAGAACTCTTCCGGATCCAGTACACCGAGCATGACATTCCGGTGGGCCTCAACAACGTGCCCCGCAGTCTGCCGGATAACGTGACCGTGCCCAGTTCCTGGACGTCTGCAAATCGCTGGTCCGGCTATGCCGTGTGGGATCAGGGCAGTAGCGACTACACCCCGCTCTTCTACCACGCGCACGGGCAGGAGTACTTTGGGTTGCGGTTGCTTTGGGAGACTCCGAATTTTGAGTTCTACCTCGATCTGGTCAACAACTTCGGCAACCGCAGGTACTACAAGTACAACCAGCGGCAAACCCTGACCTCATACACGCTGACGGGCCGGGCCGCCGAACTGGAACTGACTTACCGTGACAACATTCATGCGACCACGCTGGTCTTCCTCTACGCCAGCGGGGACGAGGATTTTGGCGACACACAGGCCAATCATGCTCGGAGCCTGAAGGATTACTTTGAGATCATGCCCGGTTCCTACGGGGGCACCCAGTTCTATTTCAACGGCGGCAGTACGAATTTCAACAGCGGAACCGGGCTTGGGCATTCAATCAACAATACCCGTATGACCGGACTTCGCTACCGCTACAACATTCCGGAAGAGGATTTTGTTTATCGGTTTGGACTTTACCAACTCAAGCGCAACCTTGCGGTCACGGACGCCAAAGGCCATTCGGTGAAGGACATTGGCATTGAGTGGGACAACACCTTCTCCTTCAAGCTCACCCCGCATGTTCAGGCGCACATCGACATCAACCTGTTTTCGGCAGGTCGCGCCTTCGCCTACGATGACCACAGCACTGCGCTGGGCATCAAGAAAATGATCACGCACACCGCCGGTCGGGTGCTTTATCGCTTCTGATCCATTCACCGCCGAGGCGCAGAGGACGCTGAGAATGAGAGACAATAAGCGACATCAAGTGCATTGTTTACAAGTTCAAAGAACCCTCTGCCCTTCTACGCCTCTGCGGTGAGATGAGGAAGCAAGGAAACTGAGACAAGCAAATGGGAGGGCGTATGAATCAAGCAAGAACCGCCACGGTTGAGCGCAAAACCAAGGAGACAAAAATCCGGGTGTTTGTCAATCTCGACGGCACCGGAAAGTCGGATGTGAACACAGGCATTGGCTTTCTCGACCACATGCTTGACCAGCTTGCGTTCCACGGGCTGCTCGACCTTGAGGTGCATTGCGACGGCGACTTGCACATCGACGGGCACCACAGCACGGAAGACCTCGCCCTCGCGCTCGGTCAGGCGGTCCGGGAAGCGTTGGGAGACAAGCAGGGCATCCAGCGCTTCGGACACGCCTACATTCCCATGGACGAGGCGTTGCTGCGCTGCGTGATCGACCTCTCCGGGCGCCCGGAGTTCGTGTTTCAGGGCAAGTTCACCCAGCCTGCCATCGGCCAGTTGGACACCCAACTGATTCCGCACTTCTTCAAGTCCTTTGCCCTCACCTCCGCGAGCACCCTGCACCTCGCGATCCTCTACGGCTCGAACAACCACCACCAGTGCGAGGGGCTCTTCAAGGCATTGGCTCGGGCACTGCGGCAGGCGGTGGAGCATGATCCCCGACGGCAAGCCGTGACCTCCACCAAGGGAACGCTCTGAGATGCCCGCAACCGCCATCATTGATTACGGCGTTGGCAATCTTGCAAACCTCAAGAACGCCCTTGATCATCTTGGTGTGGGGTGCATGGTGGTCCGTGATCCGGAGCCACTGCAAACCGTTGCACGCATTCTGCTGCCGGGTGTGGGAGCGTTTGCTCCGGCAATGGCGCGACTCCGGGAATCCGGAATGCTGGACGTGCTGACCGAGCGGGTGCAGGTGGGCATTCCCCTGCTTGGCATCTGCGTGGGTTCGCAACTCCTGCTCGACGAGAGCGAGGAGGATGGCCTCCACCCTGGACTCGGCTGGATCCCCGGACGGGTCCAGCGCTTTCGGCATGATCTCAAGATTCCGCAAATTGGCTGGAACCAAGTGGAGTTTCGGAAATCCGACCCGCTGCTGGAAGGGATTGCGGACGGCGCTCATTTCTATTTCGTCCACTCCTACTACATGGTTCCCAACGCACCGGGAGCCACGCTCGCAGAAACCGAGTACGGCCTCCGCTTCACCTCGGTGGTGCGGCGGCAGAACGTCTGGGGCGTGCAGTTTCATCCGGAAAAAAGCCAGAATGCCGGACTGCGCCTGCTGCGCAACTTCTGCACCTTCACTCCATCCAATTCCTGACTCTCAACCAACAACATGGCCAAGGAACAAACCCTTTCGATCATCAAGCCCGACGGTGTGGAGCGCAACCTTGTCGGCGAAATCCTGCAACGCTTCGAGCAGAACGGACTTCGCATCGTTGCCACCAAGATGATCCAGATGTCCCGCAAGCAAGCCGAGGGCTTCTACGACATTCACCGCAAGCGTCCGTTCTTCGGTGAACTCACCGAGTTCATGTCCCGGAGTCCGGTGGTCGTCACCGTTTTGGAAGGCGAAAACGCTGTTGCCAAACACCGCGAGGTGATGGGCGCAACCAATCCTGCTGAAGCTGCCGAGGGCACGATCCGCAAGGATTTCGCGGAAAGCATTGGTGAAAACACGGTCCACGGCTCGGACAGCTTGGAGAACGCGGCAATCGAAATCGCCTACTTCTTTGCCAAGATCGAACGGGTCAACGCAGGCTGAGTTTCAGGAAATCCACGGCCGCAGGGCCCCCCAAATCTGGTGGCGTCCGACTTTCTGGAGGGACGAGTGGGCCAGCGGCGACTGCTCCAGCCCGAGCTTCTGCTGGATGATCCGGCTCTGCTTGGCGAGGTCGTTGCGCTTGAGCTTGTCCACCTTGTTCACCACCACCAGCACTGGACGCTGGCTCGCATCCAGCCACTGCTTGAGTTGGACATCCCCCGCCGTCGGTCCTTGGCGGCTGTCGATGATCAGCACCACCCCGCGCAACGGTTCCCGCCTGGAGAGGTACACCTCAGTCAACGCCTGCCAACTCCGCCGGAGCGGTGCTGGAACCTTTGCAAACCCATAGCCCGGCAGGTCAACGCAGTGGAAGCTCTGGTTGATCCGGAAGAAATTGATGAGCTGCGTCTTGCCCGGAGTCGAGCTGGTCTTGACAAGGTTCTTGCGGTTGAGGAGCGAGTTGATCAGCGTGGACTTCCCCACGTTGGAGCGTCCCGCAAAGGCGACCTCCGGAACCTTGGTGGGTGGAAACTGCTTGGGCGCGGCGGCACTGATGACCAGTTCCGCCGAGGTGATTTTCATTGCTCCTTGCCCTCCGGGCGCTCTGGCGGCTCAGCGGCTTGGGGACCTTGCGGCGGGGCACCGAACAAGCGGCGGGAAAGCTGCTCCATCCGCTCCAGTTGGAATCCGGATTCCCGGTGCGCGAGGTCGAAGTAGAGCAATCCCAAGAGGATCGCGGCAAACGGGAAGAAAAAAATTCCAACCAGGTAAAGTGACCAGCGATATGGATCAATCACAATCTCCAGAGACTGTGAAAAAAGTCCAATAATATCTGTATAATCCACCTGGGATTTGGTGACTAGACCGCTTTGGAGCCGCTCCAACCTCTCTACGTCATCCTCACTGATAAAAGTGTTCATCAAGCTCTGAAGAAACAATTCGAGCATGATGATGATGATCATAAATACTCCAAATACCCGGGCAAGCTTGGTGCGGACCAGCTTGAAACTGCGGGCCAAAGCCGGCATTCCCCGTATCTGCTCCACCATGTACACGGGCTGGGCCAGTGAGAAAGCAAAGAGACTGAACAACCAGAGTGCAACCATCATCACGTTGATTGGAAAAGGTGTTCCCATCATCCCTATCATACCAAAGAAAAGCAGGCATCGCAGGACCGCGATGTGCATGGCCCCCCAGAACACGCGGCTCCGGAGGGTGTTAAGGATGCCCACGATGGGGAACGTCAGCCCAAACGCGAGGCCGATCACTCCAAGCGCCATTGCTCCATCCAGTACTTGCCACATCAGAAAAAACAGCAAAATTTCTGCTCCGATCAACCCTCCAATGCCGAGCAGCATTGACGGGATCAGCAGCACTCCGGTCAGCAGCACCATCGGCAGGAAGTGCTTTCGATAGAGTTGGAAGCTGCTCACGAAGAGGCTGAAGAAACTGTGCGAGTGTGTTAGTGGGTTCACGGGTGAGTCAGGTCAAAATTGATGCGAGAATGTCTAGAGAAATCATAACAAGGCTTCCCCTTGCATTACAAGCGGAAGGGGCGGAATCCTACCTTCCGGATGAAGCGGACCGACAGATCATCCTGCTCCAGCAGGAAGTCGCCAAGCTGGACAAGCAGGTTGTCGAGTTGCAGAAAACCCACGAAACACTGGACGGGCGGCTGGCCGAAGCCGATTCCCGGACCCGGCAGCTTGTGGAAGCACTGGAGTTGCGGCAACACCCGCCCGAACCCACGAGTGGGGCCGATCTTCGTCAGCATGGAACAGCGGTGCTTTCCCGTCTGCTGGAGGAATTGGGGCAGTCGCTCATGCAAACCCTCTCGGAACTGGAAACCGCGCTCGGGCGGATCATGCATCCAGAAGCCCTTGGTTTGGTGCAACGCTGCCGGGATCGGCTCCTGATCCTCACCGATCGTATCCTCACCCTCCAGCGTCACGCCGACCCGCTGCAAAACCCGTGGATTCCGGAAACCGACCGACTCGACCTGTTGGTTTTTTTCAAGGAACTCGCCTACCAGCAAAGTCTGGAGACGGCCAGCATCCGCCTGTTCTCATCCCCCCGCTTGCAGGCGGTGGGTCAGTTGGACCCCATCCGCTTTGAGGAAGCAGCCTTGCTGCTGCTTCAGGAAGTCCAACGCCGCAACCCTGATGAGGAGATCACCGTCACCCTGAGGAAATCCGGACTGGATTCCTCGCAATTGCTCGTGGATCTGTCCGGGTCTGCGGATTGGGAACTCCCGGAAACGGCCACACTCGCGGATTTCCTGAAGCAGCGGCTGGAGGATTCGGACACCTTCGGGCTGGATCTGCTGGTGGCGTGGGATGTGCTGGACCGGCACGGTATTGCCCTTGAATTTCACCGCGAGCAGGAACGCGCCTCCGGCTTCAGCTTCAGTATGCGTCTGCACTCCGATCCGGTGGCACTGCCGGAGTGACCGTTCCCGGAGGCAGTCCCGCAGATGCCCGTCAGCCTCTGGCGTCTGTGAGGAGACTGACCCGCAGTCAGAAGACACCCGCAGGGACACACCAACCCCTTGGGGTGAAGCCTCATTAAAAAATCATGGTGCTTCCGCTCATCCAAAAAAGCGCCGATTGGAAACTCAATCCTGATGGTCTCGCAAAAAGTCCACGAAGGTGAAAATTTGATCCATTTTGGGGGTCTCCTTACCATTTGACACCCCCAAAAACGTTTAACCTGAGACGATCTGAAGCCTAGAGTTTTTTGTAGATCTCCGGTCTCTAGCGTCTTATGAGTCCATCACTCCTTAGAACCTTCCGGGCCAAGCGGTTTGACGAAGATCATGAGTTGCGGGAGCAACGTGAGGGCGGCGGCGAGGGCGATGAGCATGGCGAGCCCGGTGAGCAACCCAAAGTAGATGCTCGGAATGAAGTTCGACATCACAAGGATGGAGAAGCCGATGATCACCGTGATCGAGGTGTAGTACATCGCGTAGCCGATGCTGCTGTGGGCACGGTGCATGGTGGCAAGGTAGTTGTGGTCGTGGGTAAACTCATGCTGGAAGCGGTAGAGGTAGTGGATGGTGTTGTCCACCGCGATGCCCATGCTGATCGCCGCGATGGTGATGGTCATCAGGTCCAGTGGAATCTCCGTCCAGCCCATGAAACCGAGGACGACTCCGATGGAGAGCACGTTCGGAAAGAGCGCGATCAGCGAGATGGTGATGGAGCGGAAGAGGATCAGGAACATCACGAACAGCGCCGCAACCACCGCTCCAAGCGTGAGAATCTGTGAGTTGAAGAGGCTTTGCAGCATGTTGTTGTACAGCACCAGCAGGTTGGCGAGGTGGGTCTGCTCTTCCGGAAACTCCAGCTTACCGTTGAGATCACGGCGGATTTTCTTAAGCAGTTCGTTGCGGCGCAGGTCGGGTTGGGAATCCCGGATGCGCACGGCGATGCGCGCCTGGTTGTGTTCAATGGAAACGTAGGGGGAGAGGATGAGCTTGCGGAACTCCTCCGGAAGCTCGTTGTAAATCAGCGCGAGCAGGAAGCCGTCGAGGGGTTTGCCGTCGTTAAGCACCTCGCCCGCTTCCAGCAGGGTGGCGAGCGAAATGACCTTCCCGGTTTCCGGAAGGCCGTCGAGGTAGTCGTGCAGCCGTTGGATGGCCTCCGTCTTGTCCGAGGTGAACCAGTATTGCGCCTCTCCTGCGGATTCCTCGAACTCCTCCTCGAACGAATCGAACTCCTCCTCGTCCTCGTCTTCATCCCCCTCGGAATCCGTCACTGCGACGGGTTCGGCCTCCTCCGTGTTCTCCGGGAAGTCGAGAAGCACATCCAGGGTGGTGGTGCCGCCGAGTTTCTGGTCAATGATCTTCATGCCCTGATAGATTTCGGTCGATTCCTTGAAGTAGTCAATGAAGCTGTTCTCAACCATCAGGCGCGTGGCACCGGTGGCGCTGACGACTGCAACGGCAACGCTGACCCAGAGGATGGTCGTGCCGTGGCGCTCGGTGAAGCGGGCGAAGACCTCGGTGAGGGCAAAGCGCGACTCGAAGGCGAGGTTGGGCATCAGCCGGTCGAACTGCACCTGCAAGACTGGGAAGAGCAGGAAGGTGAGCAGCAGCGAGACCAACACTCCGGCGCTCATCATCCAGCCAAAGTTGATCACCGGGAGGATTCCGGAGAGGATCAGCGAACTGAAGCCTGCGATGGTGGTCAACACCGCGTAGAGGCAGGGCTGGGCCATGAACACCACGGTGTCCGAGACCAACTCCCGCTGCGACTTGTCCGGATTCGTGCGGGCGAGTTCGCGGTAGCGCACGATCAGGTGGATTGTGATCGCCATCGTGATGATCAGTTGCAGCGAGATGAAGTTGGACGAGATCACCGTCACCTCCCAGCCGAACATGCCGAGCAGTCCGGTGGTGGCAACCACCGAGAACGAGCAGGTCAGCACGGGCAGCAGCACCCAGCGCAACTGGCGGAAAATCACTGTGAGCGTGATCATCAGGAAGACCAGCACCCCCAGCCCGAAGATCTGCAAATCTTTCTTGATGAACGTCACCAAGTCGTCTGCGATCATCGTGAGTCCACCAAGGAACAGTTCCGAATCGCCCCGGTACTGGTCGAGCAGGGTGCGGACTTGTGCAACGTTCTCACTCTCGATCGCCCGCATCTTGTCGCGGTGCGCCTTGAAGTCTGCCTTCACCTGTCCGTACTGCGCCTGCTCTTCCGTGCTTAAGGTTCCGGTTTTTTGCTTGCGGCGCAACTTGTCCCGCTGCTCCCGGAGTTCGCGGTTGAGCGGATCATCGTGCAGGTTGACGAGGAGTGCCGTCGTCTTGAAATCCTTGCTGACAAGATTGTCCTGATAGATGGGACTGTTGAGGAATTCCTGCCGCGCCAACTCACGGTCAATGCCCGGAGACTCAAGCGTGGGCACGTTCTCCAACAATTCCTTGACCGGCTTGGGCGGGCTTTGAAGCAGCGGGACATTGAGGATCGAGGTCACGGACTCGACCCGCTCCAGCTTTTCAAGGTCGCGGCTGAGGTTCCGGATCGTTGCCAGCGTCTCGTCCTCCAGCAACCCGGCCTTGGGGGTGAAGGTGACGACGAGGTAGTCCGGGGTGTAGTAGCGT
>PVBE010240795.1_pt1 | contig 10672 bp, 8 predicted proteins | sample 1631181 | NCBI WGS metagenome assembly PVBE01 (sample SAMN08397723, study PRJNA350692) | Marine metagenome, whole genome shotgun sequencing project. | isolation source: water | place: Pacific Ocean | collected 2012-04 | reverse complement strand
CTCGCCGAAGGGTCCTTCCGCCTCGCGCCGGTTCGCCAAGACCTCGCCCTCGATCACCAACTCGGCGTCGGCCGGTACCTCGACGTCGATCGTCTTGCAGCGGACCACGCGGAGCGGCTTGTTCTGCCAGGCCCCGGCGACCTGCAGCTCGTCGACTTCGTAGGGCACCTTCGAGGCGGCGGAGAACATCAGTGCCGGCGGCGCCCCGATGACGATGGCACAGGGCAGCGACTGCCCCATCGCCTCGGCTTCGTCGTGATAGCGGCCGAGATGCTGGGGCGGCATCATCCGGACCCTCAGCTTGTCGCCACCCACCAGTTGCGCCCGGTTCCAGGAGGCGTTGTAGACGCCGGTCGTCGGATGGCGCGCGATCAGCACGCCGGCGGTGATATAGGCGCCGCCGTCGAGTTCGGAAAAGACGATGCCCGGTATATCTCGCGCGACGTCTATTTCGTCGGCCGTCGCCACCAACTCCTGAACCGGTGCGGTGTCGGCCAGCTCGACCGGCAAGGTCTTGTTCTCCTTCGCCACCAAGGCCGGCAGCAGGTTTGCTTCATCAAGGTCCAACGCCGCCGCGACGGCACTGCGAAAGCCGAAGGCGTTCGTTACCACCGGCATCGTCGAGCCGGCGACGTTGTCGAACATCAGCGCCTGGTTCGGGCCCTTCTGCATCTTTTGCAGCACCGCGGTGAGTTCGAATTTCGGATCCACCGAACGTCCGACATGACGCATCTCGCCACGACGCTCCAAATAGGCCAGCAAGTCACGAAACGTATCCACGCCCACCCCTCTCCGTCGTTGGCCCCTGGCCGGCCTCGCTAGCCCGAAGCGCCGGTCGCTGTCGGGCGTTTGCAGTGGCCGATCGAGCCCTCGGCGCAGATCGTCTCGCCATCGACCCAACGGACGCCGGAAAGGTCGGCGCCGGCCATGTTGGTGCGGCGGATCTTGGCCTCGGTGAGGTCGGCGCCGCGCAGCACGGCGTGCTGGAACTGGGCCCCGTAAAGGTCGGCGCCCTTCAGCGAAGCCTCCGTCAGGTCGGCCTTGGTGAAGTCCGCGCCGATCAAGCGGGCGCCGTCGAAGTTCGTGCCTCGGGCGACCGCGTCGATGAATTTGGCGCGCCGGGCATCGACGCCGGAGAGATTGCCGCCGGAGAAATCGGCCCGCGTGAAGCGGCCGTCCTTCAGCTTGGCGCCGGAGAGGTCGGCGCCCTGGAATTCGGCGCGGTGCATGGTGCAACGACGCCAGTCGACGCCCGGCACCGGCGGGTCGGTGCAGTCGGCCAGCGACGGCCCGGCCCAGCAGAGGCCCGCCGCCAGAACTGCGATAGTGCGACACTTAACCATGCATGCGCCTTTGCTCCGTCGCGGCCGCCGGCCGATCGCGATCGCGATCGCGACCATAGCATCGCCGCGACCGACCTCAAAGGCGGAGCGCGCGTTGTCGTACCTCCAGCCCCATGTTAGTTTCGCGCCGGATTCGCGGCAACGAGGCGTGATGAATGGCGAAGGGTGGGGACGAGGCTTCTCTCTCGCAGCTCGGCGAGCATGTCGCTCTGCCGCAATCGCCCGAGGCGGCGGTGATCGAGACGGTACCCAATCCACGGCCCGGGACGCTCTATCTGGTGCGTTTCACGGCGCCGGAGTTCACCTCGCTCTGCCCGATCACCGGGCAGCCGGATTTCGCCCATATCGTTATCGACTACGCGCCCGAGGCGCGGCTGGTGGAAAGCAAGTCGTTGAAACTCTTCCTCGGCTCGTTTCGCAACCACGGCGCCTTCCACGAGAACTGCACGGTGCGGGTGGCCGAGCGGTTGGTCGAGGCGGCGGCGCCCCGCTGGCTCAGGATCGGCGGCTACTGGTATCCCCGGGGCGGCATCCCGATCGACGTCTTCTACCAGACCGGCCCGGCGCCGGACGGCCTCTGGCTGCCCGACCAGGGCGTCCCCCCCTATCGCGGCCGAGGCTAGCGCGAATACCCGCCCACTGGCCAGCCTGCCTCCGACAAGGCAAGATCGTCGGCCCGACCGCATACGACAAGGAACAAGCGTAATGACCGCGACTAAACTGTTGGTCGCCAACAGGGGCGAGATCGCCGTTCGGATCTTGCGCGCCGCCGCCGAGCGGGGCGTGGGAAGCGTCGCCGTCTATTCCGAGGACGACGCCAATTCCCTGCACACGCGAAAGGCCGACGAGGCCCGGCCGCTCGTGGGGCGTGGCGCCAAGGCCTATCTCGACGCCAAGACGATCCTCGCCATCGCCAGCGAAACCGGCGCCGACGCGATCCATCCGGGCTATGGCTTTCTCGCCGAGAACGCGGACTTCGCCCTGCGTTGCGCCGATGCCGGTGTCACTTTCGTCGGCCCCACGCCCGAGACCTTGTCGCTGTTCGGCGACAAGGCGCGGGCGCGCGCCCTGGCGGAAAGCCTCGACGTGCCGGTGCTGCCCGGCACCGAGGGGCCGGTCGATATCGACGCCGCGCGGGCCTTCCTCGCCTCGCAAGGCGAGGCTGGTGCGATGATGATCAAGGCGATCGCCGGTGGTGGCGGGCGCGGCATGCGGGTGGTGCATTGCCCGGAAGAGCTGGAAGCCGCCTTCACCGCCTGCGCCTCGGAAGCCGAAAGCGCCTTCGGCAACGGCGCCCTTTACGTCGAGCGATTGGTCGGCCGGGCCCGGCATATCGAGGTCCAGGTGCTGGGCGACGGCACGGGCCGGGTCAGCCATCTCTACGAGCGCGAATGCTCGATCCAGCGCCGGCACCAGAAACTGATCGAGATCGCCCCGGCGCCGGGCCTCGGCCAGCGCCTCCGCGACCGCCTCACCGAGGCCGCGCTCCGCCTCGCCGAAGCGGCCCGTTATCTCAATCTCGGCACCTTCGAGTTCCTGGTCGAGGGCGAGGGCGACGAGGCCGCGTTCTACTTCATCGAGGCAAATGCGCGCCTGCAGGTCGAGCATACGGTCACCGAGGCGATTACCGGCATCGATCTGGTGAAGGCGCAACTCGATCTGGCGGCGGGCGCCAGCCTGGCCGACCTCGGCCTCGAGCAGGACCGGGTGCCGGCACCGCGCGGCCAGGCCATGCAGGCCCGCGTCAACATGGAAACGATGGCCGCCGACGGCAGTGTTCGGCCGGCGGGCGGCACCCTCAGCGCTTTCGAAGCACCATCGGGCCCGGGGGTCCGCGTCGACAGTTTCGGCTATGTCGGCTATCGGACCAGCCCGAGCTTCGATTCCCTGCTCGCTAAAGTCGTCTGCCATGCCGAGGGCGACGATCTCGCCGAGCTGGCGGCGAAGACCTACCGGGCGCTCTCGGAGTTTCGGATCGCCGGCGTTTCGACCAACATCTCGTTCCTGCAGAACTTGCTTTGCCATCCCGGCTTTCTGGCTGGCGGCACCCACACCCGCTTCGTCGACGAGCACGCGGGCGAGCTGACCACCACTGACGGTCCCGACCACCCCAAGCTCTATTTCGAGGCTGCGGCCGAGTCAGGCCTGGTCGGTACCAAGGTGGACAGCTCCGACCCGCTGGCGGTGCTGGATTATGGCAAGTCTGGCACTTCCGAAGATGGCGAGGCGGCAGAGAGTACCGGGCCGGACGGCACCCGTCCGCTCGCGGCGCCGATGCAAGGGACCATCGTCGCCATCGAGGTGGCGGAGGGCGATGCCGTGCATCGGGGCCAGCAGATCCTGATCATGGAAGCCATGAAGATGGAGCATGTCGTCCACTCGGAGCTGTCGGGCTACCTCCGCCGGCTCGCCGTGGCCGAGGGCGACACCGTCTTCGAGGGCCACCCGCTGGCCTTCATAGAAGAAGCGGACATCGCCGCACCGGAATCGGATGACGAGGGCGAGATAGACCTCGACGAGGTGCACCCGGACCTGGCCGAGGTGCTGGCACGGCAGGCGGCGACCCTGGACGCGGCTCGGCCCTGGGCGGTCGAGCGGCGGCGCAAGACCGGACAGCGGACGGCGCGCGAGAATGTCGAGGACCTCTGCGACGCCGACCCCTTCGCCGAGTACGGCTCCTTGGTCCTGACCGCGCGACGGCGCAAGCATTCCCTGGACGAGCTGATCGAGCGATGGCCGGCGGACGGTCTGATCGCCGGCATGGGCCGGGTCAACGGGGATCTATTCGCCGACGAAGACGCCCGCTGCATGATCATGTCCTACGACTACACGGTGCTGGCCGGGACCCAGGGCAAGAAGAACCACCAGAAGAAAGACCGGATGTTCAAGTTGGCCGAGCAATGGCGGCTGCCGATGGTCTTCTTCACCGAAGGCGGCGGCGGCCGGCCCGGCGACACCGACGTCGAGTTCTCCGCCAACCTGCACACCCACGCCTTTCACCTGCTGGGCCGGCTGAGCGGCCTGGTACCCCTGGTCGGGATCACCTCGGGGCGCTGCTTCGCCGGTAACGCCGTCGTGCTGGGCTGTTGCGACGTCGTCATCGCGACCGAGAATTCAAGCATCGGCATGGGTGGGCCGGCGATGATCGAGGGCGGCGGCCTCGGTGTCTTCCGGCCGGAAGAGGTCGGGCCGATCTCGGTGCAGACGGCGAACGGCGTCGTCGATATCGCGGTCGCCGACGAGGCCGAGGCGGTGCAGGCGGCGAAGCAATATCTCTCCTATTTCCAGGGCCCGCTCGCGGACTGGGACTGCGCCGACCAGCGCCTGCTGCGCCGTGTCATCCCGGAGGACCGGCTGCGGATCTACGACGTGGCCGAGGTAATCGAGACGATGGCGGACGCGGGCTCGGTGCTGGAACTCAGAGCCGAGTTCGGCCGCGGCATGGTCACAGCACTCGTCCGTATCGAAGGCCGCCCGGTCGGTATCGTCGCCAACAATCCGATCCATCTGGCCGGCGCCATCGACAGCGACGCCGCCGACAAGGCGGCCCGTTTCATCCAGCTTTGCGACGCCTTCGATATCCCGATCGTCTTCCTCTGCGACACCCCCGGCAACATGGTCGGCCCCGACGCCGAGAAGACGGCGCTGGTGCGGCATTGCTGCCGGCTCTATGTGATCGGCGCCAACGTCACCGTGCCGACCTTCACCATCGTGCTGCGCAAGGCCTATGGCCTCGGCGCCCAGGCGATGGCGGGCGGCGGCTTTCACGCGCCCTTCTTCGCGATTTCCTGGCCCACCGGCGAGTTCGGCGGCATGGGCCTGGAAGGCGCCATCAAGCTCGGCTTCCGCGACGAGCTGCAGGCGATAGAGGACCCGGACGAGCGGATGGCCCGCTACGAGGAACTGGTCGCCGGCATGTACGAACGCGGCAAGGCGATCAACGCGGCCTCTCTGTTCGAGCTCGACAACGTGATCGACCCGGCGGAAACCCGGAACTGGATCATGGCGGGCCTGCGCGCGGCCCCCCCTGTGACGCCCCGCAGCGGCAAGAAACACGCCTGGATCGACGCCTGGTGAAGAGGGCGGAACGGACAAGCGCATGACGACTGAGCGAGACGACGCGGCCGAGCCCCGGTGCCACGGCCGGGTCTACGGCAGCATCGTCGAGACCATCGGCGCGACGCCGCTGGTCCGCCTCGCCAAGCTGGCGGCCGAGGTCGGCAGCAAAGCCGAGATCCTGGGCAAGTGCGAATTCTTCAATCCCCTCGCCTCGGTCAAGGACCGGATCGGCCTGGCGATGGTCGAGGCGGCCGAGGCCCAAGGTCGGATCGGCCCGGAAACGGTGCTGGTCGAGCCGACCTCGGGCAACACCGGCCTGGCGCTGGCCTTCGTCTGCGCCGCCAAGGGCTACCGGCTGATCCTGACGATGCCGGAGAGCATGACCGCCGACCACCACAAGATGATGACCTTGCTGGGTGCCGAGATCGTCCTGACGCCGGCCGAGCAAGGCATGACCGGCGCGGTCCGCCGGGCCGAGCAATTGGCGGCGGAACTGCCGGACGCGATCATCCCGCAACAATTCGAGAACCCGGCCAACCCGGAGGCGCATCGGCGCACCACGGCGGCGGAGATCTGGCGCGATACCGGCGGCCGGGTCGACGTCGTCGTCAGCGGCGTCGGCACCGGCGGCACGCTGACCGGGATAGCCGAGGCCCTGAAGGCGCTGAACCCGGCGCTGCTCGCGGTCGCGGTGGAGCCGGAGGACAGCGCCGTCCTCTCCGGCGATGCCCCCGGCCAACACAAGATCCAGGGCATCGGCGCCGGCTTCGTGCCGGGCGTCCTGAACACCGCCGTGATCGACGAGATCGTCACCATCGGCAACGAAACCGCCTTCGCCGTGGCGCGGCGTGCCGCCCGCCTGGAGGGCCTGCCGGTGGGCATCTCGGCCGGCGCGGCACTCGCCGCCGCGCTGGAGCTCGGCGCGCGGGCCGAGTGCGCGGACAAGGTCATCGTCGCCATCCTGCCCTCCTACGCCGAACGTTACCTCGCCACCCCCTTGTTCGAGGGCTTGGATGAGGGCTCATTCTCGTGACTGACGAGGCCCTGCCCGAGGTCGACGCCCAGACCGCGAACCAATGGCTGGCGGCGGGCGAGGCGATGCTGGTCGACGTCCGTGAGACGAACGAGTTCGAGTACGAGAACGTGCCGGGCGCCTTCCTGTTGCCGCTTTCGTTCCTCGACCCGGAGCTCTTTCCCGCTATTCAAGAGAAGCAGATCGTGGTGATGTGCGCCATCGGCAAGCGCTCGGCCGCGGCGCAGAAGCAACTCGCCCAATTCGGTGGCACCAACGTCTACAACCTCACCGGCGGCCTCGACGCCTGGAAGAAACAAGGCCTGGAAACCCAGGGCGGCAAGTTCGAAAGCATGGACTACTCGATCTAGCGCTACGTCGATGCGCACCTGAACAGGAAGGAACTCGCCCATAAAAATCGCCGAGCTGAAGACGTTCGTCGTCGGCAATCCGCCGCCGCACCGGGGCGGGCCTAATTTTGTCTTTTTGAAACTGACCACCGACGACGGCATCGAGGGCATCGGCGAGGCCTATGGCGTGCCCTTCGGGCCCAAGACGGTGGCGGCCCCAGGGGGTTTATGGTAGCGACCGCCCCGCGCGCAATCGTATGGCGAAGAAAAAGAAGGAAGGATGGGAGAATGCCTTTGAACCTGATCCAAGACGCGCGGCGGGCGTCAACCCTACCCGCGCTCCAGACCATCGAGACGCTGCGTGACATCTATCCCGACTTCCCCCTCGTCGCCTGCCTGATCTTCCTGGCGGTGGCGGGGGCGTCGGAGCCGCCAACCATGCAAGAGCTGCAACAGGTCACCGACGCACCGCAGTCCACCATCTCGCGCTGCGTCCAGATGATGTCGGCGCGAAGTGTCCACCGGGCCGACAAGCGCCAGGTGAAGCCCGGCCATGACATCGTCCGCTCGTTCGAAGACCCGCTGGACACCCGGTTCAAGCGAGTTGAACTCACGCCGAAGGGGAAGGCGCTGCTGCGCCGGCTCCAGGCCATCAGCTAGGAAGAAGCATGAGTGTATTCCACGAGGCGACGGCTACTTGAACAAGGTCCAGGTGTGCAGGCACCTGCACCGCGAGTAGTTCGCCGGTTCCGAGGACGATGCCCGTATTCGCGAGGCCCAGATCAGGGGTGCCCTCAAGAAGGGTGAGGCGATCCCGGTCCTGGGTGCCATGCGGGCGGATGGCGTCCTGACCCTTGGCGACCTGATGGAGCGAACGGCGGTGGCGAAGTGGGCGGGTACGTCTGCGGCGCACACCGTGCTCGACAACTCCCGCCTGGTGATAGACGTCATCGGCCACGACAGGCCTGCCGCGCTCGTCACCGATCTGAACTTCCAGGCAGCCGTCGAGGACTTCCGCGCCAAGGGCAACTCCAACAACAACACTGATTGCGGCCCGATCGAGGCTGCCGCCAACATCCCGATCGCCACCTACAGCCCGAATTTCCTGATTCAGGAGAGCATTGAACGCTTCGACGGTTTCCACGCCGAAATTCTGAAGAAACCGATCCAGTGGCAAGACGGCTATATCATCCCGCCGAGCGAGCCCGGCCTCGGCGTCGAGTTGGACGAAGCGGTCGCCGCCGCCCATCCCTACGATGGTCCGATCTTCCCCGAGATGGTGGAGGAGCACGTCTAGGCATCCCGGAGCACCTTTTTTCCCGGTCCTTGAAAATTCAAGCGCCTGCCTTTATGGAGGCGCCGCGCGGACGGGCGGGCGGGCGGGCTTGCCCCGTGGGGACATCGTTCAGGGGACCGGGAAGCATGGCGGATAGAATTCAAAAGGGCGGCCTCGGGATCGCCCGCGTTCTCCACGATTTGATCGCCGACGAGATCGCGCCCGGCACCGGCATCGAGCCGGATGCTTTCTGGGCGGCGCTGGAGGCCATCGTCGACGACCTGGAGCCCAAGAACCGGGCGCTGCTGGCCAAGCGCGAGCGGTTGCAGGCGGAAATCGACGATTGGCACGCGGCGCGAAAGGGGCGGCCGCTCGACGCCGCCGCCTACAAGGCGTTTCTGACCGAAATCGGCTATCTGTTGCCGGAAGGCGACGCCTTCCAGATCACCACCGACAACGTCGACCCGGAAATCGCCAGCATCGCCGGGCCACAGTTGGTGGTGCCGGTGATGAACGCGCGCTATGCCCTGAACGCCGCCAACGCCCGCTGGGGCAGCCTCTACGATGCCCTCTATGGCTCCGACGTGATCTCGGACGAAGGCGGCGCGGCGGCCGGCGCCGGCTACAACCCCGCCCGCGGCGCCAAGGTGATGGCCTTCGCCGCCGACTTCCTGGACCAGGCGGCACCCTTGGCCGATGGCAGCCACCGGGACGCGACGGACTATGCGGTGGTCGATTTGGACGGCATCAAGGGCCTCGCCGTCAGCCTGGCCGGCGGCGCCCGGACCGGGCTCTTGGCACCGGTGCAGTTCGTGGGCTACACGGCGACATCGGTCCTGCTCGCCAACAACCACCTTCACATCGAGCTGCTGATCGACCGCGACGATCCGGTCGGCAGCGGCCACCCGGCCGGGGTCCGGGACGTGGTCATGGAGGCGGCGGTCACCACCATTCAGGACTGCGAGGATTCCGTCGCCGCCGTCGACGCCACCGACAAGGCACTGGTCTATCGCAACTGGCTGGGGCTGATGAAAGGCGATCTGGAGACGACTTTCGAGAAGGACGGCCGGCCGCTCACCCGCCGGCTCCACGCCGACCGGGAATTCACCGCCCCCGACGGCGGCCCGCTCGTCCTGCACGGCCGCAGCCTGCTGCTGGCCCGCAATGTCGGCCTGTTGATGTATACAGACGCGGTGCTGGACGGAAACGGCAACGAGATCGCCGAAGGCATGCTCGATGCCATGGTGACCAGCCTTGCCGCCCTACACGACCTGAAAGGCCTCGGCCGGCAGCGCAACAGCCGCGCCGGCAGCGTCTACATCGTGAAGCCGAAATTGCACGGGCCCGAAGAGGTCGCCTTCACGGCGGAGCTGTTCGGCCGCGTCGAAGCGGCGCTGGGTCTGCCCGGAAACTGCCTGAAGATCGGCATCATGGACGAGGAGCGGCGCACCACCATAAACCTCAAGGAATGCATCCGCGCCGCCGCCGCGCGGGTCGTCTTCATCAACACCGGCTTCCTGGACCGTACCGGCGACGAGATCCACACCGCCATGGAAGCAGGCGCCGTCGAGGGCAAGGAAGCGATGAAGGCGATGGGCTGGATCAAGGCCTACGAGGATTGGAACGTCGACATCGGCCTCGCGGCGGGCCTGCCGGGCAAGGCACAGATCGGCAAGGGAATGTGGGCCAAGCCGGACGAGATGGCGGAGATGCTGGCGGCGAAGCGGGCCCACCCGGAGGCCGGCGCCAGTTGCGCCTGGGTGCCCTCGCCGACCGCCGCGACCCTGCACGCGATCCACTACCACCAGATCGACGTCGCCGAACGCCAGGCCGAACTGGCCACCAGAGAACGGGCCAGCCTCGACGACATCCTGACGGTCCCTCTCCTGGCCGGCCGCAACCCTTCCGCGGAAGAAGTGCGGGCCGAACTCGACAACAACGCCCAAGGCATCCTCGGTTACGTGGTGCGCTGGGTCGACCAGGGCGTCGGCTGCTCCAAGGTGCCGGACATCGACGACGTCGGGCTGATGGAGGATCGGGCGACGCTGCGGATCTCCTCGCAGCATATCGCCAACTGGCTCCATCACGGGATTTGCACGGAAGCCCAGGTGCGCAGAACCTTCGAGCGCATGGCCGCCGTCGTTGACCGGCAGAATGCGGGCGATCCGGCCTATCGGGCGATGGCCCCCGACTTCGATGCTTCCATCGCCTTTCAGGCCGCATGCGATCTGGTCTTCGAGGGCCGCCGGCAACCGAACGGCTACACCGAGCCGATCCTGCACGCCCGTCGTCGCCAGGCCAAGGCGGCACTCGCCGGCTGAGGCACCTCGGCCGCGATAGTGGCGACAAACGGCCCGCGGCGGGCGGTGCAAGTCGCTACCAGGAATAGTCGCCCGGACCTCCAGTCGCGGTGGCGTTTCGCGCGGCAAGCGCATAGTTGGATGAGAATTGCGCATTTGAAGAGCCAGTTTTCGAATATTTGGTATGTAGTAAATTTTACTTTAATACCTCTCATACCGTCTTGCGCTGATCGAGACTCACGTGGGGGATTCCCAAACGGGAGAGATTCTGAATCAATTGTGGTGAATCGCTTATTGGAGGTTCGCCATGAGTGCACCGATTGCCCTTCGCG
>PVBE012682477.1_pt1 | contig 10674 bp, 8 predicted proteins | sample 1631181 | NCBI WGS metagenome assembly PVBE01 (sample SAMN08397723, study PRJNA350692) | Marine metagenome, whole genome shotgun sequencing project. | isolation source: water | place: Pacific Ocean | collected 2012-04 | reverse complement strand
CTACAACGCCGAGCGTCTCCACTCGACGCTCGGCTTCATGAGCCCAATCGAGTTCGAATGTCATTCCGTTCTCCATCAGGAAGCGGCATAATCAACCTGTCCGTGTTGCGGGGGGAACCTCACTATTTGAATCGGTTTACTGACCGACTTCTTGAGCTAAACGGTCGATAAAACGGTGAGCAATCTCACTACGATTGTAAAGCTTGATCGCCGCGGCTCTCCCGCGTTTCCCTGTGGCTTTACGCTCCTTCGGCTCGCCAGTGAGCTGGCGCAGTGCGCGCGCGATAGCGTCTGCATTCCCAGGCGGCACGGCGACCCCCGCTCCCGCTTGGGTGACGATATCTGCCGCTTCACCTTCTGCCGCCAAGAGGACCGGCACCCCCGAGGCCATGGCTTCGTAGACCTTCGACGGCACAGCGCCGGGGATACGCATCGCGAGGGGAACGAGGGCGATATCCGCCGATGCGACGAGTCGCGGAATCTCATCGCGATCCCGGGGGCCGAGGAAGCTTACCTTGGGTCCTCGAATCGCCTTGGCCCGTTCGAGGAGTTTCTGACGCACGGGTCCATCCCCGATGAAGACGAACGAGAGATTCTTGACATCGGCGAGCTGCCCCGCCGCGTCGAGGACCCGGTCGAGGCCCTGGGCTATGCCGTGCAGTCCCGCGTACACCGCGATGCAAGCGTCCTTCGGGGTGGGCTCGGCCGGATTTCCGTAGAGCTCCCGCCGGGCTTCGGCGGAGCGCAGCGCCGGCGTGAATCGCGTCGTGTCGACGCCATTGGAGAGATGATACGTGTCGACGTCGGGGAAGCGCCCTTCGATGTCGGCGAGGATCTCTTTGCTCTGGCCTGTTACGAGCCAAGCGTTCCGATAGCAGAAGGCCTCGAGCTTCTTGGAGGCTTCCAATGACCACCCTTCGCCGACTAGTCCGAGCCGCACAGCGCTCTCCGGCCAGAGATCCGAGACGTTGAAGATCCACTTCGCCCCCTTGAGTCGACTCAAGACGTACCCGGCCATGCCGAGGAAGAGGGGAGGGCTCTCGGTGATCAAATAGTCGACGCGGGGGAACTTGACGGCTCCGATGGCCGTCGACGAAGCGACGAAGGAGAAGTAGTTCGTGAGCCGAGGAACCATCCCGACTTTTTTGGTGGGGTAAATGAACGAACGCAGCACGCGGACGCGGTCTTGTTCCGCCTCTTGGAACACACCGCCGTAGCCGTCTTGGATCTTGCCCGTCGGGTAGTTCGGCATCGCCGTCAGGACCACGACTTCGTGCCCCTCGCGGACAAACTCGCGAGCCAACTCGGAGAGCCGCGCCTGCGGTGCCCCCATCTCAGGTGGGTAGTATTGCGTGAGGATACCGAGGCGCATCACGTCCGTCTTCGGAGACGGGGTGGGCCGTAGCGGTTGGGACCAGGGGTACCGGGCATGAAGCCCAAGGCGACGATGACCCAGAGCCATCCGATGACGGGGATCAGCAAAATAAAGAACCACCACGCAGACTTGTCTAAGTCGTGCCAGCGCTTTACTTGGATCGCGACCGACGCCCAGAGCAAGGGGAAGAAGATCGTGAAGACGAAGAAGCTAGCGACGAGGCTGCCGAGGCCCCGGTTACCTTCACTGCCGAGTCCCCACGCGAAGGAATAGAGTGAGATCAACGCGATAGTCAGGACCACCATTCCCGCCCAAAACACCGACCGCGGGACACGTCCCGTAAAAACGAATAGGATCCACACCCAGCCGCTCTGCTCCGAGGGTAGGGGCTCGCCGGGTTCGACCTTTTTTGGGGCTTGATAGAGGTTGTTGCTCATTCGTGTGACTCCGGCGAAAGGCGGTCGCTGGTGCCCGTCGCGGTGTCGCGCGTCGAGCGAAGGAGCGCTATCGTCGCCCCCTATTGCGACTGCAGTTTAGAGGGTAGCAGTTCGTCAGCTGCCTGCATCACGGTGACGAAATCACTGCTCTTTTTCATACTTCCGAGGCGTTCCTCGGCTGGCCTGCTGCGGAAGCGTGAGAGTTTACGCGTAGGATATCTGGGCCCCAGCAGCGGGCCTGATAGACTGCCCAGCGATGAGCGAGCCGAAGATCGCGGGACGAGCGCCGATGGCCGTCGAAGTCACCGCTGGGGAGAAGTACTTTTGGTGTGCGTGCGGGCGTTCGAAGAACCAGCCCTTCTGTGATGGATCGCATGTGGGAACGGAGTTCGCACCGGTTGCGTTCACGGTGGAGGAAACGGGTAAGGCGTTCCTCTGCATGTGTAAGCGGACGGGAAACCGTCCCTACTGCGATGGCACGCACGCGCGGCTGCCGGAAGAGTCAGCAACGGCCGAGTCGGCGCCGAGCGGCGCGGCAAGCGTTGCGGGCGGCCAGGGCAAGGGCAAGGGCAACGACGTCGCACCGCAGGCCGTGCCGACCGTCGAGGAGCCCACCGTCCAGGCCATTCACGAGCTGGCGCGCGACGGACTTTCCAAGACGGGGCACCACGGTGCGATGGTGGCTATGGGAGTGCCACGCCCTCAGCTGCCGTCGTGGGACGATATCCAGATCGCGACGGCGCAATTTGCGAAGCAGCCGTTGCCCGATGACGCTCCGGTCGACACCCAGTTGGTGATAGGCCCGAGGGCGAGGAAACCACTCGTTCTCAGGATACCGCTTTTTGTTTCGGATATGAGCTTCGGCGCCCTCTCGGAGGAGGCCAAGGTCGCGCTTGCGCGCGGCGCCGAGCTCGCCGGCACGGGGATCTGTTCGGGCGAAGGCGGCATGCTGCCCGAGGAGCAGGCCGAGAACAGGCGCTATTTCTACGAACTCGCGTCGGCTCAGTTCGGCTTTGAGGAGTCCCTGCTCCGCAGCGTTCAGGCGTTCCACTTCAAGGGCGGTCAGGGCGCCAAGACAGGCACTGGTGGACATCTGCCCGGCAATAAGGTTGTTGGGAAGGTCGCTGAGGTACGCCACCTCAAGCCTGGGACACCCGCCGTGTCGCCCCCGACGTTCACGAATATGCACACGCCGCGAGACTTCAAGCTTTTCGGCGACCGGGTGCGCGAGATCACGGGCGGCATCCCCATCGGGATGAAGCTCTCCGCGCAACACATCGAGGACGATATCGACTTCGCGCTCGAAGCGAAGGTGGACTACATCATTCTGGATGGGCGCGGTGGGGGCACGGGCGCCGCGCCGCAGATCTTCCGCGACAACATCTCGGTGCCGACCATTCCCGCCCTAGCCAGAGCGCGCGCGCACTTGGAGGAGCGGGGACACGGCCCCAACGAACTCACGTTGATCATCACGGGCGGACTGCGCATGCCGGCGGATTTTGCAAAGGCGATGTGCCTCGGAGCCGACGGCGTCGCCCTGTCGAACTCTGCCATCCAGGCGATTGGCTGCGTCGCCGCGCGAATGTGCAACACGAACGCATGCCCCAGCGGTATCGCGACGCAGGACCCAAAGCTTCGCCAGCGTCTGGATGTGGATGAAGGGGCGCAGCGTCTCGCGCGCTTCTTCGGCGCATCGGTCGAACTCATGCAGGTACTCGCCCGAGCTTGTGGGCATAGTCGCCTCGCCGATCTCGCGCATCACGATCTGATCACGTGGCGGCGCGGGATGGCAGCGCTTTCGGGGATCACGTACGCCGGCGTGAGCGGCGTTGAGCACCCTCAGTTCTGACCCGATCTGACCGTCTGCGATCGGCTCCCGAGCGCCGGGTCGAGCATGGCTGTCCCAGCGTGGCCATGTTAGGGGGCTAGCCATGCTTGCTACCCGATGGTTTCTTCTCGTGAGCCTCCTCGTACCCGCTTGTGGCAGCAACGAGAGCCTACCCTTCAACGAAGGGTGCACGCCCGGCACGGAGCGGTGCGACTGCTACCCCAACGACACCTGCGACAGCGGCCTCGACTGTCGTTCCGGTTTGTGTGTCGGCGAGGACGCTGGTGGTAGCGGTAGCGGTGGCGGTGGCAACTCTGGCTTGGCCGGTTCGTCTGGTTCGGGCGGTTCGTCTGGTTCGTCTGGTTCGTCTGGTTCGGGCGGCACTGGGACAGCGGGCAACGCTGGCGCCGGGGGCAATGGCGGCACGGGCGGCCACGGCGGAACAGGCGGCATCGGCGGAACAGGTGGCGAGGGCGGTACGGGCGAGCAATGCGCCGCTGAATTCTTCGAGCCGGAACTCGCCCCGCTCGATATGTTCATCCTGCTCGATCGTTCCGGGTCGATGGAGGGCTCCAAGTGGGGGGCGGTCAAGGCGGCGGTCTCCGACTTCGTCAACACGCCCGCGGACGGTCACGTTGGCGTGGGGCTCGGCTTCTTCCCGCCGCGCCTGACGTCCGCCGGCTCCGGGGCAGCTACGTGCGAGGAGGATGCAGATTGTCTCGGCTTCGGGCCCTGCACAGAAGAGCTTTTCTTCGGAAAGACGTGCAAGGGAGATACCTGCGACCCGACCGGCTACGCTACCCCGGTCGTACCCTTCCAAGCGCTTCCCGGAGCCGCCACGCCCGTGCAGAACGCACTGGCGTCGACATCGACCGGCGGAAACACTCCCATGACGCCTGCCCTCCAAGGCTCGATTCAGTACGGGCTAGCGAACTTGGCGGCCAATCCCAGCCATCTGACCACCATCATTCTCGTTTCGGACGGGCTCCCGGAGGGGTGCAGCGGCTCGGACACCGTGGCCGCAGTCGCAGACGTCGCTGCCATAGGTCTCGCCGCTGACATTCGCACGTTCGTCGTCGGCATCGGTGATCAACTGGCGAACTTCAACGACATCGCTATCGCTGGCGGGACGGCCCCCGCCTTGATCATTGGCGCCGGCGCGAACGTCAGCAACGCGTTGCAAGAGAAGCTCGAGGAAATCCGAGCGGACGTTGGATGCATCTTTGGCGTTCCGGTGCCGGGTCAGGGAGAGATCCACGACTACGACTCGCTCGACGTGTCCTTCACTCCCTCCGGCGCTCAGCGGCAAAGCGTCAATCGTGTCGCCGGCGAGGCGCAGTGCGGCATGGCCCGGGGGTACTACCTCGATGACCCTGTCAATCCCACGACGATCACCCTCTGTCCCGAGGTGTGCGACGAAGTACAACAAGTCTCGGGCGAACTCGCGTTTGCGCTTGGCTGCGAGCCTAGTCCGTAGCTCACGTGCAGTTCACGGATGTTGCTCGCTACAAAAGTGTAAAGGACGCCCTCTTGCTTTTGGCATGAGAGCGCCCTCTACGGTTCCGCGAGCCTGACCTTCGGATCGTCTGCTCTTTTCAGATGCTCTGCTGGACCCCCGCTTCCGCGAGGTGCGCATCGAAACGCCCGCCTTTGCGGACGCCGCACTCAAACCCCCAGCGCACCCCCCAGAGGACCTTTCGGCTCGGCGCGAGGGCGCGCTTCGGGAGGCCGTTTCGGAAAACGACCACCCGCTCGTTAAGCTTGACTGCGATCTTCTTGTACATGGGATTGTCCCTTTCCTTCGTTGGCTTTCTTGGCCGTGCCGGAGCCGCCGGCGTACGGGCGATGGCTCTGCATCGCGGGTTGTTTCAAATGCGGCGTCTTCGCGGGCTGCGGAGGCGCCGAGGAAGATGGCGTGGGGAATCGAATGACTCGGCGGGTTCGTTAGGAACGCGCGTGGCCCGCACCAAACGTCGTGTTTTCCGACGTTGTCGACGAACCTTGCGCGCAGCTTTCGTTCCAGCACTTTCCCCAAGCTATCGAAGCGGAACGATGCGGGTCCTGCGCGCGGGGTAGAGGGCGTTCGCACACTCGTGAGCGTGCGAGGTCCGGGTACGCTGTGAACGTTGCGCGCGCACGTTCACGATTGACCTCGTAGACGTCGACGTCGTTCCAGAGCCGCTCCGCGTTTGTCGGCCACGCGCCTAGGGAGCGTGGCGTGCACTGCTCGACTTCGACCGTACGGTCGGAGTCGTCGGGCTCGGAGCAGGCAAGCAGCGCGAGAGGAATCGCGACGACGGCGGCAACGGCGGCGACGAGCGAGGTCCGGCGAAGAGGCAGGCATGTCCGGAGGACATGGCGGCATGCCCGGAGGACATGGCGGCGGCCGGGGCGCGGCGACGAAATCATGGGTCGGTGGCGCCTAACCCTGCGGCGGCCCGCAGGCAAACACGGATGCGTTGGCTCGAGAGCCGGCGACGGGCGGCGCTAGACGCGCTCAACCTTGCACGCCACGTGCTTGTGGTTCGGGCACCCCGTAAAGGGGTCGCGATCGTTTGCGGCGGTGAGTTCGTTGAGGTTCACGCCGTCGACGCGCACGCCGCCGCCATGTCCTCCGGGCATGCCTTGGCCGTCGTCGTAGACTATGCCGAAGCCGTTCGGGACGGTGACATGACCGGGACGGAGTTTCTCGTCGATGACGGCGGGAAGCTCGGCGGATACAATCGGCGTTGAGAGCCTGACCGTGGCGCCTTCGGCTACGCCGAGTCTTGCGGCGTCGCTTGGGTGGAGCCTTAACGGGCAGTGCGGCCCTTTGCCGCGCCGCCACGTGGGATCGCGCTGGATCGCATTCGCCGTCCACCGCGTGCGGATGCCGGCAGAGAGCACCAACGGGTAGCGCGGATCGGGCTCGAAGCGATCGGCCAAGGCCCGCTCCAGTTCCGCGAGCATGGGCTTGACGGAGAGCCGCACGCGCTTGTCTTTGAAGCCGATGTTGTCGCGGAGGTGCGTGTCTTCCCGAGGATGCGCGATGATGACTCCCTCGGGGTGTGCGAGCAGTAGGCGAAAGAGCTCCGCGCCCAGCGCGAAGGGCGAGCGCCGCTTGAAGGCGGGGCCGAGTGCGGCGATGACGGCTTTGCGACGGGTGAGCGCGTGAGCCATGCCGATCCACCAGACGGCTGCGAGCGATGGATCCGCGAAGGTCTTGCCGAGGGTTCGGTACGTCCAGAAGATCGCGCGGTTTTGGATGGCCGTTTGGTTCGGGGCGAAGCGCAAAGTGGTCAACATCGTCGCTATCGTGAACAGGGTCCGGCCTTTCGGGGTGGTGGCGCGGGCGCCGAGCTTTCTGAGCAGCCACGGCGGTTTGCCGAAGAGGTGCATCGCTTCGGCGAGGCGGGCGTAGATTTCCGGTTCGGGTAGCGCGTTATCCGGTGCGGGGACGACGGGCGGACGCAGCTGTGCGGCGATCTCCGGATGCTTGTGGGGAAACGCGCAGATCTCCCATTTTTCGTAACCCACCGGGGTGGGCAATACGTAGTCTGCCGCCTGGGCTGTTTCGGTCATTGCCGGCTCGATGACGACCTTCAAGTCGAGCTGGTCGAACGCTTCGCGCCATCGCGGCGTGTCCGAGAATGTGAGCATCGGGTTGGCGCCTTCGACGATGACGGCGCGGATACGCTCGGGATCGTCGTTGAGTACCTCTTCCGGGAAGAGACTCGGCGAGAACATCCCGATGTCGCCCAGCGCGCGGATGGCTTCGATATCGGAGACGAGTGCGCGTTCGGGCTTCTCGCTGGGCGTGCCGCTCGCTCGAGGTCCGACGGATTGGAGGAAGACGTTGCCGCCCTTTTGGCCGAGGTTGCCGGTCAGCGCGAGGATGACGCGGATCAGGTACGCGTTCAGCGTGGAGTAGCGGTTCTGTTCGATGCCGAGATCCCAGAGGATGGCGCTCCGCTTGGTTGCGACGAAGCGGTTCGTGACGTCCTCGATGACGGAAGCTTCGACGCCGCAGCGTCGCGCCATTTCGGCGACGTCAACGGCCTTGAGCGCGCGGAAGAGATCGCCCGTGTCTCGCACCCACTTCTTGAGGAAGCCCTGGTCCATGAGATCGCGCTGGACCAGCAGGGCGGCCATTGCTGTGAGGAAGTAGACGTCTCCACCAGGGCGGATTCGTACGTGCACGTCGGCGCCCTTGGACGTCTCCGTTTCTCGCGGGTCGACGACCATGTACGTGCGGGCCGGGTCGGAGATGATGGCCTTGAGCGTTTCGTTTGCGTTATGGCCGCGGTTGGAGATGCGGGCGTTGGTGCCGAGGACGAGCAGCGTCTCGCAATGTTCCGAGTCGGCGTGCAGGAGCACCGAGGGCGAGCCCTTCATCATCCAGCTCTCGACGAGCGGGTTTTGGGTCTTTTCTTGGGCGAAGGCGTTGAACCATCTGCGCGAGCCGGTTCCCGTGAGGAAACCGAGCCCGTACGCGGCGTCCATGTGGTTCGCCTGGCCGCCGATGCCGACGAGGCTGATGGCGCGCGGTCCGTGCTCTTCGCGAAGCGCGCTGAGTTTCTCGGCGATTTCTGCGATAGCTTGGTCCCAGGAGATTTTTTCGAAGGATCCGTCCGGTTGGCGCTTGAGCGGGTCGGTGACTCGTTGGTCGTGGTTGACGTAGTGCGGGATGCTCGCCGCCTTGTTGCAGGCGTAGCCTTCGGTGCTTGGGTTCGATTTGTCGGGGCGGACCTTTACGATGCGCCCGTCTTCGACATCGACGCGCAGGCCGCACGCGCTACTGCAGAGCACGCAGGCCGTGGGGCTGTCCTTGTGGTTCATCAGAGGTGCGTCCCGAGGAGACACCACGGCTGAGGCTGAGGCTGAGGCTGAGACTGGGGCTGGGGCTGGTTCTGTCATAGTTCTTCTTCTCAGGGCTCTTGTACCTACAAGGGAAGTCGTGTCTGTCGGCTGAAGGTTGGGGGGCTAGGCCACTGCGTCCATCAGAGCATTCATGTCTGCGATCACCCGGGAGAAGCGGCTGGCGCCGAGTTTTTCGCGCAGTTCGTCTTGTGCCGCGAGCCAGAGCAGGCCCGCTCGTCGGTGGGTGCGGTGCCCTTTGGCGGTGAGCACGACCTCGCGCTGTCGGCGATCCTCGCCAGGCTCAACGCGCAAATAGCCAGCGCTGACCAAGGGATCGAGAGTGCGGGTCATCGTACTCGGATCCAAGTTCAAGCGTGCAGCGAGCTGCTGCATGGTGGGTGAACCGGCCTCGAGCACGAAGGAAAGAATCGCGAACTGCGTGATGCGGAGGGAGACGGGCTCCAGCGCGCGGTCGTAGAACTTCGTCACCGCGCGCGCCGTGCTGCGCGAATTGAAACACATGCAATCGAGGAGGCCGCGCTCGGTCATGAAGCTTGCATATACAAGCAATTGCGGTACGCGTCAAACTAGCGCGGAGGCGGCGCTGCTGAACCTGCCCGCCGGCTCGCGCGTTGAACTCCCCGAAGGAGCGACCCACGGTTTTCCCGGACGCTTCGACGAGGCCATCACGTTGGCGTTGCCTTTCGTCGCGTCGCGCCTCTGTCCCACGACGTGAACTGAGCGCGTTCACCGGCGCGTTCACCCGCGCCGGCGCCGCCGGGTCGTTTTGTCGTTTATCGCGACAAAACGGGGGGTCCGGTCGACCCAACAGGTGTTTTTGTCGCGATAAACGACAAAACGCGGCTCACGTCATACGGCTACTCACGTCGGCGGCATCCGCTGCGACGCGAAAGGGTCTCCCGGGCGGCCGGTACGAAACGAATCGCTGCGTGCGTCTACCGCGCTAGGCGCGGCCCGCGTCCCTGGCGCGTGCTAAGCCATCTCGCGCTCTGGCCCTCTTGTACTGGGGCGCGCGGACAGCGCGACCCGACGGACACGACGAAGATAACGGCAACAAGGCAAAACCATGCGGTTCGTAGCGATGGCGAAGACTGGACTGACGCCGCTGATGATCTCGGCGTTCGTTGGCATGACGGCGTGCGGAAGCGCGGGCACCGGCGGCTCGTCCGGCCCCTTTGGTTCCGAAACAGAAGACGTCGTTGCCGAGTGCGATGTCGTCGTCGTCAACGAGACGAGTATCGAGCGCCACGTAACCATCTACCAGGACCACGTAGGCGTTGGCAGCGGCCACGATGTCCTGTCACTCGCTTGGAAGACCGTTGCCCTTCAACCCGGCCAAGAGTTCCAATTCAAGTGGACCGAGAACTACTCGTTCAATTGGTCTAGCGCCGCGTTGCCTGCGGGCGCCAGCTACTCCGTTAGCGGAACGGCTGACGCGGGCACCGCGACAAGCAACGAAATCATCCTTGCGGACACGTCCTCCGGCGCAGTCTTCGAAGAACCCACCGACGGCCCCGAGGCCAACGAGCTCGTCATCGACGTAGAGACCGCGAACGCTCAATTCGTCGGCATCGGACTTGGCGGCGCGCCGCTCTACGTCACCCCGGCCGCGGAGAATACCGAGTACTTATTCGACGTTTCGGATCCCGAGTACTTCCTCTTCGTCGGCGCCCAATCCAACGCAGGGCAAGTCGTCGACGCCGACGTGTTCGACGCCCGCGTGTCGTTCACCAAGGACATCGGCACCGTGCTCAAGGCCACGATCATCGAGTCGGGCCTCGACCCGCAGGTCACGTTGACGATCGATTGAGACGCGCGACCTTCGTCCGTCGCCAACTCGCCGGCCCGTCGCGACCGGCGCCGGACCGAAATCCCTCATTCTTTTCAGGGGTTGCGCGCTTGCGCTCAGATTCGTCGCGAGAGCTTGATCGGAAGCTGTCTTAGACTCGCTGCGTCATGGTACAAAGCGACGCTTGCTACTTTGTGTCTCGCAAAGTCCCAAGCCACCTGAACCATGAACGTTTTTTCCAAAGTGCTGATCGCGAACCGCGGCGAAATCGCGGTGCGCGTGGCGAGGTCCATCCAAGCGCTCGGCGGACGCGTTGTCGCGGTCTACAGCGACGCAGACGCAGACGCCCTGCATGTCGAGCGCGCCAACCAGGCTGTCTGCATCG
>PVBE010730059.1_pt1 | contig 10676 bp, 5 predicted proteins | sample 1631181 | NCBI WGS metagenome assembly PVBE01 (sample SAMN08397723, study PRJNA350692) | Marine metagenome, whole genome shotgun sequencing project. | isolation source: water | place: Pacific Ocean | collected 2012-04 | reverse complement strand
CGAAGTGCCTGAACCCGAACGTCAGCGCCTCGAGGCTGTTGGCCAGTCCCCAGCCCCGGGTGTCGTGGAAGTGCACGACGACCTCTTCGGTGGTGAACCCCTCGCCGAGCATGTGCTCGTAAAAGTGGCTGACCTGCATGGGGTTGGCGACCCCGGTGGTGTCGCCGAAGCCGATGTACTTGGCGCCCAGGTCCTTCCACCACTGGCCGATCTTCGCCACGTCCTGCAGCGGGACGTCGCCGGCGATGGGGCAGCCAAAGCTCGTGAGCGCCCAGCCGAACACGTCGTGGCCGGAGTCCAGCGCCCGGCGGGTCATCTGGTCCAGCAGCGCCATGTTGTCGCCGTGGCCCATGTTGACGTTGGCCTTGTTGTGGACCTCGCTCGACGAGATCACCATGGCGATCTCGTCGACGCCGTAGCCGGCCTCCTTGGAGGCGATGGCGCGGTCGATGCCCTTCAGGTTGGTGCAGATGGCCCGATACTGGACGCCCGGCTTGCGCGGGATGTTCGCGAGCACCTCTTCGGCGTCGGCGAACTGGGGCAGGTACCTCGGGTGCGAGAAGTTGGTCGCCTCGATCTTCGTGAAGCCGGCGTCCACCATTCGCGTGATCATCTCGATCTTGTCGCGGGTGGGGACGATGAGGGCCTCGTTCTGCAGGCCGTCGCGGGCCCAGCATTCGCCCATCACCGCGTGCTTCGGCAGGTCCATCTCGTGCAGTCGTCGCTGGACAGGCATTAGGCTCACTCCGGTGATTCTGGTGTCCGCGGGCCCAACCGCGGCGTGAGGAACATGCCGGACCGCTGGTCCGGCGTCACTCCTGCGAGGTCGGGAACAGCTCGGCGGCGCCGCAGTCGTCGGAGCTGGCCGATCAGCCGTCCGTGCCCCGGAAGGTCCAGCCGGCCGGATCGCAGGGGTCGCTGGGCAACGACCCACGCCCGGTCCCGCGAAGAGGGGCTACCATGCGCCCATGATCGGTGCGCTCAGAGCAGGCGGCTGGTGGCTCGCGGCGGTGGGGCTTTGCGCCGGTGTGCTGGGCTGCGACGTGGTCAAGCGGGTCGACGACTTCCCGGAGGCCGAGGACGGGTCGGCGGACGGGGGCGAAGGGGAAGCGGGACCGGCGGGGGAGGGGGAGGCGCCCGACGGAACTGGATGTGCCGGGATGGAGGACGCCGATTGCTGTCCCGCCGACGGCGGCTGCGGTGAAGGTGAGGGCGAGGCGGTTGTGGGCGAGGGGGAGGGGGAGCAGGCGGGAGCGGGTGAGGGTGAGGGTGAGGGTGAACCTGCCGGGGAAGGGGAAGGTGAAGGGGAAGGCGAGGGCGTGGGCGAGGGTGAAGGGGAGGGCGAGGGCCCGGTGATCCCGGTGCGGGACGAGCACGGCTGCCCCGCGGGGTTCCTGCCCGGCCGGACCGTGTGGCTCGGCGATGTGCAGGGGCTCGTCGGATACGACACGCTGCCCCTGTTCGAGGAGGGCGTCGTGGAGGCGGCCGACGTGGTGGAGGCTTGGGACACCGGGGTCCCCTGGTGGCTCGCCCTCAGCCCAGACGGACAGGGGGCTGCGGCGTTCGTGGCTCACGACAATCCCGAGGTGTCCGGGGCCGCGCACCTGTTCGACCTGGCGACGGGGGAGGGCATCGGCGATGGAGTCCCGCTCGTGGCCGCCGGCGTCGAGCCCCGCTTCCTCGCCGGCGCGGCGTTCACGCTGGACGGGGCGCGATTTGTCGTCGCCTTCCAGGAGGGTGGGAGCTCCAAGGTCGCAGCCATCGACGTTGGCCAACGGGAGCGGATCGATCTGGGCGCGGACGCGCCGGGCCTGCAGAACGCCACGATCGAAGGACAGGTCCTCGGCCTCGCCATCCTGGATAGCGGGCGCATCCTCGTCGGCGTGGACCGGCCTGGGGAGCTCGTCGAGGTCCTCCTCGATGCCGAGGATGCGCGGCGGCTGACCCCGTGGACCGGCCTCCACGACGGCGAGTCCGCACACCTGCTCGAGTCCGGCGGCGGCGACTCGCTCTTCGTCGCGTTCGGGGGGGAGCTCGCGTGGCTCGACTTCTCCGACCTCGACGATCAGGGCCGGCCCGCCGCTCGGCGCAGGCCCGCCGCCGGCGAGGGGCACCGCGAGGTGACGATCCAGGCGCTGGCGGTGTCCTGGGCGGATCCGGGCGTCGTGTACGCCTTGGTCCGATCCGTCACGGGGTCCGATGACCGGGTGGCCCACGAGCTCAACCTGCACGCCTACGACCTCGACGAGGCCGCCGACTCGCCAGCCCTGTTCACGGTGGGCCTGGACGTGGTGATCGATCCGGCGGAGCTGGGAGAGCTGCGGATCGCCTTGTCCGAGGACGGCTTCCTCCTCTTCATCATCACGCGGGATGAGTCCGCGGTGGAGGTGATCTGGACGCCCGATGGTACGGACCGGGAGCGCATCGAGACCGAGGTCCGGCTGCGGAGCGTCGCGGTCCGGCGGCGAGCGCCGGTCGAGCTGTGCGACGCCGTCGACAACGACTGCGACCGCTCCGTGGACGAGGACTTCGGCGCCCTCGGTCAGGCCTGTGGGCGGGTGGGTGCGTGCGCCGGTCAGCAGGGCGTCCTGCAGTGCAGCGGCCTGTTCGACGCGCTCTGCGTGCGGGATCCGGACGGTGACGCCCCCGAGGACGAAGCCGAGACCTGCGACGAGCGCGACAACGACTGCGACGGCGACACCGACGAGGAGGTCGAGGGCGTCGGCGTCGACTGCGACAGCGACGGGCTCGGCGCCTGCCTGCCGGGGACGGTGCTGTGCGCCGAGGGCGGCGGCACCGCCTGCGACTCCAACGAGGCGCCCACCGCCGAGCGGTGCGATGGCCTCGACCATGACTGCGACGGCACCCCGGACAACCGCCCGGACGTGCTCGGGCAGGAGCGCAAGCTGTCGGACGGCTCGGGCGAGACCGAGCGCCCCGCCATCGTCTGGACCGGCGCCGCCTGGTCCATCGCCGTGGAGCACGACCCGCCCGGGGTCGGCAAGCCGCAGGTGCGCTTCTTCCAGGTCGGTCCCGACGGCGTGCCGCTCGACGTCGACCAGCTCGTCGGCAACCCGGACCTCGCCAACCGCCGGCCGGACATGGCGTTCAACGGCGTCAAGCACGTGGTCGTCTGGGACGAAAACCTCGGCGCCCCGGACCGGGTGCGCGGGGCGATCCTCGACGCCGACGGGGCGGTGATTCGGGAGGACGTGCTCATGAACACCGCCAGCCGCAACGCCCTCGACGCCGCCATCGCCTCGAACGGCGAGGCGTTCCTGATCGCATGGGGTGGGAACGGGGCGCTGCGCCTGAGCGCGCTGGTTGCCAGCGGGAACCCGACCTACACCGAGCACGAGGCGGGTGACGGGCCTGCCACCAGCCGGCCTCGCCTGCTCCCGCGCGAGGGCGGTTACGCCGTCGTGTGGATCGAGAACGCCAACCCGCAGACCGTGCGGTTCGCCCTGGTCGATGCGGAGGGGGTGGTCGAGGGGCCGGTGCGGACGGTCTCCGACGGCGTGGCCATCACCCCGGACTTCGTTCAGACGCCTGACGGATGGGCTGTGGTCTGGTCGCAGATGGTGGGCGGCCTGCGCGAGGCGCGGATGGCCCTGCTGGACGCGGAAGGCCGAGTCGTCAGCCGCCGGACGCTGACCGTCGACACGGGCGCCCTGCAACCCGCGCTGGCGTGGCAGGCCGACTCCTTCGCGGTGCTGTACCACTCGCAGGTCACGCGCGGCATCGAGGGGGTGCGTGTGTCACCGGACATCCAGCGTCAATCCGAGGCAGCGCTCCTGGCTCCCGACAGCAAGGAGGCCGCGGCCGTGGAGGCCGGCGGCGAGCTGCTGGGCATGGTCTGGTTGCACGAAGACGTGCCCCGCGACCCAGCGGACGCCTGGTTCGCCACGGGTTACCTGGGCTGCCCTCCCTAGGGACCGACCTCGAGGGTCACCGCCCGCAGGACCAGCCCTGGTCCGTCCAGGCGTTCGTCACGGGCCGCCGACCGTGGCTCGGACGATGCCCTCGTACGGGGGGCCGTCGAGCGCCAGGGACTGGTGGATCCGGGAGACCTGGCCCCCGCCCTCCGGCTGGGCGTAGCTGATGAAGACCTCGATGGGATCAGGGGGATCGGCCTCGCCCTCGCCTTCGCCCTCCCCCTCGCCGCCCAGCTCCTCAGGCGGGTCGGCGCCGGCGGGGAGCTCGACGACGACGGTGTAGTCGAAGCCGTCCCCCACCCGGACGGGGGCCGCCACGCCGACGCCCTGCCAGCCCTGGGCGTCGGTCACGGCGCTCGCCCACGCGCCGTCCAGGGCGTCGGTGATGCGGACTGTGGCGCCGGCGATGGGGCTCAGGTCTGGACGGCGCACCCGTACGGCCAACGGCGCCTGCGTGATCGCGCCGCAGGCATTCGGGTGATCCGCGAGCAGGATCGCCCCGCCCCAGAGCTCCAGGAGCCCGGTGCAGGCGCCGAAGTCGCCATTGCGGTAGGTGCCCTGGCGCGACCAGAAGATGGCCTCGGGGGTGGTGATGAAGGCCCCGGCCAGGCGCATAGGCCGCCGCGGGTCTCCGGGGGCCCTGGCGATCCCGCCCGGACCCCCGGAGCTGGCCGCGAACCGGTCGTTGTCTCGGAAGCTCCCGCCGACGCCGCCGGGGCCGCCGCCGAACGTCCCATCCGCCGCCCCGCCGCCCAAGGCGACGATCTGCGATGCGCCGCGGATCACCGAGCGCTCGGCCATGATCATGAGCGACCCGGCGGCGCCGCCGGCGTATGAGCGGAAGCCCCCCGCCCCGTTGGCCCGCAGGAACCCGGCGAGCTCGAAGTCGTCGGCGAACAACCACAGGTCGCCCCCGCTGCACGCCCGGTCACCCGTGTTCGCGCCCATCTCCTGGTCGACGAACAGGGTGTGGGCCCGAACCACCAGGTGTCCGCCGCCCCCGGGACCCCCTCTCGGATCGTCTTCGAATCCGACGCCCAGGCCGAAGCCCGCCGTGCTGTCGGCGTGCACGCTGACCGAGGCGTTCGCGGCGATGGTCAGATCTCCCCACGTGTACTCGCCGGACGGCAGCCCGGAGTTGGCGGTGACGACGCAGGTCCTGTCCACTCCTTGGCGCATGCCCCGGATGCCGCAGGACATCAAGGCGACGTTGGGGCCCTCGGTGCCCTGCACCTCGTCGGTGAAGCCGTCGCAGTCGTTGTCCACGCAGTCGCAGCGGCTCTCCGGGGCTTGGTAGTCGGCGCCGTAGTCAGGGCCCTGACAAGGCAGGTACCCCTGCGCGCCCGTGCAGCGCCGGACCGAGCCTTGGCACGCGCCGAGCTGGACCGCGCAGGGCTCAACGTCCGTCAGCTCGTCCGGCTCGTCGGGGGTCCCGTCGCAGGCGTTGTCCAGGCCGTCGCAGATCTCCGGGGTCGGAGGCAGCGCGCCGCGGCACAGCAGCTGGCCCGCCAGGCAGTCGGTCAGGCCCGATCGGCACTCCCCGACGTCGGTGCCGCAGAACACCCCGGCCCCGAGGTTGTCGCCTGAGACGTAGTCGCGTGGCCCGTCCCCCTCCGCCAGGTACGGGTGCGGGGACTCGGGATAGGGCCCTGGCAGGACGTTCCCTTCCTGATCGGTGATCTCGGTGATCCGGTAGCCGAACCGCGGGACCCCGCCGCCGGTGACGATCGTGAAGCTGACCCGGTTGCCCGGCACGACGACCTCGCCGCCCTCGGGGCCCGTGGCCGTGTAGCGCCCCACCTCTTCGCCGGCGCCGTCGAGGACCACGAGGTGGTCGATGTCCGGGTCGATGAGGGTCTCGTCGGACAGCGCGATGTGCAGCGACGTCGGGACGGGCCGCTCCTGCTCGTCGATCTGTCCGTCGCAGTCGTTGTCGGCGCCGTCGCACACCTCCGCGGACGGCATCGCGGCGCTGTCACAGCCCAGGGCCCCATCCAGGCAGACGGACAGCCCGGGCGTGCATTCGCCCTCGTCGGATCCGCAAGCCTGCCCGACCGTGCCCGCGGCGAGCAGCTCGGCCGCCTCGTCCACCTCGCCATCGCAGTCGTTGTCGACGCCGTCGCAGACCTCTGCGGCGCCCTCCGACGCGCCCACGCATGTCACCCGCCGGTCCACGCAGGTCAGCACCCCCGCCGAGCAGGCCCCGACGTCGGCCGCACACGCCCCGCCCACCTCGCCGGCGGCCTGCAGATCCTCGAGCTCATCGACCTCGCCGTCGCAGTCGTTGTCCAGCCCGTCGCAGACCTCGCCGGCCGGTCCGATCTCGCCCTCGCACGTCGGCGTCCCGTCCGCGCAATCCAGGAAGCCGACCCGGCAGGCGCCGACGTCCCCGCCGCAGGTGACCCCGATCCGGCCTTCGAGGATGAGCCCCGTCCGCTCGTCGATCTCGCCGTCGCAGTCGTTGTCGGCGCCATCGCAGATCTCCGGTGCCGAGGCGTCTGCGCTCGCCTCGGGTCCGACGTCGCACCGGGCGGCGCCCTCCTCGGTGCACTCCAGGCGGCCCTCGCCGCACGCCCCCGGCGCAGTGCACGCCTCGCCTACGCCGAAGCCCTCGTCAATGGCGCCGTCGCAGTCGTCGTCGTCGCCGTCGCACAGCTCCACGGAGCAGTCGGCGTGGCAGGTGACTGTGCAGGCGCGGCCTTCGCCATAGGTGCGTCGGACCTCGCCGTCGGCGCGCACCGGGAACGCGTCCAGGCCCAGGCTCGCGGCGCACTCGTCGTGGGCCCCGCAACGTCCGGCGCCCTCGAAGTCCGGACAGGCCGCCGCCCCCGGCCGCAGGAGCAGCAGCTCCATCGTGATCAGCTCACCGGGCTTGAGCGCCCCGTCGAACTCGCCCGCGGTGCGCCGGAGAGCCCGGGCCTCATCGTCGTACTCGAACGTCAACGTCGCCGTGTCGCCGCCGGGACCCTCGACCACCAGGCAGGCGGTCCCCCCTTGCGTGAACACCTGGCCGCCCACCCCTGCGCAGGCTTGGGCCGACAGGGGCGCCATGCACGGCGCGACGTCCAGGATCAACCGGGCCGTCGGGTCGTCCCCGGCGCAGGCTGACGCCCACATGCCCAACAGGCTGACCCACGCCACCGTGCGGCCCCTCACGGTGGGGCCCCGCCCTGGATCTCGTCGACCTGCAGGCCCTGCGCATCGCCGGAGTCGTCCATGAACAGCACGACGGCCACCGCCGCCGCACCGGCGGCGATCACCGCGCCGCCCACGTACCACCAGGTGGCGCCGTCATCGGTCTTGGGGGCGTCCAGGAAGGTCACCGCCTTGGTGGTCTCGCCCTCCCTGATGGCGAACGGCGCCAGGTTGGCCGTGTACTCGCCGAACGGCAGGTACAGCGTGATCGGCAGCGAGACGGCCGTGTCCTTGAAGTGGGCGCGGATGCGCTGGAACCGCTCCTTCTTCTCCGTGTTGATCAGGCCGCCCGTGTCCTCCAGGTGGAACTGGGCCGGGAGTGTACCCGGCCCCGTCGATCTCCGGTCCCAGCGCCGACCGAAGCCTCCGGAGGCCCAGCCTGCACGGGCGACAGCGTTGGTTTCCTTCCTGGTGCCGCCCGCCGTTAGAACGACGCCTGGAGCGTCGGCTGCACCTCGAAGTCGACGGCCTCGACGGGCGGCACTCCCTCGCGGACCCGGGTGGGGTCGGAGTCGAAGCGCACGCGCAGCGGCAGCAGCAGGCTGAAGGTCTCCGACAGCCCGACCTCCAGGGCGCCTTCCCCCAGGAGCCGGTAGTCGGTCGGGTCGTCGAACCTGGGCTGCACGTACCCCGTGAAGTTCAGCGACACGGAGCGGCCGACGACCCAGCGGGCGGCGATGTAGCTGGACAATCGGTGGGCGAGCGCGCCGGCCGCCTCGACCGACCGGTCGGGGTCGAGGGTCTCCCGCTCGAGCATGTAGCCGGCGCCGAGATGAACGCTGCCACCCTCCGCCTCGAGCACCCGCGTGCGCAGCCCGCCGCCCACCAGCGTCCGCTGCTCGAGGAGCAGGAACTCGTCCACCTGGTACTGCACGAAGGCCTCCGCCGTCAGCGGCCCGGTCAGCTCGTAGCCATAGCGAAGGTGCCCCAGCGCTGCGTTCTCGAAGCGCGACTCCTCGTCGAGCAGGCCCTCGAGCCCGCTGTTGTCGTCGGAGGTCCGGGACGAATAATCCACGCCGAGGAGCACCAGGCCCTGGTGTCTGCCCGATCGGAGGTACGCCCGCCCGCCGACGTCCACCTTCAGCGAGTAGACGTTGCCGCCGCCCAGGGTGATCCCTGCCGTGAAGACGCCGGAGATGCCGTCGTCGGCGGCGTCGCTGCGCAGCTTCTCGACGTTGATGACAGGCACCTGCACGGCGTGGGCGACGGGCGATGCCGCGCAGACGATGGCGATCACCATCGAGCCCCCGAGACGGCGTGCGGGGCCGCCGCCGGCGCATGTGCGGCTCGGGCTAGACCGCCTGCGGGCAGACCTGATCGGCGCTCGTGGCGTCCTGACGACGATGCCTGCGTTGCTCCGACTTGCGGTGGCGAGGACCACAGCTGGGTCGTCGCGCCTTGGCCTCGCCGCCAGGCCGCGCACGATCGCGCAATCAGGTCTACCCGCAGGCGGTCTAGTCATCCGCCTGCTCCCGGGGCCCCGGGTGAACCTCGCCCGCGAGGCGGCGCAGGTCCGCGTCCGCCCCGGTCACCACGAGCAGCTCGCCCTTGGTCAGCGCCAGGCCGGGGTCTGGGACGATGCGCTCGACGACCCCGCGTGCACCCTGACGTCGGACGGCGACGACGTTGACCCCGTACCGGGAGCGCAGGCCCAGGTCCGCCAGCGAGTGGCCGACCCAGGGTGCGGGGACCGGGACCACCTCCACCCGGTGGTCCGGTGGGACCTCGATGAAGTCTCGGTGGGCCCCGCCGCCATCCTCGGCGCCGCTGACAAACTCGATGCCCAGCGAGGACTCCACGAGCAGGCCGCGGTTCATCATGGCCAGGACGTCCCGGCGCAGGACCACACCCACGAGGTGGCCGTCGCCATCGACGACCGGCAGCCGCTCGAGGTCCAGGCGATCGAGCTGCGAGGCGACGACGGTCAGGGAGGTCGCGGCGGTGGCCGTGCGGAGGTGGGCGCTCATGAGCTCGCCAGCCGGCCGGTCGCCCACGGCAGGGTCGCGCAGCAGGGTGCGGACGTCGGACAGCGAGATCACGCCTGACAGTACCCCCTGATCGTCGGACAGGTAGACATAGTCCTGGTCGCCCTCGAGCAGCCGGCGCACCACGTCGTCGAACCTCGACGATGTGTGCAGCGACAGCGGGGGCGGCCGCATGAGGTCGCCGGCGGTGCGGCTGCCGAGCATCTGCGCCTGGTGGCCCCGGCGCAGGCGCGTGCCGCGGCGGACCAGCCCGGTGGTGAAGATCGACTCGGCGCCTCCGCCGCTCGACACCAGCGTGGACAGCACGCTCGCGAGCATGACCGGCAGGATGATCCCGTAGTCCCCGGTGAGCTCGAACACGAACAGGATGGCCATGATCGGAGCGTGGGTCGTGCCGGCGAGCAGCGCCGCCATGCCGACCAGCGAGTAGGCCCCCACGGGGCCGGTCCACGCTGGGAACAGCGCCGTCGACACAGAGCCGACCAGGGCCCCGAGCGCGGCCCCCTGCACCAAGGATGGGGCGAACGTCCCGCCCATCCCCCCGCCGGCCAGCGTGAGGCCCGTGAGCAACGGCTTGAGCACGACGATTCCCACGAGGACCCAGGCGGTGTGCTGATCGTGGAAGGCCGCTCCGATGGTGGCGTAGCCGTTGCCGATGGCCTCTGGAAGCACCAGGGCGCCCAGGCCGACGATCGCTCCAGCGAGGGCCCACCGGGTCGCCGTGGGCAGCCCGAGGCGATCCACCTGCGCGTCGGCGGAGTGGATGACGGACACGAACAGCCGGCTGCCCAGCCCTGCCACCAGCCCGAGCACGACGTAGGTGGGGATCTCACGGACGCTGCCCAGCGAATAGGCCGGCACGATGAACGCCGGGTGGTTGCCGACGAGGGCGCGCCCCACGATGGTCGCCGTGACCGATGAGACCACCAGCGGCGTGAAGGCCCGCATGGCCGCGGCGCCGAGCACCACCTCCATCGTGAACAGGACCGCGGCGATGGGGGCGTTGAAGGAGGCGGCGATCGCGGCCGCGGCGCCGCAGCCGACCAGCAGCTGCATCGAGGCGCGGCCGAGCCCCAGGCGCTTGCCCACGACCGATCCGACGGTCGCTCCGAGCATGACCGACGGACCCTCCCGCCCGGCGGATCCGCCGCAGCCCAGGGTCACCCAGGCGGCGAGGGTCTTGACCGCGCCGACCCGGCCGGGGATCCGGGCGCCGCCCTCGGCCACCAGCTCCATGACCTGGGGCGTGGCCTCGCTGGTCTCCCCCGCCTTGGCCAGGAGCCAGCCGGACAGCGACAGGCCGGCGACCGGCGCGGCGAAGCGGAGCAGGGCGCGACCCACGCCGGTGTCGCCCGGCGCCTGGGCCAGCCGCCAGAGCCAGCCGATGGCCATGTGGAACGAGACCGACAGCAGCCCGGCCAGGAGCCCGACCAGCACGGCGAGGAGCAGCATCCGCAGGCGCTCATCGCCGAGAAACCCGGGCAGCTCCTTCGACCTGTGCATGAAGGGGAGGCTACCGCCTTCGAGCGCGCAGATCCTCGATGGCGTCGTCGGCCAAGGG
>PVBE010376713.1_pt1 | contig 10676 bp, 4 predicted proteins | sample 1631181 | NCBI WGS metagenome assembly PVBE01 (sample SAMN08397723, study PRJNA350692) | Marine metagenome, whole genome shotgun sequencing project. | isolation source: water | place: Pacific Ocean | collected 2012-04 | reverse complement strand
GGGATGAAGAAGAGTTCACCGGTACGGGATTCCCCAAAATTTTTTACCTCAGGTACCATATGTACAGAAGCTACTTTCCACTTTTAGCGTTAAGCAGATATAGAAACATGATTGAGTAATTTCTCGGATGGTGTTTGTTTGGGAGTCGGAGAGTCTGTTCAATTCCAGTCAGGTTTCGGTGTTTGTGTAGCTGAGGGAGGTAGCGTTGGAAAAATGATTGAAGGTTGCTCCCCGGTTAAGGTTCGTAGAAAGTCAACAATCTTGCCAGTTTCGTATTCTGTAAGTGTTAATCCAAGTTGATATTCCGCCATGGTATTGACCGCATCTCCTAAAGCCCAGGTGCTTGCGTCATGAAAGTAGGGGGCAGTCAGCTCTATATTTCTTAACAATGGCACTTTGAAAACGTATTTATCATTTTCATTATTTGTTACGTTGTATCTACCCAGCGTATGGGTATCTTTGTCATACGGTTTGACAGTTCCAAACTTCTGATAAGAGCCACCTCCTACACCAACGCCGTTGTGGCATGCAATACACCCTTTATTCTTAAACAGATCATATCCTTCCTTCTCTGACTTGGAAATATATTCATCATAGCCTTTCAACCAGTAATCAAACTTTGAGTTTGGTGTGGTTAATGTCTCTTCAAATGCGGCAATGGCATCCGTCACCTGATCAATAGTAACTTTATCCTCTTCATATATTATATCTGCTCCATAAACTTCACTAAACCATTGTACATACTCCGGTATCGATCGTAATATACTTATTGCCAGTTCATGATTTGAACCCATTTCAATAGAATTAACTATAGGGCCTCCTGCCTGTTCTTTCAAGTCTTTTGCACGGCCATCCCAGAATTGCGACAGGTTGAATCTTGAATTAAGGACAGTAGGTGCGTTTATCGGGCCGAAAAACCATTTATGTCCTATAGAGCTTGTTAAGTTGTCTGTTCCACCTGTTGAGAGATTGTAACATGAATTACATGAAATCCATCCGGATTTAGACAACCTTGGTTCGAAAAACAATTTTTTCCCCAACTCTACCTTAGCGCTGTCATAGTCAAGACTAATTGGAATAGGCTGGATAGGTTCTACTGAACGGGAAGATTCTCCCAACATACTTTCCCCTCTACTTCCATATCCCATATCAATCAACCCTCCAGCAATAACGAATGTAGATATAAAAGCAGTGAAAAGTACAAAAGCCAAGAGACAATTAATTACATGGAATATCACGGTTGGTTTTCTTGCCCACAGATTAAGCAATATTCAACACCTTCCTTACTAAGCCATCATATTCATCGAGTCTCTTTCTAGCATCATCATAGTCAATCTGAAGTTTATGCATTACGATTGCAGTCTTAACATTGCCTTGTGCATGATTTAACAGTTTATCTGCAGCGTCTCTGTCTAGATCGGTAACCGTCATAATAATCCGTTCAGCACGATCTTTGAGTTTAACGTTTTTTACTTGAAGATCGACCATGAGATTCTCATAAACTTTACCCATTTTGATCATAGAAGCAGTCGTAAGAGTATTAAGGATTATCTTTGTTGCAGTACCTGCCTTCATGCGCGTAGAACCTGTTATTACTTCCGGACCGGTTATTGGTCTTATGATGACGTTTACTTTTTCGGTAGGATCAGTATCAGGGTTACAACATAAAAATATAGTAGTAGCGCCTATCTTGTTTGCCTGAATCAGCCCACCGTGAACGAATGGGGTAGTGCCTCCTGTTGCAATACCGACAATAGTATCTTGAGAAGTTATCCCATGGTTTCTTATTGCCAATTCACCATACCCGTGTTTATCCTCGACTCCTTCAATTGATCTAGTAAGTGCATCGACACCGCCAGCAATTATACCTCTAACTAATTCAGGGCTAGTACCAAAGGTGGGGGGGCATTCTGAAGCGTCAAGTACTCCCAATCGCCCACTTGTTCCCGCACCGATGTAAAAAAGACGACCTCCATTTGTAAAGGAATTTACAATAAGATCAACAGCTTTTGCAATATTCTGACGTTCTTTATGAACGGCTGCAATAATGGTTGAATCCTCAGAATTAATAATGTCTACGACTTCCAGGGTTGATTTACAGTCGATGTTGTAAGTGCTGGTGTTTCGTTGTTCAGTGATAAGTTTCGAGCGATCTTTCATTATTTATAGCCAACTAAGAGAAAAAGTCAATTCTATAATAAACAATGATATGTAATTATATATTTAATGATCTGACTGGTCTGACAAACGTGGCTGGATTACCGGCTTGAACTTGACTTATGGTTCCATTTACATAGGTTACGATCCACACAAGGCCTTTGTCTGATCTATCACCTGTCCAGGTTCCCCACTGCTTTTCATCAAAGATAGTGTGTATGAACTTAGCACTCTTTGCACCAAATTCCAGTAATGACGACGCTTCTTCCAATGTGGGTAGTCGCCAATCGTTAAAACCAGCATAACTTTTCTTGTTAATCTTTTTTAACCATTTATTTGCTTTCTTGTAATTAAAATACTCCAACGATCCTGCCTGATGCCACATTAATTCAGTTGTATGGTCAATAACAACATCACCATCGCCAATTGGTTTTAACTCATAGCGATGATTTATTGAACTGTGACAGAAATAAATATTATTATTGTTTTCGTTAATTGCTATATATGGTAAAGATTCAATTTTAGAACCAGAGATTTTATTATAGTTTGAACGTAATTTGATTAATTTGTCAGGAGAATGTTTAGTTTTCTTTTCGCCAGTAGAAGGCTTTGATTTCTGAGATGTTTTGATCGGTTTTTCTTTTGTCTTCTCAGATTTTATTTTCAACTCAGGAGTTTTGTGCGTTATCGGTTTTGGGATTTCAGGAGTCTTAGTCGTTTTGTCAGTTTCAATTTCTACAGCTCCGCTAACTTTCTCCAGATCAGCTGTTAACGATGTTTCTTTTTCCGGTTTTATTTTTATAGTTCTTTCCCATATTAAATATCCTTCCAATAAGACTTCAACCTCATGGGTGCCAACTACAATATCTGTAAACCGTTTAGGTGTGATACCGACCTCTTTACCGTCAATGTATATTTTTGCGTTTTTAGGATAGCTTTCAATATTAATAGACCCAATATTTATTTGAAGTACGGCATTCAAACTCAGTTCCTTCTCCTTTTTAATAATTATTGATTTTTTCCAGTCTTTGTGGCCATCAATCTTAACTTCAATCTCATGTGCACCAATAGGAATTGAAGATAAAGTTGTTGGAGTGGCGCCAGCCTCTATACCATCAATGTATATTTTTGCATTTTCAGGAGCACTTTTAACGTTTGCAGAGCCTACCGCTTTCTGTAGTAAAGCAGTCACTTTACTTGTATTTTCTGCAGTAACTTCTACATTATTGGTCCAGTTCTCAAATCCGTCAGCTCTTATTTCTATCTGATGTATGCCAGGTTTGATATTCTTTATGGTTTCCGGTGTTAAACCAATTTTATTACCGCTTATGAGTATTGTCGCATTTAGAGGCTCACTTTGTACATTTATGGATCCTGTCTTTTCTTGAAGGGTTGCTGATAAATTATACTCTTTATCAGTAATCTCTATATTCTCGCTCCAGTTTTCATATCCATCCCTTTTAACTTCCACCAGATGCGCACCAACTTTTATGTCAGATATTGTTTCAGGAGCAGATCCTGCTTTTTTACCGTCTATGAATATTGACGCGTCAGCAGGTATGCTTTTAATAGTGATCGAACCTGTTGTTTCCTGAAGTATTGCGGATATTACCGTCATCTTTTTTGCATCGATTTCTACGCTTTGACTCCAAACATTGTATCCGTCCCTACTGATATTAACTATATGTTTGCCAGGACTCAAATCTCCAACAATTGCAGGAGTAGTGCCGACTTCGTTACCATCTACAGTAATCATGGCTTTTGAAGGACTGCTCTTTATACTGACTGATCCTGCCATTTCCAATAGTACTGCCGTTAAGCTAGACATCTTATTTGGTATAACTTCTACATTCTCACTCCATTCACAATAGTCTTCCATTACCAACTTCACGATACGAGTACCACACTCTATGTCATTAATAGTTTCTGGAGTAGAACCGGCTTCATTGCCGTCTATAAAGATTTTTGCGTCAGATGGTCTACTTTTTATACTTATTGAGCCTGGCTTTTCTTGAAGTTCAGCTTTTATGGTTATTTCTTCACCGGGTACAATGCCGGCCTTCACGCTCCATGTTTGATAATCAGCTAGAACAAGTTCAATAGCATAATTCCCCGGAGTCAATTCATTGATTGTACGGGGTGTTCTTCCATATTTTTTGCCTTCTAGATAAATCAATGCATTCTCGGGATTACTAATTAACATTAAAGAACCCTTTTTTCTCTGAAGTGAAGCTGAAAACAAGGATTCTTTACCATTTTTTATTTTTACCATTTGCAGACATGAATCATATCCTTCCAAACGAATTTTAATTTCATGCTTACCTGGACTAATACTGGTAATGACATCTGGAGTCTTTCCAACATTTTCACCATCTATAAATATTACAGCTCCTGTCGGTTCGCTTTCTAAACGGGCAGAACCAGTAATAGGTTGGAGGACAGCATTTAATATAATTTCCTTTCCTTGTTTAACATTTAGTTTTTTCTTCCATTCTGCATATCCTTCTTTTTTGATTTCAATTTCATGTATACCAATGGCAACTTGTGAGATAGTGTCAGGTGTTGTACTAACATCATTGCCGTCTAATAATATAGTTGCTTCTGAAGGATTACTTTCGATGCTGATTGATCCGGTTATTGCTTGAAGTACTGCTTCAATTGTATTTTCTTTGTCACTTCTTATTTCAACGTTTTTACTCCATGTTTCATAGCCTTCCATTCTGATCTCTACATTATGCTTACCTGGTAATATGTCAGTTGGTGTTGTAGGAGTGGCTCCAGCCTTTTTACTATCTATGAGAATCATTGCATTCATCGGTTCGCTATTGATACTGACTGAACCTGCTATCATTTGAAGTTCAGCTCTTATGTTAAGTTCAATTCCCAGTTCCACATTAACACTTTCACTCCAAGCTTCATACCCGTCCATTATGACTTCAACAAGATGTTTTTCATTACTCAGATCAGTTATAATTTTGGGAGTTGTACCAACTTCCTTTTTATCTATGAAAACTATTGCATTCGGCGGTTCACTATTGATACTTACTGATCCTGGTTTAGTCTGAAGTTCTGCTGTTACAGTGGATTCCTTCCCGGGATTGATATTTACACTATCGCTCCATAATTCATAGCCATCCATTTTAACTTCCAGCTGGTAATTTCCGGCTGGAAGATCAGTAATACTTGCAGGCGTTTTGCCAATTTTCTTGCCGCCAAAACAGACAGTAGCATTTAATGGTTTGCTATTTATATTAACAGAGCCAGTCATTTCAATGAGTTTTGCAGTCAAGGAATTTTCTCTGCCAGCTTTTACTTTTAAGGTTTTTTTACAAGAAACATAGCCTTCCTTCTGTAGCTCAACATCATAAATTCCAATTTTGATACCAGTCAAATTCACAGGTGTCATGCCAACATCATTGCCATCAAATAAAACTCTTATCTCTGACGGATCGCCCTCTATATTAACAGATCCAGTGTTTAGTTGAAGTGCGACATTTAGGGCAAATTCCTTTCCCTTTTTAACCTTTAGTGTTTTCTTCCATTCTTCGAATCCTTCCATCTTGACTTCAACTTCATGTGCACCAATTTCAACTGACTTCAAAATGTCTGGAGTTGTGCCAACCCTTTCACCGTCTAGATATATCGTAGCTTCAGGAGGATTGCTTTTTATATCGATTGAACCTGTTGGCTTCAGAAGTTTAGCCGTTAATGAATTCTCCCTATCAGCCTTAATGTCTACACTCTCACTCCACTCTTCATACCCATCCATTCTGACTTCAATAAGATGTGTACCAGGATTTAGATCAGTAATAGCCTCTGGTGTTTTCCCCGACTTTTTACCGTCTAAATAGATAATTGCTTCTGATGGATCACTACTTATGCTAATTGATCCAGCTTTCATCTGAAGGTTAGCAGTTATAGCAATCTCTTTTCCCTTACCAAAATCTATACTTTTGTTCCAAGTCTCATAACCATCCATCTTCAAGTCAATTGCATGATTGCCAGGACTTGGATCGGTTATAACAATAGGAGTTTTTCCGACTTCTTTGCTGTCAATGAAAACTATTGCATTGGATGGTTCACTAGTTATACTAGCTGTGCATGATTTAATTTGAAGTGTAGCAGTAAGTGTAATTGCCTTGCCCTGTACAAAATCAATACTTCTACTCCATGCTTCATATCCTTCCATTCTAGCCTCTACCGAATGCTTACCTGGACTGGGAGCACTTATTGTTAAAGGAGTTGTACCAACTTCCTTATCGTCAATATAAGCTTTTGCATCTTCAGGAACACTGATGATTGTAAATGACCCTATTTTTACTTTAAGTGTAGCTGTCAAGTTGACATCCATGCCCATCTTAATTTCTACATTCTTACTCCATGTTTCATATCCTTCCTTTTTGACTTCAACAAGATATTTACCGAGTGTTAGGTCAGTTACGTTTGCAGGGGAATTGCCGACTTCTTTGCCATCAACAACGACTATTGCTTGTGATGGTTCACTCTTTATATTGATCGAGCCAATCAGTTGTTGGAGTTCTGCTGTAATGTGAGTATCCTTACCCGCATTTACCTCTACGCTTTCATCCCAGTTTCCATATCCTTCCTTTTTGAGTTCAACATGATATTTGCCGGGTTTAAGATCATCGATGTCTGCAGGGGTACTGGCGACTTCCTTACCGTCAATAATGACTGTAACGTTTGCCGGTTTGCTTTTTATATTAATTGAACCAACATATTGCTGAAGTACAGCACTTAACTTGTTTTCTTTATCAGCACTAATATCTACACTCTCAGACCAGATTTCATACCCATCCATCTTAATTTCTACCCTGTGAGCACCAAACATAATCCCTTTTAAGTCGGCAGGAGTTGTTCCTTTTTCTTCTTCATCCAAGAAAACTGTGCCACCAGATGGATCACTATTAATTATGAGAGATCCTGCCTTTATTTGTAGATTTACAGTTATTGATTTCTCAGCTCCTGGTTCGATATACAATGTTTTTTCCCATGTATCATAACCTTCCATTCTTACTTCTATGACATGTGTGCCTTTGGCACTAGACATTACGATTTCTGGAGTGTGGCCAATTTTTTTACCATCAACAAAGATAATTGCGTTTGTTGGTTTGCTCTCTACCATTATAGACCCCGTGCTTCTTTGAAGCACTGCGGTAATGGCATTCTCTTTGCCGATCTCAACATTAACAGTCTCAGTCCAGACGTCATAATTTTCCATTTCAACTTTTATCTCATAAATGCCAGGATTCATAGATGCTATACTTTCAGGAGTTGTACCGACAGATTTACCATCTAAATATATTTTAGCATTATCAGGTTGGCTCTTAATATTGACAGAGCCAGTATTTACTTGTAGCTTAGCCGTTAATACTATCTCCTTGCCAGGTTCGATGTTTACGTTCTTTTCCAAAACGCTATACCCATCCATCTTGACCTTAACCAGATGATCGCCATGTGGAACTGACCTTAGACTTGCAGGAGTAGTACCAACCTCAATCCCATCTAAAAATATTTTTGCTTTAGTGGGCTCACTGCTTAAAGAGATAGATCCGTACTTAGGTGTAAGTTCTGCGGTCAAAGATGTCTTCCTTTTTGTATCTACATTGATTTGCTTACTCCATGTTTCATATCCGTCAAGTTTTACTTCAACAAGATGCTCTCCTGTCTTAACACTATCAATAGTAACCGGGGTTACTCCCGAATTATTGCCATCAATATAAATTTCTGCCTTAGTCGGTTTGCTTTCAATAACAACAGAACAATTTTGTCCTTGTAGTACAGCAGTTATGGACGTCTCTTTATTTGCCTTAACATCCACACCTTGACTCCATAAGTTATATTCGTCCATCTTGATTTTTATCTTATACTTGCCAGGACGGATTTGAGTTATGATGGCAGGAGTGACACCTATATTATCATCATCTAGAAAAATCACTGCTGAAGGAGGTTCACTTTTAACCATGATTGAACCAGTCTTTGGTAGTGTTACAGGGGGTTGAGATATTTTCTTTTCTTCTTTTGCCGGTATTGGAGAAATCTCTTCCGTTGTTGTTCTATATTCGCATTCTGAACATTTTGGATAATGAGCCTTCTGTCTCCCTCTGCATATGAATATGCTGATTTCGTGCTCTATCCCAGGGCAATGACGATATGATTTTGTTGACATAGTTTGCATAATATTATTTGATTTTAATATCTCAAAATACTATCTAACAATATCTATTGGAAATTCTGACTATTTAAGTAGCGTTCCTTTAAAAACGAAATAGGAGTTGATAACAAGTGTCTACGAAATACAATAAATCTCATATTAACTTTTGTACCATAATGCTTTACGTAATCTTAGAGAAAACAATATAGCAGATGCAAGAAAAATCATAAAATATTTTATCAAATACGTTTTCAGAGCGCAAGTATCTCATTGGTAGCTATTTATACATAATCTGGTATCATCAATTACACTTGCACTCTTGTCTTGGCAAATATATCATGAATAATAATTATTCGATCACCTGAAACTTAAATGTTGTTGAAATGACTAAGATTGAAAACAAGAAACTCTCAGCTAAGTTGAAGACTATTCCTTCAGATACTGGAGTGTACATGATGAAGGATACAAGAGGAGAGGTTATTTATGTTGGCAAGGCTAAGATTCTTAGAAACCGTGTTAGAAGCTACTTTCAGAGTTCCGGCGATGAAAGGCTATTTATAAAATTTCTGGTAAAGAGAATTGCTGATATTGACTACATATTAACAGAAACAGAGAAAGAGGCCCTTATTCTCGAAAATAACCTGATCAAGCAGTTCAAACCACGCTTTAATATAAGCCTACGTGACGATAAGACATTTGCCTCTATAAAGCTGGATATGCATCAGAAATTTCCGTATCCGGTTATCGTCAGACAGATTGATCAACCTATAGGAAAAGAGAAAAAATCAAAATCGAACGATAATAACATTCTTTATTTCGGACCGTATTCTTCCTCAAGGGCAGTACGTGAAACATTGAGATATGTAAATAGTTTATTCCCAATCAGAAAATGCTCGGACAATATCTTCAGAAGCAGAATAAGACCATGTCTCTATTATCAGATTGGCAAATGCGTGGCACCATGTTGTGATCTAGTTGATGAAACAACGTATAAAGAATTAGTAAAAGAAATTATTATGGTCCTGAAAGGTAAAAACACTGAATTATTGAATGTTTTAAGAAAGAAAATGAACGATGCCTCTATCACATTGAAATATGAAAAGGCTGCAATATTGAGAGATCGTGTTATTGCCATAGAGAAGACCGTGGAGAAACAGAAGATCAGTACTCTGGAGTTTGTAGATAGAGATGTATTTGGATTTTATGGAGAAGGAAACAGTATTCAGATACAAGCTATGTTTATACGTAATGGTAATCTGGAAGACATTGCGTCATATAAGTTCTCAACTATCAATAATAAGTTAAGCAATATTTTTTGCTCTTTTATAAATCAATTTTATGTCCAGACAAGATTTATACCTGATGAAATATTGATGCCTGTTGAAAGTGAGGACAAAGAAGTACTTAAAGAGCTGTTGCATGAGAAGAAAGGACGTAAAGTAAAGGTAATGTGCCCTAAACGGGGAGAGAAGCATAAATTGCTGGAGATGGCTACAATGAATGCGAAAAATGCTTTTAAAATCAGTCAAAAGTCTGGCGACAATATCGATTCTATTTTAATATCTTTAAAGAAATGCCTAGGCCTTTCAAATCTACCGAAAAAAATGGAATGTTTTGATATATCTAATATCTCTGGGAAGCAGGCGGTTGGGTCCATGGTTACCTTTGAGAACGGACTTGCAGTTAAAAGTAAATATAAAAGATACAGGATAAAGACTGTATCAAAGTCAGATGACTATGCAATGATGCACGAAGTAATGACCAGAAGATATTCAAGGGCTTTCAAGGAAGATGATTTTCCTGATCTTACTGTTGTTGATGGTGGTAAGGGTCAGCTGGGTATAGCCAGAAGAGTGTTTGATGAACTCGGTGTTGACAAAGTCGATGTAATAGCGCTTGCAAAAAGCAGGAAGAGAGCAACAGCGCGGACTGAATCAAAACAGGATCTTGATGAGCGCGTTTTTGTATCTGACAATATTAATCCAATTGTGCTGGATCAGGATTCTCTCGAGCTTAGGCTTCTGATAAATATCCGTGATGAGGCGCATCGATTTGCTTTAGCATATCACAAGAAACTGAGGAAGGAGCAGTACTATAAATCACCACTGGATAAAATTACCGGTATCGGACAGATAAAGAAGAAAAACCTGTTAAAGCACTTTGGGAACTGGAAGCGGCTGGGGATCACATTGGTTTGCGCTTGGCGTAGTATGGGATATCGTACAAACTCAGGCTGGAAATAGGAAGACGAGGAAACGGTTCGACGGAATGTCCACAACAGCGAACCCCCGACAGACAAAATATGTACTGGAGCGAATGCCAATCCAAATTATGTGACATGTCATTG
>PVBE012456454.1_pt1 | contig 10677 bp, 9 predicted proteins | sample 1631181 | NCBI WGS metagenome assembly PVBE01 (sample SAMN08397723, study PRJNA350692) | Marine metagenome, whole genome shotgun sequencing project. | isolation source: water | place: Pacific Ocean | collected 2012-04 | reverse complement strand
GACGAACAAAGCGTCGAAATCGACGTCGCCCCACGTGTCCAGCGTCTTCAGCTCTTCCGTACTCTCGCCCTGCTCCTCGAGTTGCTTGCGGAGCTGCACGAGCGCAGATCGGCGCGAATCGTACTTGGCCATTTGGCGCACCGCGCGCGACATGTCATCGGGATCCTCCGCGAAGTACTCCGCCCGCACCAGCGTGCCGCCGCCGATCGCCACCGCCTCGGCGAGATCGTCGACCACTTGATGACCGTATGGGGTGTCGGGCGCCAACGCGGCGAACCTCAGGACGCCCTGATCGCGGGCGTGTTCGACCACACGAAAAACCTGTTCGCGCGGCAACAGCCCGATCAGATATGAACCGTCACCGGCAACGGCCCGGTTGTTGGAGAACGCGATCATGTTGATACCGGACTCGCGCGCCGGCTGGATCGCCGCCGCGACGGAATCGGAAAACAATGGCCCCAGCAGCAACCGAGTGCCGCGCACCAATGATTCTCGAGCCGCCGCGGTGGCACCGTCGGGGGTGCCACGAGTGTCATGGGGCAGCAAAAGGAAGGCGTCGTCGGCAATATCGAAAACGGCCATTTGCGCGGCCCGCAGCATCGCCATTCCAAGCGCACCGTCGGGTCCGCTCAGCGGCAGTAAAAGCCCGACACGAATCATTCCCTCTCTGTCTCTCGCCAGCGGTATCGGGACAACCGGTGGTTCCGCGGAGTCAAATGGTGGACGCTCCGTTTGCGGAAGCTCGACATCGCGCTCGCCGGCCGGCGGCTCCTCGGCAACCGGCGGCAGCGGTATGGCGATCTTCGGCACGGTCGGTGTCGGCGGTGGCAGCGGAGCTTGCACCGGCGGGGCGCGGTCCGCTACCTTGGTTTCCTGACACGCCACGATCATCACAACGGCGGCGCACAACCATGTCGCGGCAACCAGCCGGCGCGGTCCGGTCGAAGGAAAAGCACGGGGCACGACGGATCTCCGCCCAAGGTCCGGGAAAGCCGCCAGACCCTATATCCGGGCCTCGACGAAGTAAACCGGCGGCGGGGAAATCGGCGCCTGGGCTTCATCTTGTCTCGACTCCGATCGGAAATCTCGGCGACATCACGCTGCGCGCTATCGAGACGCTCGCCGGCGTCGACCTGATCGCGTGCGAGGATACCCGCGTGACGGCCAAGCTTCTGCGAGCGCATGGCATCGCGACGCCGACGATCTCATATCACGAGCACAACGCCGCCCGCGCCGGGCCGGATCTGCTTCGCCGGCTGGAGCGGGGCGATGCTGTCGCCCTGGTGTCCGACGCCGGCACGCCGCTCGTCTCGGATCCCGGTTTCAAGCTTGTCCGCGAGGCGGTCGCGCGGGGAGTTCATGTAACCGCAATTCCCGGTCCGTCCGCGCCATTGGCCGCGCTGGTCCTTTCCGGGCTGCCGAGCGACCGGTTCTTCTACGTCGGATTCTTGCCGCCGCGACAGGCGGCGCGGCGTGCCGAGCTCGAGCGGCTTGCTTCGATCGAGGCGACACTGATCATCTTCGAATCGCCCCGGCGTCTCGCCGCGTCGCTTGACGACATGGCCCGCGCCCTCGGCCAGCGAGACGTCAGCGTCGCCCGTGAGCTGACAAAGCTTCACGAAGAGGTTCGCCGCGGCGCGCTTGGCGATATCGCCGCATATTATAAAGACTCCGCCGCGCCCAAGGGCGAGGTCGTGATCGTCGTCGGCCCGCCCCAACGGAATGTTGCCGCCGTCCCACCGGACGAGATCGATGATCGACTGGCGGCGGCGATCCGGTCGATGAGCGTTCGCGACGCCGCGATCATGGTTGCTGAGACGTGCGGCGTGTCGCGCCGGACGGCGTATGCCCGCGCCCTCGACCTGATCTCGGACCGGGACGCGAAGGAAGATGGCTGAGCGCCAAAGGCGCTATCGGCTCGGCCACCACGCCGAGCTATTGTGCGCTTGGCATTTGAGGCTTCGTGGCTGGCGGATACTTGCGCGGCGTTACCGCTCGCCCGTGGGCGAGATCGACATTGTTGCCCGGCGGGGTCGCCTGATCGTTTTCGTCGAAGTCAAGGCGCGGCGTGATCGCCTTGTGGCCCTCGAATCCGTCAGCGAACGCCAGCGTCGCAGGGTCCGCCGTGCGGCCGAGCTCTTCGTCAGCGCCCATCCCGCGCTTGGTGCGCTCGATCTGCGTTTCGATGTGATGGTGGTGTCGCCGTGGTCTTGGCCTCATCACGTCATCGACGCTTGGCGAGATTGAGATTCAGGGCCACAATGGGCCAGGCAATTGGGAATCGAAAGATGAGATCTCAACACGTGCGAAACCTCGCCGTGATCGCGGTGACGTTGAGCTGTTTGGCGGGCGGGCTCACGGCCTGCGTCGGCCTGGCCGCCGGGGCCGGCGCCACGGGCGCAACGATGGCGGCGCAGGAGCGTGGCTTCAAGGGTGCGGTCAACGATACCGAGCTTCGGGTCCGAATCAACGCTCTCTGGCTCGATCACGACGAAGAGATGTATCGAAAGATCACGCTGTCGATCTCGGAGCGGCGCGTGCTGCTGACCGGCCGCGTCAAGACCGACCGGATGATGTTCGACGCGGTTCGCCTAGCCTGGAAGGCCAAGGGCGTCAAAGAGGTGATCAATGAGGTACAGGTCAACGAGGGCGGCGGGATCGGCGATTTCTTTCGCGATAACTGGATCAGCGCGCGGTTGAAGGCGAAGCTCGCCTTCGACGACAGTGTCAGCTCGATCAATTATTCGATCGATGCGGTGTCCGGCGTCGTCTATCTGTTCGGCATCGCGCGCGACAGTGAAGAGTTGCAGCGGGTGACGAATCACGCCAAGGATCTGGATTATGTGCGCAAAGTGGTGAGTCACGTATGGCTGAGGACCGATCCCCGGCGCAAGTCCGGTGAGTCTTGACGGCGCGCAGCGAGGCGGAAGCCGCGCTCGCCGCCCTCGCGACGCAGCCGGATGAGTCTATCGACGTGGCGGAAGCGGCGCTTTTGCTGTCGGTGCTCGGTGGCCGGGCGGTCGATCTCGCGCCCTATCGCCGGCACCTTTCCGACGTTGCGGCGAAAGTCGGGGACGCGGGCGCCGGCTCGCTCGGTGACCGCATCGAGGCGCTGAACGAGGCCATTCTCGGCGCCTTCGGCTATCATGGGGATACACAGACCTATGACGATCTCGACAATGCCGACCTGGCCCGTGTCATCGACCGGCGCAAGGGGCTGCCGGTTGCGCTTGGGATCCTCTATCTTCATGCCGCCAAGGCGCAAGGTTGGAGCGCGGCGGGCCTCTCCTTTTCCGGCCATTTCCTGATTAGAATCGATCACGGCGGTGCCGCGGCGGTGGTCGATCCATTCCACGACGGCCGCGTTCTCGACGCGGCCGGCTTGCGCGCCTTGCTCAAGGCGACATCGGGTATCGAAGCCGAGCTGGATCCCACCCATTGGCTTCCCGTGACGAATCGTGCCGTCTTGGTGCGCCTGCAAAGCAACATCAAGGCGCGATGCGCCCAGTTCGGCGACGACGCTCGCGCGCTTCGAGCGGTCGAAGCCATGCTGCTGTTCGCGCCCGACATGTCCCATCTATGGCGCGACGCCGGCGCCCTCAACGTCAAGCTCGGAAATCTCAGCGCCGCCGTTCGCTCGCTCGAGACCTATGTCGCCCGCAGCGGCAACGGCCCGGCGCGCGAGGAGGCGGAACGGCTGCTGAGCCGTATTCGCAGACGGCTTAACTGATGCCACGGCGGAATAGGAATCATCCGACATGAGCCTCGCGGTTGCCATCCAAATGGATCCCATCGAGGAAGTCGACATCGGTGCCGACAGCACCTTCGTGCTGGCGCTCGAGGCACAGCGCCGCGGACATTCGCTGTTTCACTATCAGCCGCACGACTTGGTGTTCCGCGACGGCCGCCTCTATGCCAGGGCCCGCGCGCTCGAGGTGCGCCGCCGGCTGGGCGATCACTTCACCCTGGGGCAGCCCGAGATGCTCGATCTGGCCGGGGTCGACATCGTTCTGATGCGCCAGGACCCACCGTTCGACATGGCCTATATCACCGCGACGCATCTGCTCGAGCACATCCACCCGGCGACGCTCGTGGTCAACGATCCGGCACACGTCCGCAACGCGCCCGAGAAGCTGTTCGTGACCCATTTCGACGGCGTCCTGCCGCCGACGCTGATCACCTCGGACCGCGCCGAGATCATGGCGTTCCGCGAACAGCACCGCGACATCATCGTCAAGCCGCTGTTCGGTAATGGCGGCGCGGGTGTGTTCCACGTCGCGCCCGGCGACGAGAACCTGAGCGCGCTGTTGGAAATGTTCACCGAGATGTACCGCGAGCCGATCATCGTCCAGCGCTATCTGCCGGAGATCCGCGACGGCGACAAGCGCATCATCCTGGTCGACGGCGTACCGGCCGGCGCGGTCAGCCGGATGCCGGCGGAGGGCGAGGCGCGCGCCAACTTCCATGCCGGCGGCGCGGCGCGAAAGTCCGACCTCACGCCCCGCGAGCGCGACATCTGCGCCACCATCGGGCCGGCGCTCGAGGAGCGCGGCCTGATATTCGTCGGCATCGACGTCATCGGCGATTATCTCACCGAGATCAACGTCACCTCGCCGACCGGTATCCAGGAGATCAACGGCCTCGACGGTGTCGCGATCGAGCGCCTGATCTGGGACGCGATCGAGAAGCGGTTCCATGGATCGCGCGCGGGCTGATATCAGCCGCGCTCTCAGCTTGCGGCGTGGCCGGCGATGACCAGCAAGAACTCCTCGCCGTAGCGCACCAGCTTGGCTTGGCCGACGCCGGTGATCGTTGCGAACTCATCGAGCGTTCGCGGCTTGGATACCGCCATCTCGATCAGCGATGCATCGTGAAATACGACATAGGGCGGCACGCCCTGCTCGCCGGCGAGCGCGGTGCGCCGGGCGCGCAGCTCGTCGTAGAGCGCCTCGTCGGCCGGCTCGGTCAAGGCGGCGCGGGCGCGAGACGCGGCCGGCGCGGGCGTCTTCTTGCGGATCTTCGCCGGATCGCGTCGAAGCTCGACCGTGCGCGCGCCCTTCAAGACCGCTCGGCTGTCGGCGCCCAGGCGCAGTCCGCCATAGCCTTCCTCGTCGATCTCCAAGAACCCCCCGGCCACGAGCTGGCGCAGGATCGAGCGCCATTCGGCCTTCGATAGCTCGGTGCCAATTCCGTATGTCGACAGGCGGTCGTGGCCAAAGCGGCGAATGCGGTCGGTATCGGCGCCGAGCAGAACGTCGATGACATGGACGGCGCCGAAGCGCTGGCCGGTACGGTAGACACAGCTCAATGCTTTCTGTGCCACCTCCGTGCCGTCATAGCTCGCGACCGGCTCCAGGCAGGTGTCGCAGTTGCCGCACGGCGCGCACCCGTCGCCGAAGGTCTCGAGCAGGACCTGGCGACGGCAATTCGTGGTTTCGCACAGGCCCAGAATGGCGTCGAGCTTGCGGCGCTCGATGCGCTTCTGTTCGTCGGGCGCGTCGCCGAGCTCGATGAACTGGCGCTGCTTGACGACGTCCTGGATGCCATAGGCCATCCACGCATCGGCCGGCAGCCCGTCGCGTCCGGCGCGGCCGGTCTCCTGGTAATAGGCCTCGATCGAGCGCGGCATGTCGAGATGGGCAACGAAGCGGACGTCGGGTTTGTCGATCCCCATGCCGAAGGCGATGGTGGCGACGATGACGACGCCGTCGCCGGTGACGAAGCGCTCCTGATTGGCGGTGCGCGTCGCGCCGTCGAGCCCGGCGTGGTACGGCAGAGCCGGCCAGCCGAGCCCGGCGAGCCATGCCGCCGTCTCCTCGACCTTTTTCCGGGTCATGCAGTAGACGATACCGGATTCGCCCTGGTGCTCGGCTTCGAGGAAGCGTTGCAACTGACTGCGCGGATTGTCCTTGGCAACGATCCGGTAGCGGATGTTGGGCCGGTCGAAACCGGCGATGAACTGTTGCGCGCCATCGAGACCGAGGCGGTCGAGGATGTCGCGCCGCGTCGGCCCGTCCGCCGTGGCGGTCAAGGCAATACGAGGCACCGCGGCAAAGTGCTCGCCGAGAACGGAGAGCTGGCGATATTCGGGCCGGAAATCGTGCCCCCATTGCGAGACGCAATGGGCCTCGTCGATGGCGAACAACGCGATATCGGTGTCATGAAGAAGAACCTGGAAGCTCTCGCTCAGCAGGCGTTCGGGCGCGACGTAGACGAGATCGAGCTCGCCGTTGCGGACCGCGCGCTCGACGCCCGCCGCCTCGCCGAAGGACAACGTCGAGTTCAACGCCGCCGCGGCGACGCCGAGCTGCTTAAGCGTCTCGACCTGATCGCGCATCAAGGCGATCAGCGGCGAGACCACGACGGCGACGCCGGTTCGGCAGAGTGCTGGGATCTGATAGCACAGCGACTTGCCGCCGCCGGTCGGCATCAGCACCAACGCGTCGTTGCCGGCGACGACGTGCTCGACGATGGCTTCCTGCTCGCCCCGAAAAGACGGGTATCCGAACACGTCCCTGAGAATGGCGTGGGGGTCTGACGCCATCGCTCCCTCGTCTCCCTAAGAATGAATATGTCGATCGATGTTCGGTCCGATCGCCCGACATGTAAACAGTCAATCATCCGATCGGGCCGTCGATCGCGGCGGAATCGCCGGAATCGAAAACGGCGGCCCCGAAAATGGGTCCGCCGTTTCCGACAGGTGCCTGGGTAGGCGTCAGGTGCCCGTCCGCGCTTCGCGAGTTGTGTGCCGCGGCTAGCTTCCCGCCTCTGGAAGCCGGGGGTGTCGAGCCGGCGACGTCGGTCGGTGCCGAGGAGATCACGCTTGTTCGGGAGTTGATTCGTTCGTTCTTGTTTACGTCCTCTTGCTTCGTGATCCGGCCTCCGGCCGATCGCCGGTCGCCTCGCGATGCGCGATGTCGGGAGCTGTGCCATCCGGCATCGCATCGTCCTATCAAGAGCAATTTCCGTGCCAGTTCGGATAATCGGGCGTTTTCAACACGTTACCGTGTCCGACCCACACGGCAGGCGGCCGAGTGTAAAACGGACCGACACCGGCGAGGAAACCGACTGGCGATTGACTCCGGCGACGCCGCCCGCCAGCATCGACGGTCCAACCAACACGACCGGGAGCGCGCCAATGAACGGGCCAGCCTACGAGACCATCAGGATCGACCATGATGACGGCATTGCGTGGCTGATCATGAACCGACCCGAGAAGCGCAACGCCATGAACCCCCAGATGCACTACGAGATGGACCGCGCGCTGCCCGAGCTCGAGGCCGATCCCGACGTCAAGGCGGTCGTCCTGACCGGCGCCGGCGAGGCCTATTGCGCGGGTCAGGATCTCAAGGAGTACTTCCGCGGCCTCGACGACAATCCCGCCGAGCGCCGCCGCGCGGGCGAGGCGAGCGAGCGGTGGCGCAACCGTCGGCTCGCGACGTTCAACAAGCCGACCATCGCCATGGTCAACGGCTATTGCATCGGCGGCGGGTTCACCCAGACGCTTTGCTGTGACTTCGCGCTCGCCGCCGAGGATGCGACGTTCTGCCTGTCGGAAGTCAACTGGGGCATCCTGCCGGGTGGGTTGGTGAGCAAGAAGCTGGTCGAGGCGCTGCGCTTCCGCGACGCCATGCTCTATGCCTGCACCGGGCGCACGTTCGACGGAAGGCGCGCGGCGGAGATCGGCATGGTGAACTTCGCGGTGCCCAAGGAGAAGCTGCGCGAGGAGACCGTGGCGTTGGCGCGCGAGCTGATGGAGAAGAACCCCGAGGTGTTGCGCGCAACCAAGCAGGCGCTACGCGCGGTTCGCACCATGAGCGACGATCAGGCGTTCGACTACCTCGCCGCCAAGTCGGCGGAGATCAAGATGCGCGACAAGGAGAACGCCTATCACCACGGCCTCAAGCAGTTCATCGACGACAAGAGCTACAAGCCGACGTTCTCGGCCTATGACAGGGAAAAGGCTTCGCGGGACTGATGCGGGATGCGGGCTATGGCCGCTTCGCCGCGGGCGGCGTGGTCGCCGACGACATTCCGCGCACCATCTCGCGCAGCTCCGACAGCAATCCCACCGTCGCCTTGCCGTCATCCGGCAGGCCGGCGAAACTCTGGTACAGCTTGATCTCGCGCACGGTGCGGCTGCCGAGAACGCCGTCGGCCGGACCGGGTTTGAAAGCGAGCCGGGTAAGCAGAAGCTGAACCTCCGCGATGCCGGCCTTGTCCAGAAGCGTGTCGGACGGTAGTGCCGGCTTGGCCGATGGGGTAGTGCTCGGCGCCGCCGGCTGCCCGGGGGCCGTCTTGGCCGCCAGTTGCTTCAGCCGTGTAGCGGCGCCTGCATGGCCCCTGGCCGCCGCGCGTTTATACAATTCGCCGGCCTTGGCGGGATCGCGCACGACACCACTTCCCTTATCGTATCTCTCCGCGAGCAGGACTAGCGACGGAACATTGCCGGCCCGGGCGGCGCGCTCCAGCCATTGCACGGTGCTCGCCTCGCTTGGCTTGACTCCGAGTCCCGCCTCATAGGCGAGTGCGAGGGCGTGCTGCGAGCCGGGGTGTCCTTGTGAAGCGGCCCGGGTGTGCCACATCGCCGCGCGGTTGACATCGGCGGCGACGCCGCGCCCCTCGGCGAACATCCGCGCCAATCGGTGCTGCGCCGCCGCCATACCCTGCGACGCCGCCCGCTCGAACCATTTCACCGCGAGCTTATCGTCCGGCGCGACCGTGCCACCTTCCATATAGCGCACGGCAAGATCATGCTGGGCGACGGCATCGCCCTGCTCCGCGGCGGCGGTCAGCATCTCGAACACGCCGGGCTCCGTCGGTGGCGTCGTGTCGTCCCGGCGCATGTCGTCGGGTGTCGGCGGCGTGGGTGTGCTCGTCGCCTTGGCGGCCATGCCATCGGTGGTCGGCATCGTCGGGTCCATGTCGTCGGACCCGAAGAAGCTGATAAGGGAAACCAGCAGACCCGCGCCCAGTACCAGGGCGAGCGCCGCAGCCCCGATGGTTCGTGGCCCCGCGCGGCGCAGACCCGTCAAGCTCGGCCACCTACGTGGCCTCGGGGTGGTGACGGGTTCAACCCCCGCACCGAACCTCTCCTCCGGGTCGACCTGCAGATCGAAACTGGTGGACACGGCCTCCGGGTCTTCGTGGTCCGGGGTGGAATCGATCGTCGGTTCCGGTAGCTCGCCTGGACCGGATGACGACGTCTCCGGCTCCGGCGTCGACGATTGGTCGACCTCGAAAGAATCGCCTCGATGGTCGGCCCACGCTTGGGAGAAAGTAGTGCTGACGGTAGTGCTTTCGCTCGATTCCGGAGAAGCGGGCGTAAGTCCAGTGGATTTCCTGATTGCCCTGTCGATCCAAGCACCAAGGGTCAGACCCGCGGCCTGAGAGGCGTTTCGGGCTGCTTCCCGGGCATCTTCATCGACGCCTTTCACACTCCACGGACTCAAGGGCTTCATGCTAGTTCCGAGTATGACCGTTCAAGCGGATTGCCAATATAACCATGACATGAGCCGCGTTAACAGAGATTTAGAGCGACACCGCGTTTTCCGGCGGCGTTAGGTAGTGCCGGTGCGTGGGCGCGGTAGCTCTTAGCGTCGCAGCAGTCTTGCCAGGTATGACCGCCTTGGTCGGCGTAGGACGTATGATTCGATCGAATCGAGCCGAGTGGCGATTTGCTCGAGGGTTCCCTGGAGCGGCTCGACCGCGGCGGTGGCGCGCTGCTCGGATTCGGCGATTCGGGATTCCAGGCGGACGACCGCCTCCTGCCAGGTCGCAGCATTCGACGGTGGCGCGGTGGCCGCCGCCCTGGCGACGGTATTGCCGAGCGAAGCCGTTTCGCCCATTGACTGGCCGGCCTCGGCGGCGCTGGTCTTGTGGATCACCTCGGTCAGCCATTTGCCCAGCGGCTGGCGCGAAATTCTGGCGCCTTCCTTGGTGGCCTCGCGTGCCTCGATGCTGACGGCCTTGATGCTCCACGGCGAATTCGACTTATTCATGGTCGACCACTTTGTGATTCGATTCGTCTCAATATAGCTCATACCGGCGCCGAAATCATCGGTCGTGCGCCTTGCGGGACACCGTCGATGCTCCTATTTTCCCGCTATTCCGGATTGGGGCGTAGCCAAGAGGTTAAGGCATCGGGTTTTGATCCCGTGATCCCAGGTTCGAATCCTGGCGCCCCAGCCAACGGACAGGCTCCTGGCGATCCGAAAACAGTTTGCAGAAACGGCACCCGGCGGGGCGATCGTAACGATTCGCCGCCTGGCTCGTGAAAAAGCGTTTTCGCGAGATCGGCCGTGACGGTAGTATCCGGCGCGAGGTCGAAACAAAACGCCATGTCGTACAAAGCGATAATATTCGCCGCGGGAGTGGGCGACAGGTTGGGCGCTCCGTGGAAGGCGGCGCCGAAGGCGTTGCTGCGCTTCGGCGGAGCGACGCTGCTCAGGCGCCATCTCGCCATCCTGGAGGACGCGGGCGTCGAGGAGATCGTTATCGGCGTCGGCTACCGGGCCGATCTGATCGAGGCCGAGCTCGATGCGATCGGCTCGGGGGCGAACGTCCGAACCGTGGTCAACCCGCGCTACCGCGAGGGCTCGGTCGTCACCGTGTGGAGCCTGCGCGACGAGATCGCGGCCGACCGTCCGGTTCTGCTGATGGATGCCGACGTGCTCT
>PVBE010867137.1_pt1 | contig 10679 bp, 9 predicted proteins | sample 1631181 | NCBI WGS metagenome assembly PVBE01 (sample SAMN08397723, study PRJNA350692) | Marine metagenome, whole genome shotgun sequencing project. | isolation source: water | place: Pacific Ocean | collected 2012-04 | reverse complement strand
TTTGCCGTCACCTTGAAAAATGTAAAACCATTTACAGCATCACCCAGGAAAAAGATGAAATCGAAAAAATCGGTTATCATATTTTAAGTCTGGACAAAAAATTGAACCAGATGATGGAACACGTTGATGGCTTTGCCAGAATCACTCAGGATATGGACGCAAAAGAAGATGGCACCAAAACATAAGTCATGACGACCTTGTTTAGATACTTTTTTTCCCGCAAACCACTCAGGTCCTCTGGGCTGATATTTGCCTGCGCCCTGATGATATTTTTCATCTCATTCCTCGGTATAGGCCTTGCCGAAGAAGAGAAATTCAAACTCCAGGTTTACCTCACCAAAAAACAAGCATTGGATATCGCCTTCCCCGGGGCAGATAAAGTTGAAAAAGAAAAGCAGTGGCTGACAGATGAACAAAAGCAGGCTATCGGAAAACTTTGCCTGCAAACGATCAAAGAAAGGCGATTCACATTTTATGTCGGCAAAAGAAATGGCAAGCCTATGGGTTATATGCTGATCCACAACATTATTGGCAAATCGTTTCCTATAACATTTATGACCGTTCTTGATCCAGACGGAACCGTACGCGATGTCGAAATCATGGTCTACAGAGAACCTCGAGGATGGGAGGTAAGAAACGAATCATTCCTTAGTCAGTTTTTCGGTAAGGACTCATCAACAGACTCACGAGAAATCAACTCAATCACCGGCGCAACCCTGTCCGTCACTGCCATAACCACAGGAGTATACAAGGCCATGGCCGCCTACAAAGTCCTATATCTCCAAAACTAAGAATGAAAATATGGGTTGATGCGGACGCTTGCCCTAAAGCTATCAAGAGTATATTGTTCCGCGCGGCGGAAAGGACAGGAATATCGGTAACATTTGTTGCTAATCAGTGGTTACGACTACCCAACTCCCCCTTTATCCACTTAATCCAAGTAGGACAAGGGGCCGACATCGCAGATGATGAGATTACAAATAAATGCGAAGCTGGAGACTTAATCGTCACGGCAGATATCCCGCTCGCGGCACGAATCGTAGAAAAGGGCGCACTGGCCCTCGACCCGCGCGGAACGATGTACGACAAAACCAATATTGGACAAATATTGGATATGCGCAATTTCATGGACACCCTGCGCGGCAGTGGCGTCGAAACTGGCGGCCCAAGCGGTTTTGGACAGCGGGAGCGAATGAAATTCGCAAAGATGCTGGACAAGTTTATTGCGTGTAGTTGAGAAATATTGCAACACCTGACTTCTTGAATAATTTTAAATCCCTCCAAAGGGCTACTCCATTGCACTGCCACAAGTGTGCTGACATGCCAAGCCCTTCATCCCCTAGAAGCAATTTGTAATACTATTGTATTTTCAGCTATCCAAATTAAGACTACAATACTTTTGGCTCAGTTTAATGATTGACTTTCTAACCCCCCTGCCCATTCACATCTTATGATCGACCTTTCTTTCTGGAATTTATTTGCACCGGGGTTCATTTTCCTGATCTTGCTCACCGTTTTGATTGTCAAGGGTTTTGGCGTGATCAAGCTCGGGTGGACGAATCGGAATCGCATCCACGAATTGAAGCAGATGGCGATGGAAGCCGAAGGTTCTGCAAATGGAGCGGCACTGAGCGCTATTGCTAACCGGTGCACCAACCTCAACTCCAAGTGGATTCTCAGAGAATCGGATCTGGATATCGCTGAAAATACTTACGGATTGCTTTTGGTCATTGCCATCACGTTTCATCCAAAATCGCGGACGCCGGTGGAGGAGGCGCAGATTCGTAAGGTCTTGCAAGCGTGTCTGGAATTGAGAGACCGCCTACTTGTTATTTCAAAATGGAGCGGAGTCCACAAACTGACACAATTTCGTCTGCGTCATATTATATTTTTATCCGAGGCCTGGAAGATCAAAGAGCAATGGAAGGGGTGGGCATTGGTCAAGTTCCTGACCCGCCACAATCTTTACGGTCTGTTCCAGTGGCTTTTCTTTTTGATTCGCTGTGTGGATTTAACTTTCTGGTCTATGCGGATGCTGATTTATATTATCCACGATATCGTGTTTAAAGTATTTTTGGTCCACTGGTACCTCGTTATCGGGGAGCTTGCCATCAAAGTTTATCAAGACAGTAAAGAGGAGCCCGAAGTCGAACTTAAAGACCTTATGGAAGATTTTCAGTCCATACCTGAATCCGATCCCCTGGAAAACTCTGATTTGCCCGCTGATATAAGAAGTATTTCCAACGCTTCCCGAAAGGAATTGTTGTTTCATGTCGGCTCCCTTAATTGGGAACAAACCAGGGCGAATTATATTCGACTCGTAGAGGAGATTGCACAAAACCACTACCCACAGTCCAACCAACCGTTGTATGAAACCACGCTTTACGATTTATTAATGAGTGGAGTCCGCTTTTCAGAAACTCTGGCGGCGATTCAAAATTATCCTTTTGTGAATAGACTTTTGGAGCTCAGAGTCACACATATTCTTATGGTCAAAGACACCGCCGATTTCCTCAAAGACAACCAATTTTTATCCTGGGTAAAAAAGTACAAACTGAATTATGTTTTTAAATACGCATACCTACTGTTCCGGGTTGTCAAAAGAGCCAACCCCGGCCTGCTTTTTAAGGACTTTGCAATGACTCTTGCGGGTGAAGGATTCAAACGGTGGTTTTTTCTTCATCTGCATGAAAAAATCGCAGTTGAAGCCAACCTGATTTACCGAGACTCCTCGCCGGAGGGGCAATAAGTCAAAATATTCTCGACTATGACTACGCACCAAAATAGCGATCAGGTGGGCACCTATCGGCCTGTGGTCTTTGCGATATTTGCTGGAGGGGCAGTGGACCAAATGAAGTTACTATTCAATAATCAATAACTATATGAACCCACTATGTTGCCCTACAGCAAGTGGCCCAGCATCATGCCAGGACATTGAGCAACAACAGAAAAACTATCTGGCTGCCGGTTTTTTTGCGGGAAAATCTATGTACTAGGCAGGCTAGCTGAACAGCTTGCCCAGAAATCCTTTTATACCTGCTGTCACGCCTGTAGAAATAAGTTCCAGGGAATCTTTCGGTGCATTCTTTTGTTGATGCTGGTCAATGAACAGTTGGATGAGAATATGGCAGGACCCACACTCGCCACCCGCATCGCACGCTAAGGTAACGTCTTCAATCTCAGTAATATCATTTTCCGCAATCTGAGATCGAATCTCGCTTTCAGTTATTTGAAAGCAATTGCAGATGATATCGTCTTTTTCAACCGCGATTGTATTATCCATTTCACCCTCTGAAATGATCGACCTGATATAATACTGAGAATCATACTCAATACTGGCCATTAGTCAACATTTAAATCAGAAAGTAACTATGGCTGGCAAAAGGGTGATTCAGGGGATTTTGGATCACTGACCGCTGAGGCGGGATACAATGCAGGCGTATAATATGGAAGCTTGTGAGCCAATATCATGAAGACGATAAAGGCAGGAACCGACTGACTTAATATCAGACAATAATGATAACCACTGAAATGACCCGACCCCCGAGTAGTAGTCCAAATGTTACACTTATGAAAACTATTTGGTAAGGGGGATATTATGGCGAGGAAACGATTTAGCCCGGAGACGATACAGACTCAAAATACAAATATGAATTATGAAAACTGAATCTTAAATCTGGTATATATAGTGGGGTCTGGTCACTATATTATATGGTGGAAAAGATTTTGGATTTCAAAATACGAAGTTATATTGGAAAATCCTTTATTGCTTGTTTTTTAAAATGAGAAAAAAAATAAAAACTAATTTGAGTTTTTCACTGATCACCCTAGTCATAGCTTTTTCCGGAAGTAACCTTTTCCACGCCAAAGCCAACGAAGCCTCGTCGCAGACTGAAAGTCCCAAACTGGAGGAGCAGGCCGCCGGTATCAAGGGTGAGTACGAAGAGTTCCTGCGAAAGTTTAAGGAAAAACCTCCGCACGGAATGATATTGATTCCTGGAGGTGTGTTTATGATGGGTTCTGAGCATGGTGACACCGATGAAAAACCCGTCCATGAGGTGGCTCTGGGTCCGTTTTTCATAGACCAATTCGAGGTCACGCAGAAGAAATTTGAAAAGGTCATGGGTTTTAATCCATCCATTTTCATAAGCGGGACTTTTACCGGAGGATACCTTATGCCTGGAGAATCCGGCGAAGAACCCGCCAAATTCAAAGGCCACAATAGGCCTGTGGAAAGAGTGACGTGGCACGAAGCCAAAGAGTATTGTGAAAAATTAAATAAGCGTCTTCCTACCGAGGCAGAGTGGGAATATGCTGCACGCGCCGGAAGTACAACGAAATTTTATTGGGGTGACAAATCAGATGTTTCCTTTTCCTGGACTGCTAAAAATGCAAGGAGCCGATCCCACTTGGTCGGTGAAAAGAACCCCAACGCTTTTAATCTTTATGATATCTCAGGAAATGTCTGGGAATGGGTGGCAGACTGGTATGAAGAAAAATCATATAGTAAAAAACCTGAAGCCAATCCAAAGGGCCCGGTAACCGGCGTCAACAAGGTAATGCGTGGGGGATCCTGGTATGCCCACCCCAACTATTCCCGCTCCACATACAGAGCGCAGAATGACCCAACGGTTAAGTATACAGACATCGGATTTCGCTGTGTGTTAGCTCCCCTGTGGTGAAATCTTCCAGCACGACCTGAAGGCAGGCGACACATTTTTCATTTCCGCCAATAGTAAAAAGACCATCTAAAAAGTAAAAATACCCTGGAGGTAGATAAAATCCATATCTTCTTTAGTACCCGACTGGCCAATGAAATCGCCTGCATAAAAATGACTGTAGCCGAACAAGCCCGCCAGATGCCGGTTGAATTTATATTTTGCGATCAAATCAACCTCATACCCTATATCATCGGAGGTTCCCGCAGACCCGGCCCTCTCCACAGCCGCCCCGGCAGTGTAAAGGGCATCATTGGTGTCAGCCCGCCAGAAGTTGTGGCCTGTCAGGGTAACGGCCAATTTCTTGATCGGTTTAAGGGTTACTCCATGGCTGAAGTCGACAATGTTCTGGCGGCCCACAAAATCCATAAACCCTAAATAGGCGTGCCCCAACGGGAAAAGTTGATTGAATGTTCCCACATCGCCTCCGGCCTGATCATCTCCGCTGGCATAATCGAATCCCAGGAAAACCCGGGGCTGCCAAAACCAATCTCCCCGCTTGTAACCAACCTGGGTGGCAATCATGAAAGCATCAATGTCGGCGGTACTCAACTCGCCAAATTGATAAGCGCCTTCCAGGTCATAATCGATGTGGAATTGGGGAACCTTGCCCCATACTCGTCCGCCAAGGGTATGTCTTTCTTCGTCACCGGTGGTGCCATTGAACGTGCGGCCATCATGATCCTTGAGCAACCAGTAAAGATCCATCCCCACGCCTCCCCAGGTCTTTCCTGTGCCGTATATACCGCTGAACAGGTTGCCGGAATCCGGATCATTGAAACCATGCTTTTCGACTGGAGTGAAATGAGTCCAGAATCCTTCTACATTCCACCCGTGAGTTTCAAGGATTGCGGATACTCCGTCCCAGTGGCGAAATGCATTTGCCCAGGGGAGAGGACTGACCAAACGTTGCTTACCTTTTGACAACTCCCTGCGCCCCGGACGCAAAGTAATCGTCCCCATATCCCCCAAAGGGAACCGGAAATCTACAAAGGCCTGCTGGAGTTCGAACTCGTCCATATCCAGAGTTCTGGAATTCCCAGGCAGGTTCCTGGAGGTAACATGGGCGCTCTTACCTTCAGCAAACAAACGAAAATGCTCACCGTAGTGGATATCAGAATGCAGGATAACCCTGGTGACCAAAAAACTATCTGTGTTGGCAGAGTTAAAAGAAAAGTCGGACCAGTTTTCCAGGCGTGCCCTAGCATGTCCTCCGAAGCTCGCCCAGAGCTTGCCATCGGCGCTTAACGGAATATACTTAATGGGGTCGAACAGGTGGGTGCGTTTTGACTTGGGACTATTTTTCAGGATAGACCAGTCTTCTTCAAACCGCAGTAACTTCCATTTCGGGCGTTCCGTCTCACCCGAACCGGATGCTACAGATCCCCCTTGAGCCTGAACCGTGGGAGTCAAAAAACAAACTCCGATAAAAACTGGCAACAACAATACAATAAGAAATTTTGGAGAGGGATACCCTCCATTTTTTACAAGTACATAGAATAACTTTAGATAATTAGAGGATATGAACTTTTCGGTCCTTATCATCAAAGCTAACCCTAGAGAGGAGCCAATGAAATCGCCGACAAAAAAGCCTGTGTCCGAACACGCCACCAGATGCCGCGAGCATTTATATATTCGGTCAATTCAACCTCATGTTAATCCCCGCCTCCACTGAAGTGAGGGGACAGGCACTCCTTTGAACTCTAAAGGTAGGCTGAACGGGTTTTAGAGGCCTCCCTAACGTTTCATTTCTTATAGTTGAAAGTTTTTGCCTTTGAGTTATAAGGCTTGGTGCCTTTTTTGAATTTTAGTTTGCCATCCTTTTCCTTGAAATTCTCAATGACCAGAGGCGTTTTCTCAGACTGGGATACTTCCTTGACCCTCTTCTTGATTGTTTCAAGCTTCTGGTCCATGTTATCGTCATTCCAGAACTTATCGATTGGATGGACTTTCTTTTTTCGCTCTTCAAAATCGAACTTGTATTTTTCATGCACATCGGGCTGGAAAGGGGCTTTGGGATGGGTATGGCACCGAGTGCAAACGTTGGCATAGTCCCATCGTTGGCCGTATTTCTCCGCATCCCCCTTGTCGAATTTACCCTTGGAGGCGGTCATGACAGCGCGCAAATGGGATCCCCCTGCAACGGAATGACACATCTCGCATCCCACCTGCTCCAAGCTAGGCTCATCGGGGTCGATCCGGGTGGCTGTGTCCTTCCCCTTCTTGTTCTTGGAACCCGCGGGTTTAAATCCGCCTCTCTGCTTATACCCAGTGGTGTGGCACCGCAAACAGAGAGGTGTGGTCGTGTAGTCTTTTTCGGGATCTAGCTTGACCCGTTCTTTGGCTTCTTTGCGTTCTCCGGGTTTCAGCAGATCAAAGGTACCCCCGTGGGGAGATTCTTTCCAGGCTTCATAATAAGGATCATGACAGCTTCCATCGCATTTGGCGGACCCGACATATCCCACTTTCTTCTTGAACACTTTTCTCAACTTTTTTACAGTCTTTTTCCTGGCCTTCACATTCTTCTTTGCTTCCCATTTATCTAAAAGGGCATTTTCCTCTGCGGTGATTTTAATATCCTTCTTCTTTTTTTTTGCCGTAACCAGCTCTCCGGTTCCCAGGACGAATGTAACGGAAAGCAAAATAAGACCAAAAATTTTAAATGCACTCCTCATGGCTCCCTCCGCCGTTAAATAAAAAAAATCGATCGATATTTCCCGCTTGACTGCTCAACCCTGACTGTAATCTGCTCTTATAAGATTAGTTGAATAATTCAACAGGAAACTTCCGGTTCATACAGGCAATTGGGTTCCTCTGCAAGATAATGACCGTCTTCCTCGAAGGCACGAGCCCTGCAACCCGAGCATATTCTCTTGAACTTACAGATACCGCACTTGCCCTCCAACAGCTCGGGTTCCCGTAAGGAACCAAAGATGGAGGAGTTTTGCCAGATATGGCTAAGACTGTGCTCTCGAATATTCCCACAAACAGTTGGGAGATAACCACAGGGGAAAACCTCCCCTTTATGTGACACAAAGCATATCCCCGTTCCCGCAAGACACCCTTTGGTCATATGGTTGAAGCTTTCGGTATCCTTCCGTTTCGGAAGCGAGGTTCTCTTTTCAGCTAGGATGCGGAAATAATGGGGCGCGCAAACCGGTCGTATGTGAAGTTTGCCTTCCTGAGAAAAATCATGGATTTTGAGAAGGGTTTCTTCATATTCTTCGGGGGTCAATTGGTATTCATCCTTTATCTCCATGCCACAGCCAACAGGAACTAGCAAGAAGGGGTGAAGGGCGGCGGCTCCCAGTTCAAGAGTGAGACGGTAAATACCTTCAAGCTCGTGAACGTTATGCCGGGTGATCGTGGTGTTGATTTGGAAGGGAACATCATGCAGGGCGAGATTCATAACTCCCTGAATCGCCTTGCCGAAGGATCCAGGCATCTTGCGAAAACGGTCATGGGTATCTGCGCAGGCGCCATCGAGGCTGATCGACACCCGGCGAATGCCTGCGGAAGCAATTTCCTTAGCCAGAGGAAGGTCAATCATGGTTCCGTTAGAAGCAAGAGCCACCGGGACATCTTTCTGCTCAGCATATCTGGCGATATCAAGAACATCTGGGCGAACTAATGGTTCGCCTCCGCTCAATACAAGGACCGGCTTATGATCGAAATCCCGGGCTAGGCCATCAATGAACTGACAGGACTCCTCAAATGACAGATCCCCGCTGGACATTTCTTTCCCGACTTCAAGACGTCTGCAATGCACACATTCCAGGTTGCATGCCGCAGTCATCTCCCAAAAAACCAGCGAAAGTGGAGTTTTATTTCCAGTTTTCATGATCCCCCCCGGGTTTTTTCAAGCTTTCCTAATAATTGCAATCGGAAAAACTCAGAATTGTTCTAAAAGTTCATTGACCTTTCTTCTGTAATCTTCATCGGATATCAGGTTTTCCTCTTTCCACTCCTTTAACATTTTTAATTTTTCTTTAACAAAGATACCCTCCAAAGTGGCATCTTCTTTTACATGACCTAGTGAACCAGGCTTGGAATTTGCTTTCCTGGCATTTTCAAGAGGGACGGTTATCCAGTAATCGTACCGGGCCTTGAACCCCAGGGCATTTTGCGAATAAAAATACTTCTGCTTCTTTCGAGGCTCCAGCTTCCAGTTGACCAAAATTTCTCCGCCCGTCTCCTGAGCCACGGACTGGTGATCCACCAGACGGTCCATCCCCTGGATTCGACTGAAACGCCAATTCAAAGCATGGCCCAAAACAAACACATCCCCGGAAGTTTCCCCCCGTTTCGTGTGGATTGAAAAGTGAACGATCTCCCCGGGCTTGACTGCGCCCAGTTTTTTGACAAAGCGACCTGAAGTCAGGGCAATGGTTCCCTTATCGAACACACGCTCAGGGTCTTCCCAAGTATCACTCGTAACCGTGAGCTTTCCTAAAAAGTGCAGATCCCACATGGTCCTCTTGATGCTCATGGGATCCAGCTTCGCGGGGTGCCCCAACTTCTTCTCCCGCAAAAAACCATCGTCCTTCTGAACGTGCCGTATGGTTATTTTGCCCCGGGGCTTGGACTCGGCGGCAACCTCGCCCCCAAAACACACCGCGCAGCAGAGAAAAAAGACAAGCATCCCCCTGCTTGATGGTTCTCTCGGTAAACTATGGGCAAGCGAACAGATAGCCGGCTTTCCTTATCCTTAAAGGCTTAGAATTTTGCATTCAAATTAACCTGGAGCCGGGTGTTCTCTTCGACGTTCATGACATGGCTTTGAACAGTCCCACCAATACCGGTGACTTTGTCACTCTGCTCATAAAGCCTAAAATCCATCTTCACTCCATCGCCAAAGTTATAGCCGACCTGGTATCTCTGCCCGGTAAAATTCGAACTGAACCGGAAGTTATCCTGGGACACAGCCCCCTGCAGAGGAACCGAATTAAGCCCGACGTCATAATGCTTGACTTGGAGACTCCAGTTTCCTGTTTTCGTAGACGCATTGATTACATAGCCGGTATCTTCTTTACCTTCAAAACCCGTATTGACCCCGGCGCTGTCGTTAACGCGATCACTAAACAGGTAGTCGACCCCTAATTTGAGAGGCAAGGTGGTGCCAAGCTCATACTGGAGACTGGCTATATAATAATCCGCGCTTCCTCCCGCCAGGTCTTGATCGGCATCATCGTTCACCATCAGTGCCCCTATGGCAGCAGTCCCTCCGCCTCTAGTATAGACCGCCTGGAGTGACATTCCCGTATCATCTTCGTTTATCCCGTTTGTACTACTATTTGCCCAACCTTCATCATTGATGTAAGTGTACGTCGACTGTAGGAGCAAGCTCCCGTCACCAAGTCCAAACTTGTACCCAGCCCCGACACCTTCAGGCTGAATGTCCCCGTCCCAGAACTGTTCGTTCTGTTCCCAGAAGGAGATACCGTGTTTCCCCAGCCAGAGAAAACCACCTTTACCCCACTTCGTCTCGATATAGGCCCGGTCTATTCCGAAGTCATCGGATGCCCCTCCGGTCACGCCCATAGTCTGATGCGGAGACTGCAGGCTATCGGCTTCGGTTGCGAACCTCATACCCAAGGTGATTTTATCGGTTGTTTTATGCTTGAATCCGAACCGCGCCCGAAACCTTGCCCGGTCCCGGTCCCGATCAATATTGGTACCCGAGCGGTCCTCGCGGTCTTGCTCGTACCTGACCCTGACGTCACCGAATATGCTCAACTTTTCGCTGATGGCAACGGCCGCCGTAGCGGGAGTAGGCACAACAAGCATCCACCCCAAAACAACGAAGAGGAAGGAAACCATAGTTGCCACTGCCACGCCGCGTGAAGTTGTGCCTTTCGTCCTACTAGATTGTGTCTCTCTCATGAGTTCCTCCTCCTGAAGTTTCTTGACTGTGAAATTTGTACACCCCACCAAAGAACTACCCTCAATTCCGTTGATATT
>PVBE010539362.1_pt1 | contig 10679 bp, 10 predicted proteins | sample 1631181 | NCBI WGS metagenome assembly PVBE01 (sample SAMN08397723, study PRJNA350692) | Marine metagenome, whole genome shotgun sequencing project. | isolation source: water | place: Pacific Ocean | collected 2012-04 | reverse complement strand
GAGTGTTCGGAAGCCCCAAGGGGCGCGACGCAAAAGCAGCGTCAGGTCGCGCGCGGCATCGAGGCATTACGCCTCGGATGCGAGAGAGAGGTGGCATCTACTCTCCGAGTAGGTCCCGAGCCCGCGGCTTGAGGTCCCCTGGGAGGGATCGGCCATCTCAAGCGGAATGTGACGCATGTTTGCACGAGCACAATCCGCAACAGACTGGCGCCGATGACGTGGGCACGTGTCTGAAGTGCAGGCAGCCGTACTTCCCGAAGACCCCTGTTTGGGAATGTGACGATTGCATTGACCGTAGGATCTATTGCGAGCAGTGCAAAACCCAGGCAGAGCGGAGGCCCAGTGCCGCGACCGAGGCAATGACGGCGGAAAACGCAGAGATACAGCGGAGATCGGAAGCGGAGCCCCAGCTCTTGCGTGAGCAGGAACAGTTGCGTGAGAGTACAGTGGAGAGAGAGCAACTCTTGCAGAGAATGACGTCGGAAAGACCGAGTGCTTCATCGCAACAGCCGACGTCGATGCCGCCGTCGGGATCGCACGAGTCGAGCTGGGGTGGTCCTCAGCCTGGCTGGTACAGTGCAAGCAGCTGTCCGTGCGGAATGGCGCTCCTGATCAGCCAGTTGCCACATGGAATGTATTTCCATGTGACGGAAGTCATGCATTCTGCGGCTGACGGCTGCGCCCGAGGACGACTGCACACTGGTCATTGGGTAGTTCTGATGCGCATAAGCGATAACAACTGGAACGTCAAGCCAGAAGCTCAGATTCGGAACGCGGAGGAAGCTCAGCGCGCTTCGGCACGCGTCGTTGAATGCATCGAGACGACTGCGGTTGCGTCTGCACAGTCTGAGGGGACTGTTGAAGTGGAAGGCTTGTGTGCGCGCAGATTGAAGCCCGACCATCCATTGGCCAAGGCTAAGATGCTCTGCTGTCGGCGTCACTTTATGACATGCCTGCAGCTGCTGGCGGATGGGGACCATAATTCTAAGTGCTTCGCGTGTGATACGCAACTCAAGAAGGGCATGACGGTGTTCGTGTGTGCCCAGTGCAGACCACATGAATGGCGTTGCGCTGCCCACTGCACAGATGTTCCTGCTCAGGGAGCAACAGGGCCGGGCACGACGCCCGCGGCAGCACTGTCATGCCCGCCAAGTTTGGAACAGGACCAGCCGAGTGATCGAACTATAGAGGATCAGTCCATGAGCGCACCTCCTGCGCCGAAGGATGCGGGAGCGGCTGTGTCCCCAACCCAACGGGTGCACCCACCTGGCACGCTGGTGGACTACTATAGTCAAAGCCAAGGAGGTTGGCTCAGCACGAGAGTCGTGGAGTACGACCTCGAAACGAACACGCATAAGCTCGCGTACAGCGATAACCCAGCGATCTTGTGCCATGCCAAGGCAGCAGCGGGCAAGATACGTCTACCAGCGGAATCATGGACAATAACAGCTGTCTTCCCCAAGGATGCGGTGTTGGCGCCACGACCTGCGCCACCTCCGGCACCACCAGCGCCACCGCCCGCGGAGGCTCCTCGAGGATTAGCTCAGGCGCCGCAGGGTCAGCCAACGGGCCCGCCGCCCAAGGTTCGGATTGGCCCTCCATCAACTGCAGCAGTACCTTTCCAGGATCTGCCTGTGCGCGTGAAACCGGCTGCGCCCGGGCCTCAGAAGGCTGGAAATGAACCAGTTCCAGTCAAGCCAGCCCTTGTCGTCAGGCAGGCACTACCGAAGGGCTCCGAGAAGAAACTGGCGCCAGCTCGGCCATCGGTTCACTCGGCCAGCGGGTCGTCTCCAGCAGGAGAGGCGGTAAGCGATGGCTGAGGCTACGTTCACGCTTCGTGACTCTCACTCCTGCCTCCCAGGGTACAGCCTCGGCGCACTGATATCGTCTGGCTCATTTGGGTGGGTGTTCCATGCGAAGCAAACGGAAAGGCATACGCGTGCCGCGACAAAAAATGTTTTGGAATTTCGAGATGGACCAGCAGCGCGGAAAAGGATTGAACAACTCCTCTCGCACCGAAGCCGTGCGCTTGCAGAAACTGGGCCGCCACCCGAACATTGTCGACCTCCTGGACTACACGTGTGTGTGTGTGTGTGTGTGTGTGTGTGTGTGTGTGTGCAATCTGTCCTTCGCAGGTGCTCTGGTCCTTGAGTATGCCCATCTCGGCGACCTTTCGGGCAGGATCTTTGACATGCACAGGTGCGGTGTGGGCGCCTCGGTGCAAACCTGCGCGCAGCGCTACTTCAAACACCTCGCGCGGGCAATCCGCCACTGCCGAGACCATAACATCGCACACTTGGACGTGAAGCCCACGAATTGCATGCTCGGCGGCGCGGATGGAGCCGATATCCTCAAGCTGGCCGATTTCGGATCCTCATGGGACTTGGATTACGGCGTGGCGGAGGGGAGCTTCGGCAGAGCAACGCCTGAGCTGAGCTGCATAAGCGGCGCGGGCCACAATAGACGCCGTGCCCGCATGTAAATAGCACAGTGTAGCTGTCGCGATCAAGCCTCGGGCGTAGGTAAGACCCCGCACGCGTGACCATGACAAAAAGTCGAAGCGGTAGTCCGCATCCCAAGCACGCGCATGTTGCGCTCGAGCGCTGTCATAGAGTCGTTGTACGTCGGTCGGTCGATGGTGTCCTGGTAGTTCTGTTCAAGTCCCAGCACACGCGCGCGAATTCGAGCCATGGCTGTGGATGTGGCGCCGCCCGCGCAGGGATTGCCCGATGCTGTAGTGCGCTTGGTGGGGGGAGTTTGCCGCCATGGCCGCTGGCATCCCCTGGAGCGACGATCTCCGGGACGGCCTGCTGGCATGCGTGGACCACGGTGGAATCGACATGCCCGCGGTGGAGACCAGGACGGAGCGCATAACTGGCGTTATCAACGTGCACGAGAGGAAGCGCGCCAGGGCAGACGCTGCGTGCTCTCCGCAAAAATATCTTCTCGTCGCAGTGTGTATCCGCGCCCGGCTCCACGGTGGGCTCGGCCAGCCCGGCTTCCTGGACCAACCATTTCTCCTTCGACCGGAACGGCCTCAAACAGGGCATCGAATGGCAGCAGCAGCACATGAACAGACTGCGGCGACAGGGCCTGTGCCGACGGTGCTTGGCGTACAACGAGCCTCCTCTGAAACGCCTCTGCGTGGGGGGACAGGCATGTGCGGCGTCTGTGTCCTCGCCAAGGCAGTATGCGAGTTGAGTTAGTGAGCGGCGCGCATGTTCGACCGAGTGATTGAAACGACGCAGAGAGACAAGCTTCGCATGGCGGGGGTGGGCGGTCGGAGCGACCTACTGCTTGGGATGCGCGCAAGCCAAGCGCGCGAGCGGTGAGAAGGGTGTCGCAGGTGCCACGCGGTCCCTCAGGGAACACACTCTCGCGCACATAGATAGGTCTAGAGTCGTGCTGGTGCATCAGAGCCTCGTTTCGTTTGAAAAAGAGGCGCGTGTTTCCAGCCCACAGCCCAACGGTAACTGCTGATAATCATAGGCAATAACAGGAGCTATCGCGTGCTTCAAGCAGCGCCCTGCTCGCCTGGAGCCCAAGAGCACTGATGGCCCTGTGCGCGCTTAGCGAACTGGAGCAGTATCGCGTCTTGCCCGGCCTTAACATCTGGGTCGTCCCCGGCTTCGCGCGGCATGTCTTGGGCTGTGGCGCAGCCCTGCTACAGACGGAGCTAGAGCGGGCCATGGGATCGTTGGCAAGGGAGATGCTATCACACCTGCTGCAGCTCAGTGGGTCGACGGAGCCCACAAGGCGCTGAACTACCGCGGCAACGAATTCAAACGTTCGAAAATGTGGTTCCAAAAGGGCGATCCTCGCGAGTGCGGCTACGTCAAATATTATTACATTGGCTGGACGCGCGGAATTGCGCCGGCCACCTCCGATGTGGCTTCCTGCCCACTGCTCGCCCCGGTAGCCGCCCGCTACGATACCTGGACGGTCGACATCGGATACCCTGCTGCAAATCATTACATCGTGACGAGGCACTACGACAAGCCGAAGTCCATCACCCCATGCTCGCTCATCACAGTGTTGAAAACTGGTATGCACGGCCGTCCATTCCAGCTACGACACCGAGTCAGGCTTGACCGATTTGCCAATGAGGACGCGAAGGCCTTCAAGAAAAGACAGGATGCGGCACAGGCCCGTGAACAACCGTTCTTCGACCAGGTCGTCCCACCAGGATCAGCAATTATAATGACATTGGAAGCCAATCTTCTGTCCCAGCACGCAGTGCCAGCTGTCCCTGAGGCTGGGCCTTCTGGGTCGCTTGTCTTCCGGACAATCACGGAGCGAGTTTTCGGCGTGGCAGGTGCAGCTCCGAAGCGGCGACGCGTGAGATGCTTGCGAGAAGCCAGGGAGAGCGAGTAAGTGTGTCTCGTGCGGATGTGAAAATCGGGAGGCCATGCTCTGCTGCACGCGCGCGCAGCTAGGACGAGCCATTTTATCTTAACGCTACCGACACCTCCGGGATGCAAAATAAGTGTTCATAGCTCGTGGGGTCAATACGATGGAAAATTAAGTTCGTCAGAAAAAGAATTGCATTGTATGTAATGGGGACGCGTGAGGTTGCGATGGGGCCGTGAGAGGTTGCAATGGGGTCGCGACAGGTTGTAATGGGGCCGCGACAGGTTGTAATGGGGCCGCGAGGGTTGTAATGAGATCCTTGGGCCCTGTATGTTGGATGCGCCGCATCCGCATCCGTTTGAATTGCCCAGCATGGTTGCTTCAGTGCGCGAGTCCTTGCAAGTCGCCATGCCAGCCATTTGGCGGCGCGCCAGCTCGATTACAAGTTGGCTCAAGCTTAGGTACATCAGACCTGCATTTGCCTGATGTACTCAGTTAGTGCTGTTGTTGCGTCCAGTTCCCCTGAGGTTTTCCAGCGGTGCCCACAGGATATCGCTTACTCTGGTCGCTTCGAACCAAGGTAGCAAGAAAGCCAAGAATCGAGCACAGATCGGAAAGCAAGAAGTGCAAGCAAGTCAAGCTAATCAAAGCAAGAAAGCAAAAAGCAAAGCAAAGCAAAGTAAGTCAAGCACTCAAAGCGAGCCAAGAAAGTTAAACGCGAGACGAGTATGGCAAGCGAGCGAGCCAGCAAGTAAGCACACGCAGCAACTCGCTCAAGCTCAACAACCAAAGCAGGCAAAGCAAGAGCAGCAAATAATGCACAGCAAACAACTAGAAAAACCCAGCAAGGACAGGAAACCATCGTAGCATCAAAATGCAACAGAAGCGTGACATCTTGAAAAAATATTCGAGGTATTAGGGGCCATCCATTGCTTACCCATGACTTGGAATTGTTAGCCATGGGTTGTTTTAATGGCCTACTTGTGGGTACTATTCCAGATCATGTTCGCGTTTTCAGATTCGCCAGTTGGTTGACTGCCGCATCAGGAGATGGCGCTTTGGAGACCAGTGAAGTTGCTGTTCCATCACTAGTTCCTCGGATTGGAGCGAGAGTTTCTGGTCTAACGCTGCATCTGTCTACGTGTGTGTGAACTCCTAGGGTTCAAATGTCCCACAGAGGAGCTGTGGCGAGACTTGCTGTGTGGAGTCGGGGACTGGTCTGTCTGGTGTAGCGCTGCTGGACATCGCAGCAGATGATTCGAGCTGGGCTAAGTTCTACTTAGGCGAGCCTGGCTTTCTTCACGACGAAGTGCCTTTTGTCGCAGACGATGGATCGAAAGGGGCCGCTGTCGCCCGTTTATCGTACATTCATGATTCTGAATCTCGAGCGCAGGAGGGTGGAGAGGATTGTTGGTTCAAACGAGGAAGTTGGCGGGTGCGGTCATTACTTGGCATGCTGATCCAAGGCGATTTCCATAGTCGTGTCTGTCCATAAGGGCCAATTCCAATGAGTCGAGTGCCCTCCCCTTTGGTTCATGTCTTTGTGGAAGGGTCCCTTGTGGTTCAGCTCTGCGCTGCCGTCCCCACCAGTTCTACCTCGTGAGTTCGATCCATCACGTCTTCGCTCCAGGCCTGCGCTTCTGCGCGTGCCTCTGCCTGGAACAAGGCACGTGCGTTGCGACGGTTGCAATCAGGATTTCGAGTCCTCGCACACATGGCGAATGCATGTGGAGGGTTTCGCTGGCGAGACTCGAGGGCTGGCAGTCTGGACCAGACCTCTGACTTCGAGCTAGAGGCCATCTGCCATTGTAGATTGGTCTCTTGGCTTCCAATTCTTTGAGTTGGTGTAATGTTTCCTCGCAGAGCGCCTTGCCACCATGGCTCAGATGGAGACCACACTGGCTGTCCGGAGAGCATGTTTATGCCAACAGAGATTGAAGTTGCAAGGCCTGACCCATTTGAGATGCCCGCAGAACAAAACAGTGCTGTGTTTCCTGCGGTGGGTCTCTTACGAACGATGCTTGTAGCTGCGCAGGCACTCGGACATTCTCTATCGGACGCTATATTGAACGAAACTTGCCTGTCGGACGGAACAACATCCCTACGCGAATATTTGGAGGCGAACCCGAAGTTGTATGATTTCGTCATGCCTGGGAGCGCGAGTAGATCTGATGAAGTTTTGTTTAGTGGTGCAGTCGCGAAACAAGATGGACCCCGCAGGTATCAACGATGGGAATTCTGTCCGTTGCTCCGCGCTGGACCTCTTGCCATTTGCCATTTATCGCGGCAGCGAGTCACGACTTCATGCGATTCGCCGAGCATTGCTTCAGCAGGGGGCGCATCACAAATCCGTGGAATCCGTTCGTGTTGCTGGTTGTCGGACGCTGGAAGCTGCTATCGAGTGGCTTGAAGAGCGTCGACGTATTTCATGGCAGGCTCCGCCGCGCTGCTGTATCTCTTGGGACGCTTCATCCCGCACGTGCGTCGCTTTCGACTCTGATCAAGATGGCCACTTCTGTCCGTGGCCTCTTGAGACATGTGGAGCAGCGGTCATGCGACTCGAGGGTCCCGAACCCACGTGGCGCTTGAGCAGCTTGCGCGCAGCGGCCTCCTGGGCAGATGCAGCACGATGTCCGCTTCGCGCGTGGTGGACGAGGCGGAGCTGCTGGCTGTCCACTCGAAGTCCGCAGTCGACGCTATCTTCACAGCATTGCGCGAGGGCAGTCCTCAACGCTTACTGTCCGGCTACGCGGGTGGCGCCGAGCATCCCGACACCTATGCGAACGAACACACCGCGCGTGTGGTTCTGGGTTGTGCCGCTCTGCATTCCGAGGCAGCGAAGCGTGTGGCAATGAGGGAGCTGGATCATGTGATGTGTCTTACCCGACCCCCAGGGCACCACGCAGGCGGCCCAGCGGTATTCAGCGGAGGGTGTTTTGTCAACAACGTTGCCGTTGCTGTCGCAGCCGCTCGGCAGACTGGCGCAGTCCGACGAGTGCTGGTTCTCGATTGGGACGTGCATCATGGGGATGGGACGCAACAGATCTTCTATGACAAGCCCGACGTGTTGACAATCTCGCTGCATCGATTTGAACACGAGCCTGGTGGCTTCTACCCAAGTTCTGGACTGCCCTCTCATTGTGGTAGTGGACAGGGTGCCGGCTTCAACGTGAATCTGGCATTTGTCTACGCTGAAGGCAGCTTCGAAGATAGGAGAAAGGGTGTAACACGCCATTCCCTCATGGTCATGCTATATATTGCTACATTTATCGTCATCGTCCCAAAGAATCTTTCATACTGCTTTGCTGTTGACGAAGGTGGGTTTGGCGACGGAGACTATATTGCAGTTTTTGAACATTTGGTTCTTCCTATCGCACGCTCTTTTGCTCCTCAGTTAGTTGTCATCGCTGCTGGATTTGATTCAGCGAGGGGGGACCCAATCGGAGGTTTCGACTTGACATGTCTGGCATACGCCAGTATGTTGAGTGATCTATTGGCATTACCAAGTCTTGCGGGCCGAGGCGTTCTCCTGACATTGGAAGGTGGCTACAATCCCGGCATCATCGCCGATAGCTTGGAAGCTTGTTTGCGCATCATGTTGTCAATCGATGGAGTTTCATCAGATTGGTGCAGCCGGGCATTGACGTCAGACAGAATGGTTGAGTAATGACCAAAAATTGTATTGAATCTGATTCGTTTTTGGTTACGTTGAGTGAAGTAGATCGTTCAGTGTCTTGCAAGCAGTTGTGGAGGAGATCATCCTGGTCATGCTATCAATTGACTCTTCCAATACCTCATGGGTCCAGTTCTGCAGTCAAAAGTGAGACTGCTGCGAGCTTGGCTGCGACTTTGTCTTGTCAGTGCGAACATTGGCCGTGCCTCGAAGGTTGGGAGGACCACAGAGGGTTACGGCGCCGCATGATTTGGCGGAACTGGGCGCCACTCATCGATGAACCCAAATCCATCTTCCCTTGACCGGGCCTGTCCGTCGGAATCCTGTGCGCTAATCATTTGCGAAGGAGAAGATTGTTGCAGGAGTTCGGTTGGGCGCGCTTTTGCGTCCATGGCCACTTGAACTCAGGACCACTTGCTGTACTCATCGTGTGTGCCACCAGGTTCAATCTTAAGCTGTTATCGCACCTGAGGTCCCGCTGAGCGCAAGAAAGAGCAGTTCTCCAGTTTGTGACGGCCCAACAGAGCGGCATTATGTTGCATTGTCAGGGGACGCCGACGCAGCATTCTGGCATTTTGCACAATTTCTTTGATCGCGGGCATCATGTCATTAGTAATGGCTAGTAAGTTTGACTCTCTCTCTCTCTTTCGGATTCTCAACGATCCGTGCGTCTTGGTTCCCCAAAGTTCCTGGAGTGCGAGTCGCACGCGCCGTGTTGGTGTTCCACGCTGGCATGCCCAGAGCAGAGACAGGCGTCGGCATGTGTGCAGCACCGCTTGAAGCCATACGTTAGCTGAATTCAAGAAGCTTTATACACCCTTTACTGGTACCGACCATTAGGTTGGTGCGGGTGTGGTGCGGGTGTGGTGCGGGTGTGGTGCGGGCCCGATTTGGTGCGGGTGTGGTGCGGACCAGAAATGGTGCGGACGGATATGTGTTTCAAATTGGTCCGAACCAAATTTGGTGCGGATGGATTTTGCTTCGTATTTAGCCGAACCAAATTTGGTGCGGATGGATTGTGCTTCGTATTTAGCCGAACCAAATTTGGTTCGGACGGGTTTCGCTTCACATTTAACGGAACCAAATTTGGCTTGGGTCAATTTGAAACACATATCCGCCCAAACCATTTTGGTTCGCACCAAATGCAACGGCCAATCACAATCGTCATCATATCGCACATGCATGCACGCACACACATGTATATATATATATATCATATATAGTTGTGGTGCGCCGCGCTTCGAAGATTTGCGCATAGTGCTATCAATTCACATTTTGATTTTGCAGTTGTGTCACAAGAGCTCCAAGAGCTCCAACTCCAAGAGCTCCAGCTCCAAGTACTCCAGCTCCAAGAGCTCCAGCTCCAAGAGCTCCAGCTCCAAGGGCTCCAACTCCAAGAGCTCCAGCTCCGAGAGGATTTATAGGTAATTAATGTTGTCCACAAGCTCCCAACAAGCTTCCAACAGGTGCCCAACAAACCCCCCACAGGGATTCCCACAGATGGCCTGCGTGGCCTTCAAGGCGCCTCCTGCAGCAGCAAGCATTGGTGGCCAGCTGCGCTTTTGCAGTGCTCGAAGCCTTTCCTCCATGTAGAGTCCCTCCGGAGACGTCCTTCCCACGCCCTGCTCTTCAGATGTTTCCTCCTAGAGCCCCTCCAAGTGCATTTGAGAAGCGGCCAAGATTGGTTTTCCCCACCGGCGTTGGAGTTTATCCTGTGACTTCTTTCGTTCCTTCCTTTCACTTTCTCCATCCCTCCGTCATTCCCTCCCTCTTCACTCCTCCTCCAGGATAGGGGCCCTCCTTCTGAACCCGTGCTGCTGACGACCTCCTGCTGGTAACTAACAGCGGGCCCCTGGGGTACAAAAGGAGGGCAAAGCCCCCCTGGCACCCTAGGAGCTACTGGAAAAGGTCTAGATAGCTGTGAAGACAGTAAAAGTAGCTGTTAGTATGAGGATCTGGTAGGTACGGAAGGTTAGGGGGGGGAACTACGATTATTATGGTCCTTATAGTGTAAGTGGATGAATTATTAACTGGATGGATTATTAATTGGATGGGGAAACGGAACTCGAAACCCCGAAACTTAGAAACTCGAAACCTATAAACTCGAAACTTGGAAACTGTGCAGGCGCACAGCCCATGACCTGTGACCTGTGACCTGTGACCTGTGACCCGTGACCCGTGAGGCTCGTGGCCTGTGACCCAGAAATCCGTAGGCAGCGTGGAAGCGTTAAGAAAACTCCAAATTGCCAATGAGCTGTGACCTGTGACCTGTGATCTGTGACCCGTGACCCAGAAATCCGTAGGCACCGTGGAAGGGTTAAGAAAACTCGAAACCTGTGAAATCGAAACTCGAAACCTTGGAACTCGAAACCCCGAAACTTAGAAACTCGAAACCTATAAACTCGAAACTTGGAAACTGTGCAAGCGCACAGCCAATGACCTGTGACCTGTGACCTGTGACCTGTGACCCGTGAGGCTCGTGGCCTGTGACCCAGAAATCCGTAGGCAGTGTGGAAGCGTTAAGAAAACTCGAAATTGCCAATGACCTGTGACCTGTGACCTGTGACCTGTGACCCGGAAATCCGGTCTAGGGGGTCCATGCTCCTGGTTGTTCGAAGGACCAGGCTGGCGGATAGGGGACCGACACGGCAAATGG
>PVBE010844738.1_pt1 | contig 10680 bp, 8 predicted proteins | sample 1631181 | NCBI WGS metagenome assembly PVBE01 (sample SAMN08397723, study PRJNA350692) | Marine metagenome, whole genome shotgun sequencing project. | isolation source: water | place: Pacific Ocean | collected 2012-04 | reverse complement strand
GTGACTACAGTCTCGAAGGGACTTGGAATAAACTCATTACACAAAATAACATACAAGAAAGAGTAATCATTAAGGCTCTTGACCTGTCGGACATATCACAATCTCTCTGACACAAACTTCCTGCGGCATCTGGTAAGAAAATAGAACTGACTGAGCTATGGAATCAGGCTTTAACGCCCCCCCAATCTGTTCGGCGTAATCCATCCAACCTTTTCTGGCCTCTTCTTCACAACCATGGTCTAAGAGTTCGGTATAAACCATTCCTGGAGCTATATTAATTAATCTAACATTGCTCCCTGAAACCTCTTCACGAATATTTTCAGTGATAGCATGAACTGCAAACTTAGTGCCGCAATAAACGGTATGGTCGGGGAACGTTTTAATGCCAGCAATGGATCCCATATTAATAATAGTTCCGGCCTGCCTATCAACCATATCCTTGAGAACCAAATGGATACCATTGAGGACACCTCTAATATTCACATCAAGCATCTTCTGCCAATCCTCAGGGTTCTGAGATTGAGGCTTTCCGTTAATCATTACTCCTGCATTATTAATCATGCAGTCCACTTTACCATGAACCTCCTCGGCCTCAGAAATTGCACCTTTCATGCCCTCAAGATCAAGTACATCGACCTCTTTACATATAGCGTTTGGCAAATTCATAGCTTCCATAAGTTCAATTCTTCGAGCCATGAGAAGGAGCGGGTACCCTGCTGCTGAAAAGGCCTTCGCTGTCGCGGCACCAATACCAGAACTTGCTCCTGTTATTGCGATTAATTTCTTATTGTCCATCTCTCGATTTTAAAGAAATTAAGCTCGCCCTATCAAATCAAATTATAGGTATTTTTGCTCATCTAGACCAAAACTAGCCCCAATCCATTGATTTTATTTCCGAGTAACTGACCAAGTTTCTCCAATCAATACCTTGACCCCCTCAGAATCAAAGGTCACTCCGTATGAACCCTTATCATTCATTTGAATAGTCGTTTTCTCACGAATATCACTTGGGTCCTGCGGTAAATCATAAGGAACAAAGACACTCAAGAAAAATTCATCACGAAGGGCTCTAATTGGACGGTAAGAAAACACTGTAATATTCTCCCCAGTGTCCTGAGAATGTGACTGCTTCAATGTTCCATGCTGAGACTTTCTTGGAGAATGCGTAACAAGTAAGAGTCGGGACTTACCTTTCTTCCACCACGCGTTATCAATTGGCGGAGCATCAAACCAACTCTCTTTCTGATCCCCTGAAATCATGGACTTTTCATAACCCAAATGCCAGACAGGACCAGCTTGATATTCATTTTCAAGAATCTCCGAACCTCTGTACTTATCCATTACAACAAAAAAACCTTCACTTGTCAGAACTGATCTCCTCTCCCAACGACTGCCTTTACCGTAATAATCATTGTAGGCAAATTGCCCGTAGGAATCTCCCTCAGGATTGTTAGCTGCAGCAACAAACTTATCGTCGTGTTTAATGTTGCCACGACGCATAGGATCACGTTGATCTCCTTTCCTGTCAGGATGCAGTGGAAATTTATGGCGGTTGTGAAGGACTAATAAAAGATCCAAACTCTCCTCCCCGGCCCCTCCACCAATTGGCATGTCGTCCCTATAAACATTATTATACTTACCAGAAGTATGCAGGTACTTGGACCCTGAGACCGAATACTCGTAAAGATGTCCTGACACATTATCCAAGTGTTCATCTTTATTAGGGTAGAGAAAGTAAGCCGCAAAAGGAGTTCCCGGTTGACGATTTTGATTGAGGTAAAGCCGCTCAGGAATCTTCTCTTTCATCGAGCTAAGCATTCCAATCATTGATCCTCCTGGAGGCACTTTTGGTTTAATTCCTCGCTTAACAAACCATGCAAAGCGACGCTCGTAAGCAGAAATATAATCTCTAGAAACTTCTCCTTTAATGGGACGACCTCCAATTGACACTTGCTCAGCAGCCCACAGATAATGAGGATTTTTATAATGCTTAGCCAATCGGTACCAGAAGTGCCCATCTCTGGATGAAGTCTCCACATTATAATAACCCACATTCCAAGGATCTTCATAGGTCGAACCAAGATCATCTCTAACCATCGATCCAGCATTTGGATTGCCTCGAACGCCGCCCCCATGAACAAATCCCAAACACCTCTTAGCAACAGAATTAATTAATTCCTTTTCCTTATCTATCCTTCCAGTGGCTTCAGCAATATCAATCAACCCGTGAAGAAATATCGGCCCGTAAGGATAATAGGTCCATTCAGTCCAATCTGCGAAATCAGACAAGCTCTTCCATATCCTGTCAATCCATTCCCTAGCCTCGGCAGCTTGAGGCGCATCGGAATAGAGTTTCAGAGCAATAGCAATTCCTCCTGCGTTGCCAAAAGAGTGGTTATTTGCAGACTGTGCCTTCTTCTTGAAATTAATGAATCTAGATTCGAGACTCTGCTTCACAATTTCCTCGAAACGAATCTTCTCTTCATCCGTGAGCATCCCCTGAGCGGCTAATTCCTGGTAAATTCTCATCCTCGCAGCGCCTCCCCAACCTCCATGATAACCTCCTCCATGAATGTCCCTATAGGCTTTGCGCCCTTCAAAGTTGAGGACCGACTCCTTACGGTCCCCAGTCAGCGTAGTATAAAATATATAAAGCAAATCACCCTCTCCCTTGTCCTTTAACCGCTGATGCTTGTCCAGTATTAGCCCCCTAAAGACAGCACGAAGGACTTTCAGCGCTCCCTTGTCTTTCCTGTCTCCGTCCACATAACGGCACCTCAATCGATCCCAGACCCACCAACCCCGAGAAAAAGAGTGCTTCTCCGATGCACCCATTGATTTTCTCAAAGCGTCCTCCATTTCGTCTATATTCTGGACATCCTTGTATGACTTTCGCGGATGTCCTGACAATAAAGGGTCCTGATCAGCAAACAATTCCCCCGAACTGAAAACGGCAAAGAGCCCCAGAACCGATTTTAAATGACGTAAACTCATTGATACTTAATTATTTTTCATTCATAGACTTTCACCAATAACTGTCGAACTTCGATCTTCGTCTGCTTCGGTCCATTGCACAGTTCAAAACCTATTTTCCCATTGAGTCGCCCCCCCTCATGAACAACATCAATCGTGCTCACTCCATTGAGCCAAGCCCTAATATGATTGCCTCTAGCCTCAACATAATAATGATTCCACTGACCCTCTTTGAGGAACCTCGAAACGTACTTTGGGTTGAACTGTTGAACCATTCCGTCTCCTCCCTGCTCCCATAAGCATCCCCAATAAGACTTTCCCATGTCAACCTGATAGCCCGGCACATCATTAAATGAGACCGGCTCTAGCCTTATTCCGAAACCGGAATTCGCCCCGTTCCCAGTCATTTTGAATGTCACGTGAGCCGCAAAGTCTCTGTAAGACTCTTTGGTCCAGCAAAAATGATGAAGCCCTCCATCAGACTCTCCAATCATGCTGTTTTTTTTAATGGCCCAATGATCTTTCTCGTACTCCCAATCCAACGACCCTTCAAGGAGGTCAGCCCATCCATCACCCACTGGGTTGCCATTATCAAGACTCCCTTCTTGCGGAAGATTTCTTACCAGAGGATCAAAAAAATCATTTATCTTCTCAACAGTAACATCAACAAGCATATCACCCCCCTCGGATCCAACAGCGCAACTCTCGGGCCTGGAACCATAGCCTCCACTCTTAATTCCTCTGGCGGTTGATAAATAATGAGCAGGCCCTGTCAACTGCACAACGCATGTCATTTTAGCATCACTACGCCCGAGTATCCTTAGTCCATATTCCGTATAAAGTTCAAATTGGTTAGTGCAAACTGCAACGTCCCCGATCCTTAGAACATGAATCTCTGAAGGGTATGTCCCTCGCGGATCATTTTTGAATAGCTCTTGTCTCTGAAGGGTCTGCTCTCTCCAAGAAATCTGCCTAGCGAGCCGGTGCACCTGCGACGGGTCGTTTTTAAGCTCTTTTTTATAAGCGTCTTTCCAGTCTTTGATTTCTTTTATTTGAACTTCAGAGAGTTTCCAGCCCGGCAAAGGAATAGTTTCTGTATAGTGAGAAAAATTGATTTTGGATTTTCTTTCATCTTTGACAAGAGAGTAGGTGTCCAAAACTGATTCCGTTATTCTCCGACCAAATTCATCGAGCCAAGATTTAATTCCTCTCAATTTCATCATCCGGTCCTCTGCCTCATTATGAATTCTTCTCCATGGCCCCTGATCCCCCGCTGCTCCGCACCAAGAAACGACAACATGACCCTCTCCCAAAGCGCTCTTGAGCCTCTTTCTTACAGGGTCCCAAAAATCGGAACTGATTTTATTGCCTCCAAAATATTCCTGTGAAGGCGACCAGACGTTCACGGCAGTGGCCAAAGGAACCCCCTCTTCATCAAAGAAGAAAAGTACCGGGATGCCCTGATACTCTCCACCTTCAGGTCCAAGATAATTTTTTCCATTCACTCCTCCATAGACCTGAGCAGAGCCGTCAGAGTAAGTGTCTCTGCGGTTATATGCCACCTGGGCATGCCCCAACCCCCAAGCAAATGTACCGGGACTCAGCCCATTATGCGCCTTCACTACCGCCTCCGAAACCTCACCCACAAAAAAATCAATGTAGTCATCAACCGACATTATATCCTTCGGCAAAATAAAGTTATCGCTCATCACTACAGGGGCCTGATGAGTATGGGTCGCACTGATAAATATCCTTGAAGGATTGATGTCAGGAATTCTCTCTGCGACACGGTCTCTGAGCCTATTAGTGATCACTTTTGGAATATGGACAAGGTCTGCACTCACTATCACTGAGAGCTCCTTATCTTCCCTAGGATCACCGGCCCCAATAATTAGGACTGAGGCCCGGATCGGAGAGTGTACACCGTCAGAAATGCGGAGAGTAAAACTTCCCTCCAATGCTACAGGTTCATTCGGAGTAATATTTGCCTCTGCCCGGCCAACATAGAGTTGACGCTCCCCCGCATGGCTCAATGAGCTGAACGAAAGAATCAGAATAGATAAGAGCCTAATCATCTCGCCGAAAAACCAACCGTTTTTGCCCAGCGATCATGGACCTCTTTGAGTTCCTTTAGTAGCTCTTTCCTCTCAGAAACATAATTCTTCTTTTCCGGATCCTTTTCCGAAACATTACCAAGGTGCGTGCCGGACGGAATCTTTTGGCCTGACTTCAAATCCCACGAGCCTCGTCCAATCAGCTTCCAGTCCCCTACTCGGACGGCCCACTGCTTCTGCCACGCCCAATGAAATTCATTATGAATTTCATCGTTTCCTTTACCCCTAAGCATAGGAACTAGACTCTTACCATCAAAAGAAACTGACTTATTCTTTTCGATCCCACACAAATCAAGGATCGTAGGATACCAATCCATAGAAGTCACTGCTTGATTCTTGACCTCGGCCTTCGGCAACCCCTTGGGATAAGACAATATTGCAGGCACCCTAATGCCACCTTCAAAGAAATTCCCCTTATTACCCAAGTACGGACCAGCGTTTCCGCCGCCTCCATGAGCTCCATAATAATGGCCTTTCTTCAAACCACTACTATGACCATCAACACGTATCTGACTGTGCTCAGCGGAGTGCCCATTATCACTCATAAAAACAATGATAGTGTCTTCAGTTAATTCAAGATCATTAAGTTTCTTTAGCACCTTGCCGATATAATGATCCGTCGTACTAATCATCGCCGCGTAGGAGCGGCGAGGCATTGGTAATCCTTTATATCTATCACCAAACATCTCAAGAGCCTGCTCGGGGTAATGGGGTATATTTAGCGCAAAATAAAGAAAGAAGGGACCGTCCTTGTTCTTCTCGATGAAACTCAGCGCACGGTCAGTCATCATCTCCGGAAAATATTTACCCTTCGCATGAACTTCTTTTGTCTTTTCGTAAAGGTCATAGAATCCTGAACCGTGAAGGAAGTAATGATTGTAATTATCAATGAACCCTCCACGGAGGCCGAAAAATTCATCAAAGCCTTGGGTCGTTGGTCCGCTATCGCGAGCCGCACCTAAATGCCACTTCCCATACAAAGCAGTGCGATACCCTGCAGCGCGGAGAGCCTCAGCTATCGTGACCTCATTGGTGGACATATTAATCCCCCGACTGCTCTTCAAGTCCCCCTGAGTCCAAGAGTTAACGCCTGACCTTTGCGGATACCGGCCAGTCAATAACGCCGCACGCGCTGGGCAGCAAACTGTATGCGAATAAGCTTGAGTGAACTTTATACCATTGCCCGCCAATTCATCGATTGCAGGAGTATGTAAATCATCAGACCCAAAACAGTTCGCATCGAGCGTTCCTTGATCATCAGTGAATATGAAAATGACGTTAGGTTTCCGCGCTGCTTCACAGCAGACGGACAAAGCCATCAAAAACAATAAGCAAACGCGCATTAACTATGCTCCTCTCCCTTTATACGCAAACTTACTCTGCTCCGGCTTCAGGGAGAATCGATATTCCATTGAAGAGTTGGTCTAATCCTCCTAAGTCAATGTCTCCTAAGTCAATGTCTCCTCCATTATCTCCTCCATCGGGGTCAGGGCCAGGGTCAACTACTACGCCATCACCACCTTCACCGTCTTCACCGCCTGCGCCACTTTGAAAGATACTCGTTAAATCCACACCAATAACATCGGAAACATCAGAAAGAAATTGATTAAAAAGCAATGCAAGCTGCACTAACTGCAATGGATTAATTTCAATTTCATCAAGATTAAGACCCTCCAAATTCAAGTCTCCAAGATTAAGGTTTCCAAGGTCCAAACCCCCAAGGTTTAAGTCTTCTAGATTAACACCTTCTAGGTTTAAGTCCTCTAGATTGATGTTCTCGAGGTCGATCCCATCTAAATTTAAATCACCCAAGTTGATGTTCCCAAGGCCACCCGAATTTTCTCCTTCTCCATCGCCTTCTCCATCGCCTTCTCCATCGCCTTCTCCTTCAGAATCTTTATCTTCTACCTTTTCACCCTCTTTATTATCGCCCCCAATGTCCACACCTGGAAATCCTCCCCCATTAAGCAAATCTCCAAAATCGATTCCACCAAGGTCACCGCCTTCTCTACCGGAATCGAATGACTCAGGCGCCTCTCCATCCATTCCGACACGAAGCCAAATCTTATCAGCATCGAGCGGCAGAAGTAATTCAAACCCACCATCATCGGAAACGCTCAACTCCCCACCTTCGTAAGGATCCCAAGACTCAAAATTGTCTGTCTGTTCAATCCTGAATTGCAATTTAGCTTTCCCAGTCTCCTCGTCCTTCCTCATGATTATCGATCCGGCACGTGCGTCCTGAATTTCCTGAACCGAAGGGCGAGTAGCCAATTGTGCAATTTGGGCATCCTTGACCTTAATGGTTTCGCGCAAACTATTAACCTCAAAGAGCTGACTAGGACTGAAACTTGGCCTGCCAGCGACTATCGTTTGGTCCCCCGAATAAGTAATATAAGAATTTGCTGAGCCTCCAAAAACATTGCTACCAAAAGCAGGTAACTCCCCATCTATATGGACCTGTCTAAGACTCGTACAACCATAAAAGGCAAGCCGCTCAACACTGGAAACTCCCGCAGGAATAACTATTCTGGCCAAATTTTTGCAATCTCTAAAAGCCCTCTCGCCTATTTGAGTGACCGTGCTTGGAATAAGAATATCACTCAAGCTACCACAATTATGAAAAGCGGAATCTCCAATACTCGTAATGCCCTCAGGAAGATTAATACTCGTTAAGGAATTGCAATAACGAAAAGCCGATTCACCAATACTGATCACCCCATCTGGGACCGTTATTGTCGCCAGCAAAGAGCATGAATAAAATGACTCGTCACCTATCGTTGTGACCCCATCAGGAATAACAATGCTTGTCAGGTTCGAACAGCCCCGGAAAGCGGCACTCCCAATCTTAGTGACAGGAACTTCCCCAATCAATGCAGGTATTTCCAATTCTCCAGCAGCGGTCGTCTTACAATCAGTAATAATTACAGAACCGTACTTGACCGAGTACGACAGATCACTCAGATCGGCGCTCATGAGCTTCCCGGAACTCATCAACAACGCAATCCAAAGCAGTAAAGAACTAGGAAATTTCATAACTCAATGCATAACCTAATTATGAACTCCAAACAAGGGCCTTAAGTCCCATTAATATTAAGTTAGCTAAAGGATCGATCCTTAAAACTTACAATTAAGCTCAAACTGACTAACTTTGTTAGTTGATCAGAGTCTAAAGATCAGGAAATTAGTGTGATGTTATCTAAGAGACTAACAACACTATTCATAAGTCTAATTGTTTTTGGCAATGCAAGCGGCATTGAAGTCTCAGTCCGACCCCTGGACGGCAAAGAACTCCGTTTCGATGTGAGCCCAACAGACAAAATCGATGACTTAAAAGCAAAAATTGAGAATAGTCAGAACGTTGAAGTTGATGATCAGCGCCTCTACTTTGAGAATCAGCTCCTGAACAATTTCAAAACCCTCAACGACTACGAGATCATTGAAGGATCCACTGTCCTTCTCTTTGTCACCTCACCAGAAGATAATGATGGTGACAATTGGGAAAACGAAACCGAAGATCAATTTGACAGCTCAAAAGAAGACCCTTTTAACGTACCCAAACACCAAATCAAAATTAAATCCCCTGAACCGGGCAAAATAATTGTTATGTTCCCCGGAGAGAAGGGAAGCTTTTACAGTCTCGAAAGGTCACAGAACCTGGTTGGTTGGTTCGCCCCCAGAATTCTTTTAATCGGCAACGGCAAAACATTTCAATTCTCTCACTCAATATCAGATGGAACTTTTTTCTGGAGGGCCAGAAAGATCTGACGCAATAAATTGAAGAATCACTCTGCATCACAATGAAAAAAGAAATAACCAAAATATCAATTAAAGAAATAACCAAGATTAGCACCTTATGGTCGCTATTTATTGGGGTCATTCTTGCCGTAGTTGGATTCGGTCTCCTTTCAGGACCTGAGTACTTAAAAATGACAGCAATAATATATTTATATGGCCCTATATATATGACATTTTTTGGATTCCTGTCTGCTGTTTTCTCTGCTGCTTCTTATAACTTTTACGCCAAGAAATTCGGCGGAATTGTAGTTGAACTTAAGGACGCAGATTGAAACTACAGACCACAGAGGCGTACAGGGTTCATGGGTTGTTCTTTAAGAGATTCCACAAAAATCAAGCGACCTGCATCGTGGGGAAGAAGTAGCCCCAGAAACCAAAAACCACGCGCACTTGTGCGCTGTGGGGTGGCGACATTTCATTTAGGCAGTACCCGAACGCGCTTGGTTGGAGTCTTGCCGCCCGCCGACTTGTAGAGCGTGGCGACCTCTGCATCGCCCAAAGTGCGATCGTACAGACGGACATCATCTAGGCCGCCGTTGAACCAATGCGTCATATGAAACCCACGCCAACGAATGGAGGCTGGCATACCCGCCTTGGTCGCGATTAATGCCCCGTTTTTGTAGAACCTGCCTGTGCCTTTATCAAAGGTAAAGGTCAACATCTGCCACACGTCTTTAACTATTGTGCCAGCGGGAATGTCCTTGGGAGTGAAGCGCTTGGCCGTAGTTACGCCACAGTATACCGCTCCTGTTTCAGAGCTGTGGAAATACCATCCGTTCCAGCGCACGTCGTCGTGGTGAGTTCCCATCCTACCCGACCACCTGGCTCCGTTGCGACCAGCAGCGCCACCACCCAGAACATCAGGTCGCCACCACCATGATACCGTAAAAGCATCCGTGTTGGGGCATTCAGCGTTCGTTATGAGGCCAGGCCCACTGATCTTGGGATACGGTATAAGTACGGGATCGCCCAAGGTCACGGCTTGTCCGATCCGACCGACTTCCCAGGTCGGTGGACCTTTGATGTCTGTGTGGACAGCCCAAGCGTGGTTCTTGCCAACAGAATCCTTGTAGTTTCCATCGAACTTCCAATGGTTCACAAGGCCCTCCTCCGCAACAACAGTTGTCACTAATAGCGTTAAGAAGACTGGCCTCAGGACAATTAAAAATTGCATTATAATCCTCATAGCAAAACCCTAACACCCCACAACAATCCGACCAAACACAATAAAAGGTTGAATTCCCAAATTAATTCTGTGCAACCTATTGATTGTTAATTGTATATGGATCATATAAAACAGCTTATCCCGGAAATGACCATTCTATGAAAAGGACACTCGTGACGACAATACTAGCCGCATCCCTGTCATGGCTTCTCACATCTGCTGCAACTGCGGATATCTTCGGCTTCGAGGCGGAATCGGGAAGCACACTCGATGGGGTTGGCTACCGGGTGCAAAGTGATCCCGAAGCTTTAGGGAGACAGTATATCGATACCGACCGTCGGGACGCGAAAGCTCCCTTCGGCGACCAAGCCGTATTCCGCAATTACTCCCTGTCTCTGCCAGCGGGCACCTACGATCTCTGGGGACGAATCTACTGTCCGGTGTTTTTTTCCTACGACCCTGAGATTAGTGACGATCCGGATTCCAACGACGCATTATTTGCATACGAGAACGACAGCTTTTTTGTCGCTTCGACCCTAGGTGGCGATCCGGCCGTGGATCTGGACCGGGGAAATGGTTTCGCAAGCGCTGGCCGGTTCGACGGATCGGGCGATCCCGCAAGAGCCAATG
>PVBE012859291.1_pt1 | contig 10681 bp, 6 predicted proteins | sample 1631181 | NCBI WGS metagenome assembly PVBE01 (sample SAMN08397723, study PRJNA350692) | Marine metagenome, whole genome shotgun sequencing project. | isolation source: water | place: Pacific Ocean | collected 2012-04 | reverse complement strand
GATAACGGCCCTGTGTGCAATTCTAGTATAATTTCCCAGAATTGGCTACTGGTCAAGCACAATCGCTTGAAGGGCCACTGTGCGTATGCTATTCTACCTTCAGACGGGGTGTAGCGCAGCACGGTAGCGCACCTGCATGGGGTGCAGGGGGCCGCTGGTTCGAATCCAGTCTCCCCGACCAGGAGACCCCTTAACCCTCGGTTCTTCATTTTACACCGGCCCTCACGATACGCCATTGCTGCCCGCCAGGCGACCCTTTCATTTCGGGCAGAAAGCGACGATCACACCAGGGTTGATAAGGCGAGTTTCGGCCCATTGTCCTGATCGGTTTCGCTGAGCAGGGCCCGAACTGCGGTTAGCCGAAGGGCCACCACCACTTTTTCGCCGGCTTCGCTGGTGCTTCCGGTTGTGGGGGCGGTGCTTCCTGTACGACTCGAGACACCGATAGCCCGATCGGAGCCCCGCCGAACACGTTGGGTATTAACTCGACCAGGGTTTCCTGGTCTTCCAGCGAAAAATCTCTTGCCAGTGTCTGCACCAACCCGACCTGGCGCATTGCCTGGGTACCGGATATCTTCTTCATTACGTCGTCAAACGCATCGGACATATGCTTGGCCACCGCTCGATCCAGTGTCAGCCAGGCCCGAAGCCGGGATACGGTGAACTTGCGCAATTCATCGTCCGTCAGGTCATACTCCGCCCGGGCCATCGCCAGTCTGCGCTCTATCCGTTCCGAATCTGGTAATCCGTTCAGTTCGGTGAGTATCTCCACCATTCGAGCCTGCATTTTCTCGGGCTCAAGAGCAACCAGCGCTCTCCATTCCTTGTCAACCGTTTCTTCAGATGTGGTCATCTCAGTTCCCTCCCGTAACACATGTGGCTACTTGATTGAAATCCCGCCGAGAACAAATCCTGACGACTCTCTGAGCTATGGGTGTCTGCACCGGTACGACGGTGTCTGTCGTGGGCTAATTTGTCGGAAGCATACCCTTGACGCTGGGATTTTACAAGTCTCAACCCGTTGATGGGCCGCGTTAACAATTCCGGGCTGACACTGGTGAATCACGTAAGTATTTGCTATGGTTCGGACACGGCTATCAGGCAGACCGAGGTCGGTCACCAATGGCAACGAAAAGTGAGCCGTCTACACTGCGAAAAGTCGTCCAAGAATCCATCGACCAGGAGGTCTTGGGACACCCAAATTCCTACGATACATCGCGACATCGCGCAAGTCGATGGGCCGAAAGGACTTCGCCCGACATTGGAACGCATGCTCGCAATGACAGGGGGATGGTTCTGCTCATCACCGGCTCAGCGTCATGTTCTCGGCGCTCTCAGCCCCAATTACGTGGCCAAACTTTCGAAGCTGAGCAGCGGTCAGGGCGCCCTATTGGCTGTCAGGTCCCATTCCTCACAGTCCTCACCCGGCGCTAACCTGGGCTCACTGGTCGAAGCGATACTGGCCGGCTACAAATCAGCGGCCCGCAGTGAGCCGGTCGGCCTGCCGTTGCCGAGAGCCTGATGCAACCAGTCGCCCCGCGATCCCGGTTTATGGAGGAAGAACAGCCATGAAAATAGTTGACACCCACTGCCATGCCGGCCACAACTGGTTTGAGCCCGTCGACCTACTCATCTATCAGATGGACGCCAATGACGTGGAGCATGCCGTCCTCATACAACACGGGGGGAATTTCGACGCCACCTACCTCCTGGACTGCGTTACGGGCTACCCCGGCAAATTCGCCGCTGTTGTGATAGTTGACCACCGACAATCCAAGGCTCTCTCCGAGCTTGAGCGATGGGCCACCGGGAGTGCCGCGGGTATTCGGCTGGGCCCGTCCGACCGCTCGCCGGGACATGACCCTCTGGCCATTTGGAGGAAGGCGTCCGAACTCGGGCTTGTGGTGAGCTGCCAGGGGACCGTTAGAGAATTCGCCTCCAAGGAATTCCGCAGCCTGGTTGCCGAACTCCCGGATCTGACGGTGGTAATCGAACACCTGGCCGGTGCCGTCGAGGGCATGGAACCGCCATACCGGATGTTCAGGGAAGCCCTTCTGCTTGCGGATTATCCCAACACCTATATCAAGGTGCCCGGACTCGGTGAGTTCAGTCCCCGCCCGTCGGTCATGCGCCCTGCCTTCGGGTTCGACCAGACTCCGCCGCTTATCGAGTTGGCCTATCGTGCTTTCGGCCCCAGGCGCATGATGTGGGGCAGCGACTACCCTCCCGTAAGCAGCCGCGAGGGATATCGCAATGCCCTCCTCGGGGTCAAGGACCACCCGGCCCTCCCGGACGATACCGACAAGGAGTGGGTAATGGGAAAGACCGCCCTCTCGGTATTCAAGTTTGACTAGGAAAAGGCCACGCTCAGACAACAGATATCCGAGTAGCCATCCGACGCATCGTCGGGACGCTCGAAACCTGTCCTGAGCGAAGTCGAATGGATGACCTAGTGAGTGCGTTCGCCAAAGGTGTGATGGCCGGCCCGAAGCTCGGCCCGAATGCCTTGACTGACTGAGGCCATATAAATATACTCCGACCGTGTCCGGATTCCGCCAGCGGAATCCGGGAAGCCTCCTATTATTTTCACGGTGCAGTGGAGAGGGTGGGCGCACCTGGCGTCCGCCCTCTGTTGATGCCAGGGAGAAGAGCGATGACGGCAAAATCGATCACACCGGACGATCTCAGGGCGGCTCTGCCGAACACCTCGTCAGCCCTGACTTTAAAGGGCCTGGAGAGCAACTTACAGGTGTGCCGGGACACGTATGGCATCCCTCATGTCCGGGCCCAGTCACTGCACGATGCCTTCTTCGGCCAGGGGTTTGTCGCCGCCCAGGACCGTCTCTGGCACATGGACTACGACCGTCACAGAGCTTACGGACGCTGGGCTGAATTCGCCGGACATACGGCCATCGCGCAGGACCGCCAGATGCGTCGCTTCCAGATCGCTTCCAGCATCTCCGAGGACTACCTGCATCTCGACGACGAGACCAGGGCGATGCTCGACGCGTACGCCGCCGGGGTCAACGCCTTCATCGAGACCACCGACTCCTTGCCCGTTGAGTACGGTTTGGTCGATAGCACGCCGGAGCAATGGCAGCCCTGGGACTGTCTGGCGGTGTTCAAGGTACGCCACATCCTGATGGGCGTGTTTGAAAGCAAACTCTGGCGGGCACGGCTTGTCAACGCCCTCGGTCCCGAGAGAGCGGCGGAGATACTGCGCGGATACCAGCCGGGCCATCTGCTCATCGTTCCACCGGGTACCGAGTATGAAGGTCCGATTCTCGACGCTCTTAAAGACCTGAGCAAAGGCGTCGAGACGGTCGCCTGGATCGAGGACGCCGAAGCAGGCAGCAACAACTGGGCCCTCGCCGGAAGCCGTACCGCCTCCGGCAAACCCCTGGTCGCAGGCGACCCTCACCGGGCCCTGGACACGCCCAGCGTCTATTACCAGAACCACTTGACCTGCCCCGAGTTCGACGTCGTCGGACTCTCCTTTCCCGGGTTCCCGGGATTCCCGCACTTTGGCCACAACTCCAACGTCGCATGGTGTGTGACCCATGCCATGGCCGACTACCAGGACCTCTACGTCGAACGTTTTAACAAGGACGACCCCACACAATATGACTGGAAAGGCCGGTGGAGTCGGGCCCAGGTCCGCCGCGAGATCATCGAGGTCAGAGACGGCCCCACAGAGGAGATCAAGGTAACGCTCACCCACCACGGTCCCATCGTCGTAGGTGACCCGGCCGATGGTTACGGAATCGCCTTCAAGTACACAGCCACAGCCCCGGCAAAGCCAAACCACGGCTTCGAGTCGGTCCTGCCAATGCTGAGATCAACCACCGCCGATGAGCTAGAGGAGTCGATGCGAGAGTGGGTGGATCCCTGTAACAACTTCGTCTACGCCGACGTCCACGGCGAAATCGGATACCTGTACCGGGGCAAGGTGCCGGTCCGGTCCTCGGCCAACGGATGGCTGCCGGTGCCCGGCTGGACGGGCGAGCACGAATGGCGAGGACATATACCCTTCGAAGAGATGCCCAGGGTACGGAATCCGGACACCGGATACATCGTGACCGCAAACAACCGCGTGGTCGGACATGACTACCCCCACTACCTGGGATTGGATTACGCTCCCGAGTTCCGCGCCCGCCGGATTCTAGAGCGGATCAAAGTCTTGGACTCAGCCACGGTGCAGGACATGGCCTCCGTCCATGCCGAGCGGCTGTCGATGCCAGCCCAGACCTACAAAGCGCTGCTGGACGGGTTAGTGCCCCTGGACGAGTTCTCCGCCAAGGCCGGGGAACGTCTTGCAGGATGGGACGGGACCATGGGCAAGGAGTTGGTGGCACCGACCGTATACAGCGCTTTCAGGCTCCGCTTTCATCAGGCCGCCGCTCGGCACCTGCTGGGGCCCTTCGCCGATGAGGTATTCTCGGCAACCGGCCGCGGGGGTATGGTCTTTCTGATCCAGTTTTCGAACCTGGTGCTAACTCTGGTAGTCGACCAGGACACCTCACTGTTGCCGTCGGGCACCGACTGGCCGTCCCTGGCGGCCCGAGCGCTAACCGACGGCGTTTCCGACCTGAGGCAGCGCCTCGGCGACGACATGGAGTCCTGGCAGTGGGGTAGTGTCCACCACACCCGGCCTCGCCACACCCTCTCTGACGCCTTACCCGAACTGGCCGGGCTGCTGGACCCACCCTCGGTGCCTATGGGCGGCGACGGCGATACACCTCAGGCCGCCAGCTATTCACCGTTAGACCCTTTCATCATGACCGGAATGTCGGTGGCCCGTTATGTTTTCGACCTGGGCGACTGGAACAACTCGGCGTGGGTGACGCCCCTGGGCGCCTCGGGCCATCCCGGCAGCCCGCACTACTCGGACCAGGCTCCGATATGGGGCGAGGTCCAACTCATACCGATGCTATACGACTGGGACCGGATCATCGCCCAGGCCGAGTCCCGGCAGACACTCAGCCCAAACCAGGGTGATGGGTAAAGGGTTCAGGGTATAGGGAAACTCTAGTGATGGACGGCAACACGCTCAACAGTTTCCGAGATCTAAGAGTTTGGCAGATGGCGATGGACCTCGTGGAGCAGGTTTACGGTTTCACACGCTCCTTTCCGATTAACGAGACATATGGATTAGCCAATCAAATGCGTAGGGCTGCAGTCTCCGTCCCCTCGAATATTGCAGAAGGCTATAGTCGACAACACCGCAAGGAGTAACTCCAGCATCTATCGGTGGCCCAAGCTTCTTTGGCAGAATTGGACACCCAACAAGAAATCGCTACACGATTGAATTACTTGAACCCGGAGGAAGCTACTCAAATTCGCGAACAGATCACCTCCTTGCGTAAACAACTCTACTCGCTCAGGCGTTCGCTGTCCCAGTTAAAACCAAGGGATACAGGGTGAACAGAGACCTGGGCTTTGCGATACCTGCACATAAACTCTAAACCCATTACCCTAAGCCCTATACCCCAGACCCACTGAGGAGGTACGCCGAAATGGCCGAGACCTACGAAGGCTCCCACCAGCAATACGACGTTACCAGCGAGCTAAACGTCATGGTACCGATGCGAGACGGCGTGAGGCTGGCCACAGACATCTATTTCCCGGCCATCGGTGGGCGACAGGCGGAGGGGAAGTTCCCCGTAGTCCTGGAGCGGACGCCCTACGACAACTCCGTCCCTAAGGCCGTAACCAACGCCAGGTTCTTCGCCCGCCGGGGCTATGTCTGCGTGATCCAGGATGTCCGCGGCCGCTTCGAGTCGGAGGGGGAGTGGTATCCCTTCGCCAAGGAGGCCCACGACGGTTACGACACTGTCGAATGGCTGGCCGCCCAGCCCTGGAGCGACGGCAAGGTTGGCACCATGGGTGACTCCTATGCCGGCAGCGACCAGGCCGCCCTGGCGACCCTCAACCCACCCCACCTGTCCACCATGATCGTGGCCGTCGGCGCTTCCAACTACTACGACAGTTCCATGAGGCAGAACGGCGCCCTGGAGCAGCGGTTCCTAATCTACGCTTTCCGGATGGCCGCGGCCCGGAGCAGAGAGGCCGAGCAGGACCCGGCCCTGGAGGCCGCGCTGACAGAGACCTACACAAACCAGATGCCCGAGATAGTCAACCAGTTCCCGTTGGTGGAGGGCGCCACTATCCTGCGCAGAGCTCCCATGTACGAGCGCTGGGCAATTGATCTTCAGACCCACGGCGACTACGACGACTACTGGAAACAGAGGGGCTATGCCCCTTCGGAGTACTACGACGAGCACGCCGATGTGCCGACTCTCTATCTCGGCGGCTGGTACGACTCATACCCCCGCAACACCTGCGCGAGCTACATGGCGCTGAGCCGGACGAAAAAATCGCCGCAGCGGTTGCTGATGGGGCCCTGGACTCACGGAGCATACGAGGTCACCTACTCCGGAGACCTGGACTTCGGCACCGATGCCCATATCAAGTACCTGGACTTGAAACTGGCATGGTTCGACCAGTACCTGAAAGGGATGCGGACCGAGGTTGCCGACTGGTCGCCGGTCCGGATCTTCACCATGGGCACCGGAGACGGGAGACGGACAACCAGGGGCGCCCCGGGGCCGGACTCGGGCTACCCGGAGGGTCACATCAGCCACGGCGGTTACTGGCGCAGCGAGCCCGACTGGCCCCTTCCCGGTACGCTCTACTCCCCGCACTATCTCCACGCCGACGGGTCGCTGTCACGGCAGAAACCGGGTGACGAGGCGTCCGGACCCAGCACGTACACCTTTGACCCCAAAAACCCTGTTCCGACCATCGGCGGGGGCATATCGGCCGCCGAGCCCATCATGCGGCCCGGCGGGTTCGACCAGCGGGGGAATCCGAAATTCTTCGGGTGCAAGGACACGTTGCCTCTGAACTCGCGCTCCGACGTGCTCAGCTTCCAGACGCCCGAGTTGGAAACGGAAGTGGAGGTCACGGGGCCAGTCGAGATGCACCTTTGGGCGTCGTCATCGGCGGTGGATACCGACTTCACAGCCAAGCTGGTGGACGTGCATCCTCCCAGCGCCGACTACCCAGACGGGCTGGCCGTCAACGTCACCGACTCCATAATCAGGGCCCGGTATCGCAACGGCTGGGAGAAATCCGAGCTAATGACGCCGGGCGAACCCTACGAGTTCGTCTTCCAGCTTTACCCCACGTCCAACATCTTCCGGCGGGGTCACCGCATTCGGCTGGACATCAGCAGCAGCAACTGGCCCCGGTTCGATGTCAACCCCAACACCGGTGGGCCTCTGGGTCTGGAGCGGAGCTATCAGACGGCCCGGCAGACGATCTTCCACGACACCGAGCACGCCTCGCACATCGTCCTGCCGATACAGAAAGGGTAGGGGACAAAACCGAGCAGGGTTCGTTAGTTTTTTTGTGACATTTTGTGACATTTCGTGCCACCTGGAAGGGTTGGCGGTAGTGGGCCGGTACTGTTCAAGTTATCCATAAACGAAGACGGTTGTGAAAGATACATAGCTCATATAGAACAATTGTACTACACGGGTCAATGCCACGGATGAGCGTTCTTGCCCGTGCCTGTATCGTCGATAACCGCGAGCAATACACGAAGTCCAAGTCGCGGCCGGACCGGATCAGAATTTCCGAGCTTCATCCCAGAACAGGACTCGCCTATGGGCCTATTCCGTAGTCTTCCAATCGGCCCTGGGATCTCCCGGTTCGATGGCGAACTCGGCTACGGCTTCGTGGACCAGCTCTATCCCAAGACCCGGCCGGTTGGACGGCCATATCGCGCCGTCGTGGTACTCGAACATGGGCGTGATAATCTTTGCGAAGTCCTCGAACCAGGTGTGCAGACACTCCTGACGGTACAGGTTCGGTGTGGCCATGCACACCTGGAATCCGGCCATAATGGCCACCGGCCCCAGGGCGTCGTGGGGGCTGAAGGGCACGTAGTATGCCTCGGCCATCGCCGCGATACGTCTCAGTTCGCTGATGCCGCCGGTCCATGCCACATCGGGCATTATGTAGTCGGCAAGACGCTGCTCCAGCACAGGCACGAAATCGTAGCGGGTGAACAACGACTCGCCCACCGAGATGGGGATGTCCGTGTTTTCGCGCACCTGCTTGAGGGCGCCGTGGTTCTCCGGCGGCACCGGCTCCTCGTACCAGGTCAGGTCCAGCGGCTCCAGCGCTCTGGCCGCCTGAATCGCACTGGGTACGTCGAATCGGGCGTGAGCGTCCACCATGATCTCGTATCCCGGCCCCACCGTCTCGCGTATGGCTGAGACCCAGTCCACGGCATCCGCTATCTGCACAGGCGTGAGACCCTCCAGAATGGAAGCGCCCTGAAAAAGCCCTCCTCCTGTCCGTGAGGAGCCGAAAGGGTCGGTCTTGATAGCTTCGTAACCCGCATCTTTGGTCGCCCTGACCTCGGCCGCGACGCCGTCCAGGTCCACGATCTTCTGGCGCGCGTCGTGCACATGGGTGTACAGCGGGACATGGTCACGAACTGCGCCGCCTAACAGTTGGTAGACCGGCACCCCCAGCGCTTTACCCTTGATGTCCCACAGTGCCATGTCGATGGCGCTGATGACGGCCGAGACCACACCTCGGCCTCCGGTCCTCAGGTGATGCCGAAAGATACGCTGCCAGATCTCCTCGATGTTGGCGGGGTCCAGTCCCACTATCATATGTTTTGTGGCCGCAACACTGTCCAGAATAATCTGGTTGGCGTAGTAGTTGGTGCATTCGCCCAGGCCGGTCAGACCCTCGTCGGTGTCCACTTCAACGAACAGCCAGGGTAGATCTGCTCGGGGCATGGTCAGGTAGGTCCGAAGGTCGGTGATCTTCATTCGTTCTCCAGCCTTGAGCTAGCTGAAAGCCAACTGGGGTCTAACTTCCGGGATGGCAACTAACGCGAGAGTTACGTGGACGCCCGCCCGTGCTTGATGGGACGGCCGGGCAGGGCGCCGGTGTGCCGACTCCGGTCAACCACCACGGTGCCGTTGACGATGACGTACTCGATGCCGATGGGAAATTGTTTAGGCTCGGTCCGGGTCGCCGGAGTTTTCACGTTTCCTGGGTGGAAGACCGTGATGTCCGCCTTCATCCCGTCGCGCAGGATACCCCTGTCGGGTATGCCAAGCCGCTGGGCCGGGTAGGAGGTCATCTTGCGTATCGCCTCCGGCAGGGACATCTGGTTCTCCTCCCGCACGTACTCGGCCAGGATCACGGGGAAGCAGCCGTAGGTCCTGGGGCTGGGGAAATCGCCCAGAAGCACGGCGTCGCTGCCCACCATGGACAGGGGGTGCGTCACGAAGGCGGGCAGGGAGTTGCCACTGGCTCCGGCCATGACGAAACAGGTCTGGAGGTCTTCCGCCAGCAGCAGATCGCACAGGGCGTCCACCGGATGCATGCCCATGGCCTCCGCCACCTCCGCGATGGACTTGCCCTCGTACCTGTGGTTCTCCGGCCTCTTGAAGTAGGTCAACCACATGTCGTCCCACGACGGAGAGCGCGGCCCCACTTCCTGTCTCAGCCGCTTCCTGCCATCTTCGGAACGCAACACCTCTTTGAGCTTTTCCGGACCCCCGTCGTGGGCCCAGTCCGGGAAAACAATCAGAATGCGGGTGCTCCCGTAGATGTAGGGGTAGCTGTCGAAGGTCACGTCCTGGCCGGACTCGTGGGCGTCCTCCACCAGCCGCAGGAGTCTCTGGCCCCCTCCGGGGCTGGGAGATCGCTGGTAGAAGTGTGTGATGTGGACCGGTACGCCGCTGCGCCGGCCGATCTCGATGGCTTCGCGGAACGGGTCCAGGTACCGGTCTCCAAGGCCGTACCTGACATGGGTGTGGTAGATGCCGCCTAACTCCGTTACCTTCCGGGAGAGCGCCACCAGCTCGTCTGTGTCGGCGTAGTTGCCGGGAGGGTAATCGAGGCCGGTGGACAGGCCGAAAGCCCCCTCCTCCATGGACTCGCGGATGATGGCCTTCATGTTCTCAAGATCGGCAGCGGTGGCGGGTGTGTCGTCCCAGCCGACGGCGTCGATTCTGACGGGCGAATTGCCCAGGATGTAGGCTACGTTGACCGCCACCTTGTTGTCGAACATGGCCAGATACTGCTCCACGGTGGACCAGTTGCCGGGCAGGGGAGGGTTGCCGTCCAGGCCCGAGTTCAGTTCGACGAAACGGAGGAAGTCGTCCCTGGACCGAAAAGGAGCGTAGGAGTTGCCGTCGATGCCGATAAGCTCGGTGGTGATCCCCTGGCGCACCTTGGGCTCATGCCTAGGCTCGGACAGCATTACCAGGCCCGAATGGGCGTGCATGTCGATGAAACCAGGGCAGACGACGTGTTCGGCGGCGTCGATGGTCCTGGCCGCCTCCAGAGATGAGACGTCGCCCCTGAAGATGCGCACCGTCTCTCCTTCGACGCCTACCGCGCCGTAGTAGCCCGGATTTCCGGTGCCGTCGAGGATCAGTCCGTTAACGATCAGCTGGTCAAGCATTCTATTCACCGGCCCTGGTTAATTGCTGCTTAGAACTAATATGGGTTTGTAACGTCATCAGCTATAGAGTTTTTTTTTGCCCGTCCTTCGATATGAGTATCGGCCCGCGGACCCGGGAACCCGGATCCATCGAGAGAGTCCCGCTGCGTCGGCACACCCACCTGACCCCGACCAGTCGGG
>PVBE012172372.1_pt1 | contig 10681 bp, 10 predicted proteins | sample 1631181 | NCBI WGS metagenome assembly PVBE01 (sample SAMN08397723, study PRJNA350692) | Marine metagenome, whole genome shotgun sequencing project. | isolation source: water | place: Pacific Ocean | collected 2012-04 | reverse complement strand
CGGTAGGAAAATTGCCTCTCCCTGCCCGTCTAGAATTTCTGCCACGACCGGCTGGCAGTTTTCTGCGTTACGTCCGGTGACGGCAACGCGCGCGCCCTCCTCGGCGAGTCGAAACGCCACCGCGCGCCCGATACCAGCGCCGGCACCAGTGACAAGAGCAACCTTACCATCGATTCTAGCCATATTACCCACTGCATTTAGTTGGATTATTGCAAGCCCGGGAGCCATATTCTAACAGTTCGCAGCGGAGATGAAGATAGGCCGCTCGAGGCTTCTTCGATTAGTTAGCAGAGGCAACCAAAGCCTTGCTGCCTACACGCAAATCAGCGTTAACATCCCGGCGGTTAAATTAAAGAAGCGGTTTCGGGATATGAGTGCAATTCTCGAATTTCTCGAATTTATCGAGCAGCCGGGAAATCAGTCGGTGCGGGAATTGCTCGACCGGGTTTTGATGAAGGCGCGTGAGATGACTGGCGCCGAGGCCGGTTCAATATTTATCGTGCGCAAGTCGGGCAAGCAGGACTGGCTCGTCGCAAACTCCATCCAGAACGATTAGATCAAACTGAGCAAGGCGGATTTCCGCATCCCCATCGTGCCGACCTCGATTGCCGGCTATGTTGCCTCGACCGCCGAGACCGTTTTGATTGACGACCTTTACACCATATCCGAAAACGTCCCGTTCGATTTTGATCAATCCTTCGATAAGGCGACCGGATACCGCTCACGCTCGATGCTGGCCTTTCCGCTGACCAACTTTTAAAAAAAAGGTGATCGGCGTGGTGCAGTTGATCAATCGCCGAAAAGGCAAGAGAAAGACGCCTGCCGCCTTTGACGACAAGCAGGCCGATTTGATATTGCCGTTCAACCAAATCGTCGGCAGGGTAATCGAACGTGCTGATATGCTTGAGAAAATCAATAAGAGAAACGCTGACCTAAGAAACAAGAATAAAATTCTTCGGGCGCAGCAATTGCAAATAGAGAAACTGCAGCAGGACACCGAGGAAGCGTTCATGGTGTCTATCCGCCTCTTGGCCCGTGCCGCCGAAGTACATGACGAGGACACCGGAAATCACATCATCAGGTGTAATGAATACGCTCTTCTTATGGCCAAGAAGGCCGGCATGCCGGAGTATTTCTACCGGGAAATTCACCATAGTGCGCAACTGCACGATATCGGCAAGATGAGCGTGAATTCGGCGATTTTGACCAAGCCAGGCCGGCTCGACGATGACGAGCGCCACGAAATGAACGAGCACACGACCTATGGCTACCAAATCCTGTCGCGCTCGGATCGTTTGCAAATGGCGGCTGAAATTGCCATTCCCATCATGAGCAGTGGGATGGTTCAGGCTATCCCGAAGGACTTAAGGGCGAGCAAATACCGGTGTCGGCGCGCATATTGGGAATCGCCGACATTTATGATGCTCTGCGCTCCGAGCGCGCCTATAAGCCGGCGTACAGCCATGAGAAAACCTTTCAGATTCTCACCGTCGGCGATGATCGCCTCGACTCAAGCAAGCATTTTGACCCCAAATTGCTGCCCGTATTCGAGAAGCATCACGAGGAATTCAACCAGATCCGCAAGCGCCTGGAAGATTAAGGCGTTCGGCCCTCTTTTGCTTCGGACAGGCTGAGTACCGCCTCCCCGGCCATTAACGGAACACCTTCAATATTTGCATCTGGGATACGGTCGAGGCGCAACAGAGCTAGCGCGTAGCCCTCAAAGCCGGAGCATATTTCACCAGCTTCCTTGCCGTTTGCCATCACCGGCGTGCCCGGCGGCGGTAGTTCGCCGTCAATGGCAACGCGCACCAGCCGGCGCCGTACCAGGCCGCGATATTTGGTCCGCGCGGTCAATTCCTGGCCGACATAGCAGCCCTTGGTAAAATCCAACCCGTTCAGCGCTTCGAAGCCGAATTCCATCAGGGTCGATTTTCCGACCGTCATGTCGTGGCTGCCATCCGGCACGCCGGCGGCAATTCGGCTGCGCTGATAATCCTCGATACGGCCCGGTGCAATGCCAAGCGCCGTCATGGCCGTAAAGCCCTGGGAGCGCGGCAGAAAGGCTCGCAATCCCGGCATCGCCGGCCGCGGGTCGTAAAATATCAGGCCGTCACCATCGAGTGACGCTGTTGCACCGGGCTCATCGGCCAGGCCAAAGGCAGTCCCTGCTCCCTCGCCGAGCAGCGCGGTAACGCGCCAATCCTCGGTCGCGTCGAGCAGTTCGATATCGGCGCGCAAGCGGTATGCGCTGAGGCGCTGGGCCAAATCAATCAGGCGATCGCCCTCGCAGTCGATCAGGAACGAATCTTTCCAGCGCGCAATCAGGAAATCATGCAGAAACTTGCCCTGCGGCGTGAGCAGGGCGGCATAAACCGTACGGCTCTGCGTTACCTGGCTGACGTCATTGGATACCAGATTTTGCAGAAATTCGAGCCTATCCCCGCCTGTTACGGCAAGAACGCCCCGGCTTTCCAGTTCGATGTAATTAAGGCCCGTCATCTCGCTTAAAGTATAGTTGCAAGCTGTGTATTCCAACAATGAGTTAGGCACTAAACGCGGATCTGGCAAGGCGGTGCGTCGCGCGGTGCTTGGCAAGCCGCTGGGGGATGGCTATAAGGCCGGACCATGTTGGTTACATTGATCGATGATTCCATACCCTTTAACGGGTTAACACCGGCCAGCCAGCCGCTTGGCGGGGCGGAGAAGGCGTTCGCCAGCTTGCCGGCGGCGTTGGCGCGAGCCGGCCATACGGTGCGTGTGATCAACCGTTCACCGCATTCGATGGGCATTGAAGATGTCAGTTGGGTCAATTGGGAAGGCCGCCGGCCGCCGATCACCGAAGTGCTGATCGCCTTCCGCAAGCCGCGCCTGCTCGAATTCGTGCGCGCTACCAGCGCGCGCGTTCTGTGGCTCACCGGTCCGGCCGATTATCTCGACCGGCCGCAGGTCAAGGATATGCTGGAGCGCACCGAGGCGCGCCTGGTGTTTCTCGGCCGAACCCATCAGGACAGCTATACCGGCAGCGGCGAATCCTCGTCGCGCAACATTTCACCCGGCGTGCGCGATGAATACCGCGATGCAGGCGAGATGAAGCCGGATGAAACCCCGACCGCCATCGTTACCACCCACCCCAAGCATGGCTTGGACTGGCTGCTCGATGTCTGGACGTCGCGCATTCGCCCCAAAGTTCCGAACGCCGAGATGCACATCTATTCGGCCGCATTTAAGGTGGCGGGTTCGGGCACGGTTCTGCCGGACGATCTCAACGAAATTTACCGCAAGGCGCTGGCCGCCGAGCAGGACGGCATCGTTTTCAAATCACCGGCCGGCGATCGCGACATGTCGCGCACCTATCAGCGCGCCCGGGTTCATCTCTATCCCGGCTCGGAGCGTGAAATGTATTGTTCCACCCTGGCCGAATCCCAGGCTGTCGGCGTGCCGGCGGTGGCGCGTCCGATGGGCGCGGTCAAGGAGCGGGTGATCGGCGATAAATCGGCGTTTCTAACCGATGTTGAGAGCGATTTTGCCGACCATGCAATTCGCATGTTGAGCGACGAAGAGGATTGGACTTCCGCCAGTATCGTCGCCCGGCGCCATGGCCGCTCAAGAAGTTGGGACACAACGGCAAGCGAGTTTGAAACCGTCTTTCGATGAAGGTTCTCTTCATTACCTCGACGCGCATTGGCGACGCGGTACTCTCGACGGCGCTGCTTTCCCACCTGAGCACGAAACACCCTGAAGCGAAATTCACCATCGCCTGCGGCCCACAAGCCGCGCCGCTGTTCGGCGAAACGCCGTATGTGGTGAAAGTCATTGCGCTCGAGAAACGCCGCGCCAGCCTACATTGGCTCGGATTGTGGCGCGCCTGCTGCACGAGCTATTGGGATTTGGTCGTCGATTTGCGCGCCTCGGCCATATCCTACTGCCTGATGACGCATCGGCGCATGGTATGGCGCAACAGTAACAGCGTAACACACCGCTTGGTTTCACTGGCCGGGCTTGCCGGTTTGGGCGAAACACCGGCGCCCCAATTGTGCACCGGAACGGCGCAGCGCGGCGCGGCGGAGAAGCTGCTCCAGGCCGAGGGCGGGCCGGTTCTGGCGCTCGGCCCGACCGCCAATTGGCGCGGCAAACAATGGCCAGGCGGGAATTTTTCCGAACTGGCGCTGCGTTTGACCGCCGAGAAGGGCATTTTACCCGGCGCGCGGATCGTCATATTGGGTGCGGCCTCTGAACATGGCGACGCAATGGCGGCGATCGAGGCGCTGCCGGCTGAGCGCGTGATCGACCTGGTCGGCAAGCTGGACCTTCTCACTGCCTCCGCCCTACTCTCGCGCTGCGCCATCTATATCGGCAATGATTCCGGCTTGATGCATATTGCCGCCGCGTCGGGCGTGCCGACACTTGGTCTGTTCGGGCCGAGCAAGGAAGCGCATTATGCGCCCTGGGGAGCGCACACCGCTGTCGTGCGCACAGCTTTGGCGTATGACGATTTGGTCGGCGGCCCCGGCTATGACCACCGCACCACGGGGAACCTAATGGAGAGTTTGAGTGTCGACATGGCGGAGGCCGGAGCCCGCAAGCTGTGGGCGAAAATCGCATGAGCGGCTCCGATCCCGGCGGGGGCAAATTGTCGGTCGCACTTTGCGTGCATAACGAGGCGGCGCAATTAGCGAAATGCCTGGAGACGCTGACCTTCGCCGATGAAATCATCGTCGTGCTCGACCGTTGCAGCGATACTTCCAAGCAAGTTGCGAAGAAATTCGGCGCCCGCACTGTCGAGGGCGCCTGGCCGCTCGAAGGGCCGAGGCGACACGCCGGCATTGATCTCTGCAGCGGTGATTGGATCCTCGAAGTTGACGCCGATGAGCGCGCTTCGGAAGCCTTGAGCCGGGAGATCCGCCAGACCATCGCAAGCGCCGCGCCGGGTTATTTTCTTATTCCCTTCGACAATTATATCGGCGCCCGCCTGGTGCGCTATGGCTGGGGCGGCTCGTGGGGTGTGATGGCGGCACCACGCCTGTTTACACCCGGCGCCAAGCAGTGGGGCGATAGCCGCATTCACCCCTCGCTCGTTCTTAAAGGCCCGAAGCGATGGCTGAAAACGCCGATGAAGCATTATGTCGACCGCGATTTCGCCGACATGATCGACCGCCTGCAACGCTATAGCGATGCCCGTGCCGAGGATCTGCGCGCCAGCAGCGAAAAGCTGCCGCCGATGATTTGGACATTGCGGCGTTGCATATCGCGTTTCCTCAAATGCTATTTCTCGCGCAAGGGATACCGCGAGGGGCGCTGGGGTTTCGCCATCGCCCTGATGGCTGCGCTCTATCCCCTGCTCTCCCACCTCAAGGCTGAGTTGGACAAGAGCGGCGATGAATAACCGCGCGAGCACATCGGACCTGCGCCTACTGCAAGCTATCGCCGGCGGCGAACATGGCGGCGCGGAGGCGTTCTTTGTCCGTCTTGCGGTGGCGCTTAAGCGCGCTGGTGTAGAGCAGCATATCCTGGTGCGGCGCGGCCGCCCGTGGATCGCCGATTTGCGCGCCGCCGGACTGAAGCCGGTCGAGCTGCCCTTTGGCGGTTGGGCGGATATCACCACGCGCCGCGCCTTCGCTCGGCAGATATCGGCATTTCAGCCGCATGTGGTTCTCACCTGGATGAACCGGGCGAGCCGTCACTGCCCCGATAATGTCACCGGCCATAATTTTACCCATGCCGCGCGCCTCGGCGGTTATTACGATCTTAAATATTACCGCTCCTGCGATCATTTGATCGGCAACACCGAGGACCTTCAGCATTACATCGAGAAACAAGGCTGGCCGGCGGAGCGCGCCCACTACATCGCTAATTTCGTTTCCGCCGATCCGGCGCAGGCGCTGGCGCGGGCCGAGTTTGCCACGCCCGATAATGTGCCGCTGATCCTCGCCCTCGGCCGCCTGCACACCAACAAGGCATTTGATATTCTGTTGAAGGCCATGACCGATCTGCCCGAGGCATTTGCCTGGATCGCCGGCGAGGGGCCGCTTAAGGAAGAACTGCAAGCGCAAACGCGAAAGCTCGGCGTCGATGGCCGTCTGCGCTTTCTCGGCTGGCGTGACGATATTGCCGCGCTGTTGGCGGCGGCGGATGTGTTTGTCTGTCCATCGAGAATTGAGCCTTTGGGCAATGTGGTGATCGAGGCCTGGGCGCATGGCACGCCGGTGGTCGCCGCCACCGCCACCGGGCCGGAGAGCCTGATTACGCCGGGCGAGACCGGACTGCTGGTGCCGCTCGAGGACGCGGCGGCCCTGGCGACCTCGATCCGCACCCTGGTCGACAACCCGGCTTTGGCGCAGCGCCTGGCCGAGGCCGGCCGCCAGGCCTACAAGGACAAATTCACCGAGGCGGCAATCGTCGGGCGTTATCTCGAGTTTTTCGAACAGGTACGCGCCTGATGTGCGGCATTGCCGGCTTGATGGCGCTGGAGGGCGGCGCGCCGGACTGGGCTACGGTTGAGCGCATGATCGATGCCCTGGCGCACCGTGGCCCCGATGGCCGCGGCGCCTACAACGCCCAGGATCTCGCCTTCGCCCATAATCGCCTCTCGATCATCGATCTCAAGACCGGCGATCAGCCGTTCGACGATGATGGTGGCTCGGCGCTGATCGTCAATGGCGAGATTTATAATTATGTCGAGCTGCGCAGCAGCCATCCCGGGCTCGAATTTACCACTCAGTCGGATTGCGAGACGCCGCTTCGGCTTTATCCTGAAATGGGTTTGGGCGTGGCGGCTGAGCTGCGAGGTATGTACGCCTTGGCGTTACACGACAGGCGTGAGAACAGCCTGGTTCTAGCGCGCGATCCATTTGGCATCAAACCGCTCTACTATGTCGAGGCAGCTACCGGGCTGGCCTTTGCTTCCGAGCCGCAAGCGCTGATCGCTGGCGGCTTTGCACAGGCGGGCGACCTCTTGGAGCGAAGTTTACGCGAACTGTTGAGCATGCAATTCACCACCGGGCGGGACACGGTCTACCGCGATATCAAGCGACTGCTACCGGGCGAAACCATCCAGGCGCGCGCCGGGCGGATTGTCGAGCGGCGCACCATCCCTGCCCTGCCGAGTAAGCCAATGCAGGTGTTTAATAATGAAGATGAAGCCCTGGCCGCCCTCGATACGGCGTTGATGAATAGCGTCATGGTGCATCAACGCGCCGATGTGCCTTACGGCATGTTCCTCTCCGGTGGCATCGACAGTTCGGCCCTGCTCGCTGCCATGGCACGCCTCAATGAAAGGCCGGTGCGCGCTTTCACCGTTGGTTTCTCGGACGGTGCCGCACCTGACGAACGCGCCCATGCCCGCACTGTCGCCGAAGCTGCGGGCGCGGATCATGTCGAGGTCGAATTCGACGAGCAGGATTTTTTCTCATTGTTGCCGCGCGTCGCCGCCGCGCTCGACGACCCGGTCGCTGATTACGCCACGCTGCCGACCTATAAGCTTGGGCAAAGGGCGGCCGAGGATGGTTTGAAAGTGGTGCTGTGCGGTGAAGGCGGCGATGAATTGTTCGCCGGCTATGGCCGCTACCGCAGCGCCACGCGGCCGTGGTGGCGCGGTGGCGCCAAGGCGATAAGGGCGCGCTCGGCGCTGGAACGTCTCGGCTTGTTGCGCCAGGCGCCACATGGCTGGCGCGACGGCGTGGCGGCGGCCGAGCATTTGGTGTGGGGCGGGGGATTGACGCCTTTGCAGCAAGTACAGGCGGTCGATTGCGCCGAGTGGCTGCCCAATGATTTGCTGATTAAGCTCGACCGCTGCCTGATGGCGCACAGCGTCGAGGGCCGCACCCCCCTGCTCGACCGTGCCGTTGCCGAGGTCGCTTTTGCCCTGCCGGACGATCTCAAAGTGCGCGGACGCACCGGCAAATGGCTGCTCAGGAAATGGCTCGACCAGAAAATACCGGCGGCGCGCGCCTTCGAGCCGAAGCGCGGCTTCACCGTACCGGTCGGTGCCTGGATTAACCGGCATGGCACCAAGCTCGGGCCGCTGGTGGCGGCGCAGCCCGGCGTGGCGCAGATGTGCCCGCCCGTGCGCGTACGCGGCATTTTCACGCAGGACGGAAAACATCAGAATTTCGCCGCCTGGATTTTGCTATTCTTCGCTCTCTGGCACCACATCCATGTTCTCGGTTATGCTCCTGAAGGCGACGTGTTTGATTGTTTGGCGGCTTAGGCGGCTCGGCCTGGCGTTTCTGCTAGTTGCCGTTCTCGCTGCGGGGAATGCCGAAGCCGGGCGTTTGGCGGATTCCACCAGCTCCTATCTCGCCGGCCACGCCGGGGACGCCATCGCTTGGCAGCCCTGGGACGAGGAAGCCCTGGCCCTGGCCGAAGCGGACGACAAGCTGATCTTCCTCACGCTCGGTTACGCTGCCTGTCACTGGTGCCATGTTCTGGCACGGACGACACTGAAGGACGCGCGGGTGATTGCGGCGCTGGATCAGGATTATGTCAGCCTACTTGTCGATCGCGAGGAACGCCCCGACCTCGACAGTCATTTCAGCGACATCATGCTGGCAATGACCGGGCAGAGCGGCTATCCAGCGCTGTTTATTCTCACCCCCGACGGCGTGCCGATTTTCGCCGCCGGCTATCTCGCCGCCGAACCCGAGCACGGCAATCCCGGACTGCTTGAGGTGCTGCAAGGAATCTCGGGCATGTGGCAGGGCCAGCGCGATGCCATTCTGGCCGATGCCGAGTACAACCGCGACTGGCTGCGCGAGAATGCAGCGTGGGATTTCTCCGGCACGGAAGTAGAGGGTAAAAACGAGGCGCGCGTTGATGCCGCCGAGCAATGGTCGCGTGCTTTCGACCCGCTCTATGGCGGTTTCGGTAGCCAACCTAAGTTCCTGCGCCCCGATGTGTTGATGTTCCTGTTGGATGAGGGCCAGCGCGCGGGCGACGTGGCACTGTTGGAGAAGGTCTATCTCAGTCTCGACCAGATGGCGGCGGGTGGCGTGCGCGATCAATTGGGCGGCGCTTTTCACCGTTATGCCGTCGACCGCTTTTGGCAGATTCCCCATTTTGAAATCATGCTCAACGAAACCACCTGGATGGCGTTGCTTTATCTGCGCGCCCATCAGGCCACGGCGCGGCCGCGCTACGCCGCCGTGGCGCGCGGCATCCTCAATGATTTGCTGCGCCGTTTCCGCTTAGCGGATGGGTCGTTCGCCGCCTCGCTCGATGCCGAAAGCAGTGACCGTGAGGGCCTTTACTACACGTGGACGGAAGATGAAATACGCGCCGTTCTGGGCGAGGCAGATGCTGCGGAATTTGGCGCGGCCTATATCGATACAGAAGCGGGGCTGGTTGAGGAGCGCAGTGTGATGCGCTTGCGCGAGGCCGTCGATGAAGAACATTTTGCCGAGGCGCGCGCCCTCCTGCTGCAGGCGCGTGGCCAGCGCGAAGCGCCGAAGCGCGACGACAAGATGCTAAGCGCGTGGAACGCCGTTACCCTGATGGCCTTCGCCGAGGCATACCAGATTCTTGGCGATGAGAGCTATCTGGTAACGGCCGAGCAAATCCTTACCGCGTTGATGCCCGCCTATCCCAATATCGATGGTCTGGTGCATAGCCGCCGGGCAGCGCTTCAGAGCGCGCCACAGTTCCTCGAGGATTACGCCTTTCTCGCGCTCGCCCTGCTGCATCTCTATGAAGCCGATTTTGAGGTGACGCGGCTGGATGCCGCGCGCGCGCTCATGTCGGCGACGCTCGATAAATTTCAAAGCCAGTCCGGCAAGCCGTTTCAAATGACCACTGGCGAAACGACTATATCGGCGCGCGTGAATCTTTCTGAGAATGGCGCACCCTCTGCCAACGCGACTGCTCTGGAGGCGCTACATCGCCTGGCGTTGTTCGGCGCCGGCGGCAAGATCGAAAAAGAAGCAGAGGCCATTGGCGCAAGCTTGCGCGGCTATTTGCAACAAGACGCCGTTTCCGCCACCGGCCTGTTGCGCGCCCTGGACTTTGTGGCGGGCGTGGCGCGAGAGATCGTCATCGTTGGCGATTTGGCGGGCGCGGACACAAAGGCGCTATTGCGCGAAGTCCATTCCCGAACCCTTCAGGGCGCCGTCATTGCCGTAATCTCGCCCGAGGCGCCGCGGCAAAACAAAGCTTGGCCGCTACTTGCGGGCCGCCCCCTCCTGGCCGACCACGCCACCGCCTATGTCGGCCGTAACAGAGTGTGCAAGCTGCCGGTGGATCGTGCGGCGGATTTGGCGGCGCAACTGAATGCCCTACTGTCGCCAATGGTTTCAGGTAAAGTTGATTGAACTCTCCTACGCTCTATCAAAACACTGAAATTACACTATATTAACTTTGATCAGCACGGCTAAAGTTGATGGCGAAGGGTTCATTATTTTGAAGACACTCGGGTTCGGATTCTGCCGTTTGTGAGTTTGTCTCGCACTCATGTCTGGTGTGCTTGCGCTCTCTCCCGAGGCATTCAATCCCTCCACCGCGGCGGATGCGGCGAAGCCCGAGAGAATCACCGTCGCTTATTGTGAGGATTGTCTGCCTTTTCAATATACCGGGGAAGACGGCCGGGCCTACGGAACGAATGTCAGTTTCTGGCGGCTGTGGCGGGAAAAAAACGGAATTTAGGTGAAGCTGGTTGCTGCGCCGTGGAACGATACACTTGCCGAAGCAT